>C687J35021_10003366_pt1 | contig 11022 bp, 8 predicted proteins | sample RifCSPhighO2_12_FD_35021 | JGI IMG/M metagenome (IMG submission 35021)
GGTGTTCTATTAATGTAAATAGACTAATAGAGGATTCAAGGTTGTTAATTAATCTATTTGATGCTATTCCAATTATATTTTCAAATATTATATCTATATCAGATTTCACAAACATGTGTAAATTTCAAGATACATTAAATTTAATTAGACGTACGTATGACCCAATTTGGTACCAAGTTTATTTAGATAAAATACATTAATTATCAATCTATGATTGATAATTGTGTCTCTAAATTATCAATAATATTGATAATTTAAACGTGTTTGTATAGCTCGTGGTATTTCGTACTTCTGCTGCAAAATTTTCTATATATGGGAACAGCTACACAAACTATACTTCCAATTGTTAAAAATGTAATACCCAAAGATAAAATTATTTCACATAGAGTAGGTTCTGAAGGAAAATCCCCATAATCGTCCAATAGATAATCAGATGGATCCATTTTTTAAACTACCTCTTCACTTCGCGTGGAGTTATTTTAAATTATATTAATTTTAACAAGTACGTCCCTGTCAATAGAATTCTTAACCATTGATCCGTATGCAATAAATTTTAAAGATTGAAATTCCAATAGTGAAATAATTTCTTTATCTCCATGTACCTCTGCATATTTTAATGCCTTGGTTTTATCTAAAGAATGAAAGATAGTATAATCGGATAAAATATGTCGAAACATTCTCTCGGCTTTATCTAAATTATCAGCCCATGTCTCATAACATCGAGCTTCTATTACATTATTTGTAGCTAGAGATATTATATTACCGTCTGGAAATTCGATATTAACGGCAGCACCATATTTACGTAATATATCAAATACTTTTATATTACATTCTTTAACTGTTTTAAATATGGGATTTAAATATTGAAAATTTATATTTGGATCTGCTCCGGCTTCAAGAAGAAGTTTAGTAATCTCGTAATTATCAGCCGCAATATATATCATAGGTGCACCGTTTGAAAAATTAACATTAGCTCCTTGTTCTATTAGATATTTTACTATATTAATAGAACCAAAATATACTGCGTACCATAATGGTGTTCCGTCAGCACAATTTAACTCACCATACTGTCTCGAAGAAAATTCTCTATCAATATTAGTATCGAAACGTTTTAATTGATTTTCGAATTTTCTTAAATTATCATCTTCGATAATGGAAAGAAGACGAAAACGTTTTGCTCGGTTCATTTAATATATAATTTATCAAAGTTATGGCACATCCATTTTGAAATTCATAACTGTGTATTAAAGAGTGTGGATACTTCGACAGAATTCTTAACCATCGATCCATATGCAATAAATTTTAAAGATTGAAATTCCAATAGTGAAATAATTTCTTCATCTCCATATCTTTTCGCGTATTTTAATGCCTTAGTTTTACTTACGGAATGAAAGATAGTATAATTAGATAAAATATGACGAAACATTCTTTCACTTTGAGGGTATCGTTTCGTCATTAAAAGCATAGATGTTATTAGTGATATTATATTATCACCCTCAGGGGTTTCTATATTAACATTTGCACCGTATTCAATTAACAAATCAAAGACTTTTATATTATATTCTTCTACAGCACCTAATAAGGGAATCATATATTCGACAGCTAAGTTTGGGGTTGCTCCGTTTTCAAGAAGTAACTTAGTAGCTTCATAATTATTACACACCCGGTGTAATATAGGCTCATCGTGTCCTATAAAATTAACATTTGCTCCTTTTTCTATTGTATATTTCATTATATTAATAGAACCGAAAGATGCCGCATACCATAGTGGTGTCGCTACAGTATCATATGCCATCCAATCTATATCATTGTTATGTTGTCGAAAATATGATGCAAATAAAGATGTATCAATAGATCTGATACCTAAGGCTGATTTAAATTCTTCTACGTTATCGTATTGAATTGCTGAAATAATCTTAGCATGTGATTTGTACATTTAATATCGTATATTTTATTCATTCTATAGAATGAATAATTTTACACGTACTTCATACGTATACATTTATTATCATATATTTTATTCATTCTATAGAATGAATAATTTACACACGTGTAAAATACACGTAAAATATGTAAGAATTATAAGGAAATACCTTTATCAAAGTTAGATTCTATTTGAGTTGACAAATGTTGATTTCCGCAACTCATAACAACATACAAGCGATGCTGAGGGTTACGAGGGGGAGTTTTGAGGAATGTTAAGATTCCTTGATATAAACGATTGGAGAAGGTAATATTTCCACCTCCAAAAGACACGAACTCGATAATAATTTCAAGATCGTCAATGATAACTAAGCTTTCTTCAGACAGATAAGCATCTTGGAAAATATTGTTAATATGTTTTAATTTATCATGATCTGCAATGTCGATTAAATCAATAGGACGAATCAATCGAGTATACTTAACGTCGCTTTTCATACCCAATGTACATAATAACGAAGTCTTTCCACTTCTGCTTTCCCCTGATACTAAACAAGTTGTCAGACGATCAGTAGATTTAACAATTTCAAAGAGTTGTGCTTGATTGTCGTTAAACTCTATTTCTTTTCCGACAGGAAGTAAATCTACAAAAGTTTGAGTTGATCTACCAAAAGCTGGTACAATTTCTCTTAAGGCTTTTGAGAAATGCTTAGATGTTACTCTAACATCATTTTCTTCGATGTCATTCTTATCTGAATTTAAAGCTTCAGAAATTGCGTTAGAAGATGCTCCTCGAACTACAGCTTCTATCTCTGAACCATTGTAGTTCTCGGTCTGGTCTGCAAGTTCAGAGATAGAAATATCATTTGAGAACAACTGATTAGTTCTCATACTTGATGTATGAATTCGGAAGATTTGTTCTCGACCTTCTTTGTTTGGTAAAGCGATCTCAATGTGAACTTCAATTCTACCTGGGCGAAGCAACGCAGGATCGAGTAAGTCTTTTCGATTAGTCATAGCAATTACACAAAGGTTATTGAGTTCTTCTGGACCTTGAATCATAGTTAATAATTGATTGACCATAGTATCATGAACTCCGCTAGAAGAACCACTAGATCCTCTCTTTTTACAAATTGCATCAATTTCATCAAAGATAATGACGTGAAGATCTGAATTATCACCTTTTTCTAAGAAGTCTTTCTTAGCATCTGCAAATAGATTTCTAATATTCTCTTCAGATTGTCCCACAAACTTGTTCATAATTTCAGGACCGTTTACAATCTTAGGAGGAACCTTCGAAATCTTCTTCGCGATATTTCGAGCAATTAAAGTCTTACCTGTACCTGGAGGACCGTATAGAAGAATACCTTTAACATGCTTAATATCAAGCTTCTTCGCAATCCTAGGTGAAATACCTCGACTTGCAAAAGCGCGACGAAACATATCAATAAGTTGTCGATTCATACCTCCAACTCCCAGATCTTCGAAGTTAAAGTTATCTTGAAATAAATCTCGTTGGATAGTTACATCTTCCGAAGTAGAGATAATATTTATATTCACATCATCGGTTATCAATTTGAACTTGGTATCTTGATTCAAGTATCCCTCGTCAGAATCATCCGTGATTATAACTACGTATCTATTTTCCTTAAAAAAGATAAGATAAATTTGCCCCGGATAAAAGTACTCCTTTTTCTTCTCTGTTTTAAATAATTTAAGAAAATCACTTTCAAGGAAGAAGTGCTGGGTTCGATTCTTTGAAGAAGATCGTGTAACTTTCAACGTTACAGTTTTAGAAATTGTTTCAGGTAAAGGTGTATATTCGTGACAAAGAATCATATCTCCCAGAGCAACGTTTAATGCAATTCGATGAGCTGCATTTAAGCAAATATAACCTTTAGTAGATGAACTTAAAGCAGCTTTGTAGACAACTCCTTTGGCCGTATGATTGTTAACAATCATAATATGAGTGGGGCGAGATGGGAAATCCAAAGAATTGTAATAGACTTGATCTATCAATGCTCCTTCCTGAGTAGTTTTTGCTACGATTAACGCAGCTGTTATTTCGCCATTTGATGAAACCGATGAATTGTTTCCACGTCCTACTCGTCCGGTCGCTCCGGTTCCTCCGGTTCCTCCGGTTCCTCCGGTACTGCTTGCTGCCATTTAATTCTTTCTTTTATCAAAAAGAAAGAAAGATAGGAAATAAATACTTCTCAATTTTTATTTTGTTAATACCGGAAGTACTTAATATTTATAGAGTATATACATACAAAGATTAAAATATAAATTACCTCGAGATACTTCACCAACTTTAATGAACTGTTCCCTGTCCCGTTATTTAACTCTTTCTTTTATGAAAAAAGAAAGAACCGAAGGAACCGGAGGAACCGGAGGAACCGGAGGAAATAAATACTTCTCAATTTTTATTTTGTTAATACCGGAAGTACTTAATATTTAGAGATAATTAAAAGAGTGTACGCCATGCAAAGATTAAAATACAAGTTCCCTCTCGATAGCTTTTCAATACCAGAATCTTGAAGGTAATTCTTTAATTCTTCAAACGAATTGAATTTTATTTCAAATACTTTATTACGTCGAGATGACGGATCTGATTTTTCCAATTTGATTCCTTCAATTAACTTATCTTTAATTTCGTTGTATAAATCATCTGTCAGTAATAAATCATCGAATTTTCTAAACTCGTCGAAAAATTCACTGTATAAATCAGACGAAACCTTAATACTAAAAGCGTTTTTTACAGGGTCATCTTGTAAATTTATCGGAGAATAAATAGATTCATGTATATATGACCATATTGACATAATCATAAGTTCTTTCTGATGAACAGTTAATTTAGGATCCTTGATTATCTCACAATAAACTTCTTTAAAAACTAAATGCGTGTCATCTAATTCGATAATATCTTTGTGATTTTCATCATGAGCAACAAAATTTCCTGGACAATCATTATATGTGGCGTCATACGAAGAAAATTGACTAGGTACTCCTATTAAGAAATAACCATTCAATAATGCATATAAATATGTATTTAGTCCGAACAATCCACTGCCGTTAGATAATTTTATCTTATCAGACAATCCTTTTTCACTTGGTCTAACTTTATTTATGCTCCCATAAATAGGCGGAGACTTTAAACAATTAACATCGGAAAGTCTTCGTAAGTGTTCAGATATTTCATTAATACACGAGATATATTCACAATAAAAAGTTTCCTTATTATACTTGTATTTTTCTAAAGATTGAGTTATTTGATCTGCAATCTCTTGTCTTAAAGTATCCCGAGATGGGTCATTTGGTATCACATACTTAAATATAGCCATGATTTCTTTAGGATCATGTAATCCCGCAATTTCACGGTTATAGCTTAAATCTAAATTTAAACTTCTGTTGGAATATATTTTAGGTATATTTTGTTTCAAATCCCAGATGAAATCGTCCATAAAATAATACATTCCATTTTCCGGATCCATTTCATTATATCGTTTAGCCATAGCAGGTAATATATATTCAGTTAATTGTTCGTATGCTGTAGTATAAGAAGGAATTCTTATACGAGGCCCTGGAAGAGTATAAAAATTATCACGAGAATCTTTAGATTCGAAAAATTTTCTAGCAGTAAATAGAGATTTACGTTCTTCGTTAACCAAATGATTATATAGAGGATAATTATTCACAATTTTCTTAATAAGGTCTGGACATTCATCTTCTTTACACATAGCACGTAGATCATCATAATCCATTTTCGCAAGTTTCTTCACTTCAGGATTATTTTTCACTGTGTAGTAAGCATCCTTGAGTTGTTCAATATTCTTTCGAGTAAAAGTTATATACTCTAGGATTTTACTCTGAAATGTACGAAATAGAGAGATAACTTCTTCTTTCGAAGCAGTTCTTTTAGCCACTGAAACGTACTGTTCTACAAAGATTATATCAGCATCATAATCTTTGCTTCCAATTCTGCAATTTTCCGGAACTTCGTAACTAACCATTTTAATTTAAAGAAAGTATTTTTATCATTCTGTAGAATGATAAAATTTATTGATTATAATATTTTGAGATAATTAATAGAGTATAAACTGTACACAAATTAAAATATAAGTTCCCTCGAGATACTTTAGCAACATCAGAATTTCTAAGATATCCCGTTAGTTCTTCAAGAGATAGAAATTTTAATACTACAGGATTACGACTCAGAGATAAAGGATCAGCTGTCTCTATTTTAATACCTTTACTAAGTTTATCTTTCATTTCATTGAATAAATCTTGGGTTAATATTAACTCGTCAAATCGTCTAAATTCGTCAAAGAATTCAACAAATAGAGTTGATACAATCATAGATCTAAAAGAATTTTCAATAGGGTCACCCCTCAGATTTATTTGATCTAAAAATGGACCTTCGTGTATCAATGACCATATTGTCATTATCATAAGTTCTTTTTGTCTAATTGTTAATTTCGGATCCTTTATTATTTCATAATAGGAGTCTTCGTATTTTCGATATCTGTTGGAACGTAGAATGATATCCTTATGATTTATATCATGACGGACGAAGGTAGCAGGACATTCATTTTTTCTCAAATCATACGAAGGAAATATACTAGGTACTCCAATTAAGAAATATCCGTTAAACAACGCATATAAATATGTATTTAATCCGAACAATCCATTTCCGTTGACTAATCTTATTTCATCTGATAATTTTCTTTGACTAGGTTTAATTAACGATGAAGTTTTCTTGATAGGTTTTGTTCGTAAGCAATTGAAATAAGCTAAATCAAATAGTTGCTCAGATATTTCATTAATACATAAAATATATTCTGAATATTTAACTCGATTATTATGTTTATATACTTCCAAAGATTTTTCCATTTGATCTTGAACCCGATTCATTAATACATCATCGTCTATTAAAGATCTGAATTTATCTTCTAATTCTTTTGGCTTATATAATCCAGAATCTATTGGGTCTAAATTTATACGTTGAAACTCGCGTAGATGAGATTTAGAAATACCTCCTTGTTCTAAGTCCCATATTACATCGTTAGTATAATGATACATTCCGTTTTCTGGGTCCATTTCGTTATACCATTTATACATAGCTGGTAGTATATTATGAATTAATTGTTCATAAATAGTTAAATCTTCTTCGCGAGCAAGAAGAGGACCTGGAGGATGATAATCTATATCAGAAATTTCTTCAAAGAAGTTTTCTGCAGCTTCAAATGTATCTTGACTTGAATTAGTCATATTATTGTAGAGTGAATAATTGTTCACGATTTTCTTAATAAATTCGGGACACTTTTCGTCTTTGCATTTAATCTTTAAAGTATCATAATCCATTTGAGAATATTGAGCCGCTTCGGGGTGATTATCCTTTACTGTAAAGTATACATCTCTGAGCTGCTCGATATTCTTTCGAGTAAAAGTTATATATTCTAGGATTTTACTCTGAAATGTCCTAAATAGAGAGATAACTTCTTCTTTAGTTGCAGTTCTTTTAGCAACTCTAATGTATTGTTCTACAAAGATTATATCATCATCGTAATCTTTACTTCCAATTCTGCAATTTTCTGGAACTTCGTAACTAGCCATTTTAAATTACAACAATATTTTATCATTCTACAATATTTTATCATTCTATAGAATGATAAACTTTTAATATTTATTCACATTCACATTCTTTTGAGCCTCCGGGTCCAAAACTAGATGTCAACTGGCTTAAATTAAAATATTCACGTAAATATCGCCAATAACCACATTTATCCAATAGAATCACAATTGCATCATCTTGAGAATATTCCAATCCCGGTTGAGGCCCGTTGGGTCCAAATATCGCATTCCATGTCCATTCTAAGTTTACACTTTGGTTCGTGGCATCATAAGAAAAAGTACGCAGAATTACGTATGTAGAAGCATCATATCCACTCTCAACGTATCCTTTGTAGGAAAGATAAATATTTTCCCGCCCGATAGTCGGAGGTCCGCCTCCAGGAGAATATACCATACCTTCCAGACTAGATTGATCTGCTGTCAATCGAGCGTTTTGAGTTTTAATACCATATATAAAGAGAAATGTGCGTAGAAGAGCGTTCAAACGAGAGGGACCACATAAATCCGTCCCAACGATAGCGACATGTTCTCGGTCCTTTAAAGGTTTCACAACATAAGGATTGACTTGCTTGTCCGCTTCGTGGAAAATAAAGAGCTTGCGGTGTGTTGATTGAATATAACGTGCATATTGAGGATAGAAGTTAATATAATCCTTGTAGGCAATCGCTTTCATATAAGGAAACACGATATTATCGTAAATTAACTTCTTTCCCTTGAAGATCGAGACATGCAAATCGAGACGACACGCCTTCTTTGCAATTTTTGTCCAATTTCCATCCGAAGGGACTTTCAAACAAGAAACAAACTTAGTGGCAGTGTCGATGTCAGAACACTGATTCATTTTATAAATTACAACATTTTTATCATTCTATAGAATGATAAATAAAAAATTTTATTCAGGGTGGGTTCGTCCGTTCAGAGCAGCTTCCAGGCTCTCTCCGATGGAAAGAGGCTTAGATGTTTCACCGTGACCGTTAAGAAGATGTACAAGATCATTTCCGTAGACAAGGAGGAGACGAAGAAGATCAATACCCATGTTCTTTCCAAGATCACCTAAGAACCCTTTTCCTTGAATATCTCCAAGTTTAGATAAATCCAAATTGCGGTTGATAGCTGAAACTGTGGCCGTCATAGGCGGAGCAAGATCTTCATCGAGGGGGAATTCTCCAAGTTCTACAATGGAACTATGAGTGCAAGAGAAGTTCTCAGAGCCGATTCGGTACTTAATCTTAACTTCGCATTTGGGTCGGTACAGTGTAGTAACAGATGAGAAAGGAACTTGACCAGAATCAACACCGAGTTTGAAGCACTCAATTCCCGTTACTACATAAATCTCGTTCGCAGGAGTAGCTTCAGCCGGAGGAGTTCCAGCAGGGAAAGAATAAATATTTTGGAACAACTGATTGAGAGGACTGTAAGCATCAAGACTTGTGATCACAAATCCTTGCTGAGTGCGGAATTTAGAGTCGGGAACAATTCGAAGCATCTCAGGTCCGAATGCTTCAAATCCGGAAATTCCGAGCCATCCGTAAGAGAAACGGTAGTAGTTGCCAAGAGGATCTATGATCTGTTGAAGCCAAGGACTTGCCTCCGAATTGCAAGGACCAGCGCAAATAATATCGACTATTCGGTGGGCTATGTGCTCAGAGACGGCAATTGTACGGTAGGAATAAGCAAGGCCACTGAGAGGACCACTTGCAGAAGTAACTCCTCCAAATCCATCCAATCCCGAAATAACCCCGATAACGTGACCGTGAGAATTCAGAAGAGGACCTCCAGAGTTACCAGGGAGTGAATCAGCGTCAGTGAGAATTCCTTCGAATCCCCAGTACGTGCAAGACGAGGAGGAATTCAACCTGTTATCAGCGTAAACGTTATCAACAACAATTCCTTGACTAATACCAACAGCTTCACTGTTCAGAGAATCTGCCAAAACAAAAGTTTTCTCTCCAATTGCAGTATCACGGCTGCAACCCCATTTAAGGAAAGGATGATTCTTAAGATCAGGCTGGCATTTGTGAACTTTGTCATGTACAATTCGAATAACTGCAATATCATTTGAAGGGGAAACTCCTACCAGACAAGCTTCGTAGAAATAGGATTTGCATTTACGATTGACATTGTTAACTCGAACAAAAATCTTTCCACATCGGGCAAACTGAGAGTAAGCCGATGGCACTGAGGGATCGCGATATCCAGAAGAATTGTCAACCATAACTACGTGAGCTGCAGTAACAATAGTATCTTTGGCTACGAAGAATCCTGTTCCAACTTCACTTACGTTCTCTTTCTGACCAGTGGTACCAGTCGAGAACGTAGTCTGGGTATAAATCGAAACTACCGCATCTCGAAGAGGATAGAAAATATCAGGAGCATCCATCGAAACCATTTCTCTGCGACGATTTGCGAACCCTGTGTATATTCCCTTCTGATGGTTCTTAGAACCGGAACGTTCTGAGTGACGACGAGGCGAATCGCGCTTCGCTTTCTTATCTTCACAACAACTTGACATTTTTTACACGTGAAGTTTTTATTTTTTAAATAGAATTTCGTTATCTTCGAAGATAACGAAATTCTTTTAAATAGAAGTTTTTCATCATCTTCCAAGATGATGAAATTTTTGCGTAAATTAAAACGCGGGGTAGAAGTTCAGGCTGGGCAGCTGAGGGAACGGGATGACCAGCGGAACAGGGGCGGGATTGTAAGGATCGTTGACCAGAGGGAAGAGATTGATGAGTCCCCAAGGATAATCCATGACTGGAGGGAAAACCTGGAGAGCGGCCTGGACACAATCCTCTACATTGAGGTGATCGGAAGCGGCAACGCCAGCAGTCTGGTTGACACGGCGAACTCGAAGGATAACGTAGTCGTTGGGCAGAAGTTGCCAAGTGAAAAGAGCAGGAACGATCTGCCTGGCTTCCTCTCCAAGAGTGCATCCCTTTCCGTCAGACATTCCACGATTGATGGTAACAATGAGATCTTCCGGGGCAATGGTTGCAAGGAAGTTGCTGTCAGCAACACCAGATCCAACATACGGCAGTACAGCTCCAGTTCCGGGAACGTATGCGTAGGTAATCGTGTTGTTACCGGCCAGAGTTACAGTTCGAATTCCGCGAACATCCTTATCTTTAGGACCGTTGTAAAGCTGGTTCATCGAGTTCAGAAGAGCACCACGAGCACCAGTTGTAGGGTCACGAAGATAAGTGTTGAAATCAGATCCATCTACAATGTTGTAAGCAATACCTGCATATCCCTTGAGATACTTGTGGAAGTTACCCGCACCAGTATCGACAACCAGACCAAGATGGCATTTAAGCTTCTTCTCACTCTCGCAAGGATCACACTTCAGAAGTCCCAGAGTGGCCTTGATGGCACGACGCATGAAGAACTCAGAGACTGCAGCAGTGGCACCGGCGCCAATACGAGCAAGACCCGGAGCAGGGAAACCTTCTACACTGAGATCAGGAA
>C687J35021_10003370_pt1 | contig 11012 bp, 8 predicted proteins | sample RifCSPhighO2_12_FD_35021 | JGI IMG/M metagenome (IMG submission 35021)
GCCTCGCTGTTCGAGCACTGCGCCCGGGGCCTCGAGCAGTGCCTGCAACTGACCGGCAAACTCGGCCTGCCACTGATCGGCGGTGGCGACTGGAACGACGGCATGAACCGCGTCGGCGAAGGCGGCCAGGGCGAAAGCGTATGGCTCGGCTGGCTGCTGCTGCGCACCCTCGAGCTGTTCGTCCCCCTGGCCCTGGCGCGACCAACCATCGGCGACGCCGAGCGTGCAGAGCGCTGGCGCGAGCATGCCCTGGCGCTACGTGCGGCGCTGGAGCGCGAGGCCTGGGATGGCCAGTGGTATCGCCGGGCAACCTTCGACGACGGCACCTGGCTCGGCTCGCACACCAGCGCCGAATGCCGCATCGACTCGATTGCCCAATCCTGGGCGGTGTTGTCCGGCGCTGCCGACCCCGTGCGCGCGAGCATGGCCATGCAATCACTGCAACAGCAACTGATCCGCCAGGATGAGGGGATCGCCCTGCTGTTCACCCCGCCCTTCGACAAGACGCCGCTCGAGCCTGGCTACATCAAAGGCTATCCACCCGGCCTGCGGGAAAATGGCGGGCAATACAGCCATGCCGCCATGTGGGTCATCCTCGCCCACGCCAAGCTGGGCGCCGGTGACCAGGCCTGCGCGCTGTTCGCCCTGCTCAACCCGATCAACCATGCGCGCACAGCCGAAGAGAGCCAACGCTACAAGGTCGAGCCCTACGTGGTGGCGGCCGATGTCTACGGAGTCGCCCCGCATACTGGCCGGGGCGGCTGGACCTGGTACACCGGCGCGGCCGGCTGGATGTACCGCGCCGGGATCGAGGGTATTCTCGGCATTCGCCGCGAAGGCGCCTGGTTGATCGTCGCCCCCTGCATCAGTGCCGCCTGGCCGGCGTTCTCGGCCACGGTAAGCCTGGGGTCCAGCCAGTACCGGATCGAGGTGGACAACCCCGCGCGCCGTTGTCGCGGCATCACCCAGGCCCAGCTCGACGGCGTGCCTATCAGCCATGCCGAGGGTGGCGTACGCGTGCCCCTGGACGGGCAGAGCCACAGTTTGCTGATCACCCTAGGCGGTATCACCCGCAGCAGCCAGAGCCCTCCGGACGCTGCGCTGCGGCCCCGGGCCAGCCTGGAGAACCCAAGGACAGCATGATGATCGAACCCTTGCTGCTCACCGCAGCCCGCCTCTGTACCTTCAATCAGCACCAGCCGCTGACCAATGCCAGCAGCTTCTTCTTCGCCCGCGACGAGCGCCTGTTCCTGGTCACCAGCCGGCACGTGATGATCGATGCACAGAATCAACACTTCCCCGATCGCATCGAGATCGAACTGCATAGCGACCCGGACAATATCGCCCAGTCCATCGGCATTTCCATCCCGCTCTACCGCGACGGTGAAAGCCTGTGGCGCCAGGGCCTCGACACCACCGGCGAAATCGATGTGGCGGTGATCGAACTGGACCGCGCCGCCTTACCCGCAACCGCGCTGTACCGCGCCTTCACCCCCGAGCACCTGTATGGGCCGACCGCCGAGGTGGAGGTCGGCACCTCCCTGCTGGTGGTCGGTTTCCCCCTGGGTTTCCACGACACCCTGCACCACATGCCAGTGGTGCGCCAGGCGGTGATCGCCTCGTCCTTCGGTTTGCGCTTTCAGAGCAAAGGCTACTTTCTCAGCGATGCGCGGACTCACCGCGGCATCAGCGGCGCGCCCGTGGTGACGCGGGTCGCCGACACCCCGGAGAACGGCCTCGGCGACCTGCCCTGGATGCTCCTGGGCGTGCATTCGGCACGCCTCGACGTGGGCACCCGCGACCTGCAGCTGGACGAAGCCCTCGGGCTCAACTGCACCTGGTACGCCGACATCCTGCTGACCCTGACCGAGCAGTGAATAGAGACCGAACTCGGCGGCGGTGAAATATCGAGCGCCGTAGCGAGAGCGCCTCCAGGTGTTCGCGGCAAGGCGCGCGGTCCGGGCGGCGTTCCGTTCGAAAGGCCGCCCGGGGCACCGGCCGCTCAGGAGCGCAGCGACAGCCCGCCAGCTTTGTGCCGCACCGGTGAACCCATGGTGCACTGCCTGCGGCGAGTGACACCCTACGGATCGCGGACAACCTTTCAGTCCTTGCTCAGCGCCACATCGACGATCTGTTGCGCCTCGCCAAGAATCCGCTGCAGGTGCGCCTGGTCGCGGTAGCTCTCGGCGTAGATCTTGTAGATGTCCTCGGTACCCGATGGCCGCGCGGCAAACCAGCCGCCGTCGCTGATCACCTTGATCCCGCCAATCGCCGCGCCGTTGCCCGGCGCCTTGTCGAGCACCCGGGTGATCGTATCGCCGGCCAGCCGGGTGCTGCGCACCTGCTCAGGAGAGAGTTGACTGAGGGCTTTTTTCTGCACCGGGGTGGCCGGCGCGTCGACGCGGTCGGCCACTATCTCGCCGAACTCCTCGGTCAGGCCGCGATACAGTTCGCCCGGATCACGACCGCGACTGGCGGTCATTTCCGCCGCCAGCAAGGCCAGCACCATGCCGTCCTTGTCGGTGGTCCAGACGCTGCCGTCGCGGCGCAGGCAGGTGGCGCCGGCGCTTTCCTCACCGGCGAAGCCCAGCGAGCCGTCGAACAGGCCGTCGGCAAACCACTTGAAGCCGACCGGCACCTCCAGCAGGGGCCGGCCCAGGCGCGCACTGACCCGATCGATCATGGCGCTGCTGACCAGGGTCTTGCCCACTGCCGCCGTGGCACTCCACTGCGGGCGATGCTGGAACAGGTAATCGATGGCCACGCTGAGAAAATGGTTGGCCGGCAGCAAGCCGACACTCGGCGCGACTATGCCGTGGCGGTCGTAATCGGTGTCGCAGGCAAAGGCGATGTCGTAACCGTCCTTGAGACCGATCAGCCGTTGCATGGCATGGCTGGATGAGGGGTCCATGCGGATCTGGCCGTCCCAGTCCAGGCTCATGAAGGCGAACTGCGGATCAATGACCTGGCTGACCACCTGCAGATCGAGCCCGTACTGCTCGGCGATGCGCGACCAGTAATGCACGCCCGCGCCGCCCAGCGGATCGACGCCCATACGCAGGCCGGCAGCCCGGATAACCTCGAAATCGATCACGCTGCCCAGGTCGCCGACATAGGCCTCCAGGTAATCGTGCGCATGGGTGCTGGCTGCCTGGCGCGCCTGGGCCAGCGGCATGCGCTTGACCGCTTTGAGGCCGTCTTCGAGCAAGGCGTTGGCGCGGTTCTGCACCCAGTTGGTGATGTCGCTGTCGGCTGGGCCGCCATTGCACGGGTTGTATTTGAAGCCGCCGCTGTCCGGCGGGTTGTGCGACGGGGTGATCACGATGCCGTCGGCCAGGCCCGTGCTGCGGCCCCGGTTGTGCACCAGAATGGCGTGGGAGATCGCCGGGGTCGGGGTGAACTCGCCGCCGGCGGAAATCATCGTCTGCACGCCATTGGCGGCCAGCACTTCCAGCGCCGTGTCGAGCGCCGGTTGCGACAGGGCATGGCTGTCCGCACCGATAAACAGCGGGCCATCGATGCCCTGCGCGTTACGGTAATCGCAGATCGCCTGGCTGATGGCGAGCACGTGCCACTGGTTGAAGCTGGAGGCCAGCGAACTGCCGCGATGCCCCGAGGTGCCGAAGGCCACGCGCTGCGCGGCCACGCCGGGATCGGGCTGCAGGTCGAAGTACGCGGCCAGCAGTTGTTCGATATCGACCAGCATCTCTGCGGGCGCCGGCTTGCCGGCCAATGGATGGATGCGTGAACTCAAAATTGTCTCCCTGAATAACGTGTACAGNCCCTAGCCTAACAGGCGCCGGCACAATCGCCGACCGCCCCGCCGCCGCTCACGCCGTCTTGCCCAGCCAGCGCCACTGGCGAATCTCCGGCAGCGCTATCACGTACCTACCGACGAGCGCAGCGAACCACGTCACATTTTCTAGCTTATTACCCGCATAAGTGCGCTATAGCACGGACGCCCTGCTTGTTTTTTCTCATTCTGTCTATGTCGTATCGGTCAATGAGCTTTCCTAACCACAGAACGCTGGGGAAGTTAACGGTTTTCGGGAACAACAATCCTGCCCCCCAACTGCATCGAACTTCGATGCAGCTTAACCGTGGAGAACTGCATGTCCCCTTGTCCGCGCACGTTGACATTCACATCGGCTATCGCCATTGCCCTGGTTGCCATGAGCAGCGCAGTCAGCGCGGACCGGTCGTTCACCGATGCCCGGCAGGAAAGCCAGGTCTGGCGGGCCTATGCGCAAAGCCGGTACCTGCGCGCCAACAACCTCGAGGTGGCCGTACTCAACGGCAAAGCCACGCTCACCGGCGAGGTCGAAGGACAGCTCAACAAAGATCTGGCCAAGCTCATAGCACTGAGCGTCGAGGGCGTGGTCGAAGTGGATAACCAGATCGTGGTGTACGCCGAAGTGCCATTGCCGAATTCACCTGACAGCTCGGGCACACCGGCGTATTTCGCCGAACAAGCGTGGCGCGGCAACTGGAACGGTCATCTGGACGAATCGGCTTTTTCCCCCGCCCATGAAGCGGTCGAGCCCGCCCCCCCGGGCAACCGCGTTAACAGCGGCTGGCTGAGCGGCGGCGCAGATAATCCCGAGCAGCGGACGCCAGCCTTAGGCCGTGCGCAAAGAAGAGATGAAGCCAACAGCATCAATCGGGAGGGATTCAAGTTTTAACTCGGTGACAGCTCGCAGGCCCTCCAGGGCGCGAGCCTCCATTTGGTCTGGCCTTATGCGTTGTTCAAAAGAGTGAGTATCAACATGGCCAATCGAATACTGATCATCACCGCTGATGCCGAAGATGCAGCGACTCTGCAGAATGTTCTGAACAAGGCCAAAGACGGCCCATTTATCCTCGAGTGGCAGCAAAGCCTGGCCGCTGCCTTGGCGAGCCTGAAGCCCGGCTGCATCGATGCGATCCTGACCGACTTGTCACTACCCGACAGTCAAGGCATCGAGACCTTCGACCAATTGTTCGCCTGCGCCCCACAGACGCCGATCATGACGCTCAGTGAAGTCGATGACGAAGAACTGGCCATCGAAGCCGTAGAGCGTGGCGCCCAGGGTTATCTGTCCAAAGGCCACTTTGGCAGTTATCTGGTGCCCCAATCACTGCGCAACATCATTCAGCGCAAAGCGGTTGAGGAAAGCGTTTTCCTGGAGAAGGCCCGGGCCGAAATCACCCTCAACTCGATCAGCGACGCGGTTATCGGCACCGATATGACGGGCAATGTCGACTACCTGAATGTGGCGGCAGAGGCGCTCACCGGATGGTCGCGCGAAGACGCCCGCGGCCGCCCCATCGCCGAGGTGATGCAGATCATCAGCGGCGCTACACGCGAGGCGCTGGCAAACCCGATCGAGTCGGTATTGCTGCACAACGCAGCGAAGTTCTTGGCGGCGGGCGCGATACTGATCAAACGCAACGGCAGCGAGGCGGCGATCGAAGACTCCGCCGCACCGATTCACGACTCCAGCGGGCAGATCAAGGGCGCGGTGATCGTGTTTCATGACACCACTGCCGCCCAGGCGATGACCATGAAGATGGCCCACCTGGCGCAACACGACTTCTTGACCAACCTGCCCAACCGCGTGCTGCTCAACGACCGTATCGCTCAGGCGATCGGCCTGGCCGAGCGCCAGGGCACGACGCTGGCCGTACTGTTCCTCGACCTGGACAACTTCAAACACATCAATGATTCCCTCGGCCATGCCGTTGGCGACCAATTGTTGCAATCCGTCACACGCTGCCTGGGTACTTGCGTGCGCAAATCCGACACGGTGAGCCGCCAGGGCGGCGATGAGTTCGTGGTGCTGCTTTCCGAAGCGCATGACGCACAGGACTCGGCCTTGACCGCGGAAAAAATCCTCGCCGCGCTGGCCAGGCCCCATGTCATCGACCAGCATGAGCTGCATATCACCACCAGCATCGGCATCAGCATCTACCCGGCCGATGGTCGAGACGCGGAAACCCTGATCAAGAATGCCGACACCGCGATGTACCAGGCCAAGGACGGAGGGCGCAACAACTACCAGTTCTTCACCCAGGACATGAATGTGCGGGCGGTCGAGCGGCAACTCATCGAAAGCCATTTGCACCAGGCGCTGGAGCGACAGCAATTCGTCCTGCATTACCAGCCAAGAATCAATCTGCGCAGCGGCGCCATTACCGGTGCCGAGGCACTGTTGCGCTGGCAGCATCCGCAATGGGGCCTGGTAGCGCCCGCCCGCTTCATCTCGATTGCCGAGGATTGCGGGCTGATCGTGCCGATTGGTCGCTGGGTGTTGCGCGAAGCATGCGCCCAGGCAAAGCTCTGGCAAAANGCCAGCGCAGAACCGACCACGGTTGCAGTCAACATCTCTGCCCAGGAATTTCGCCACCGGGACTTCATCGCGGGGGTTCGCGCCGTCTTGAGCGACAGGGGATTGGCGCCCGGCATCCTGCAACTGGAAGTGGCCGAGAGCGTGTTGATGCGCGATGCCAAGGCCAGTATCGAGACCCTTCACCAGCTCAAGGACATGGGTATACAGCTGGCGGTGGACGGCTTTGGCACCGGTTTTTCCAGCCTGAGTTACCTGAATCGATTCCCGCTTGACACACTCAAGATCGATCAGTCGTTTGTCCAGGAGATCGGCAGCACGGATGGCACCGGCATCATTGTCCGCGCGGTGATCGCCATGGGTTCCAGTCTCAATCACCGGGTGATTGCTGAAGGCGTGGAGCAACAGTCGCAACTGGAATTTCTGCAAGAAGAGTCATGCGAGGAAGGCCAAGGCTACTTTTTCAGCCGGCCGCTGGAGCTGGAACAATTCGTTGCCCTGCTGCAAACGGGCATCTGCCCAACGACCTATAAATGATGCCCTTGAGCTGGCCACGGCAGGCCGCTTGAACCTGCATGGCCGAGCGCAGTGGTTCGCTAGTGCAACAACTGCGCGTAGTCATCGATGGCGGCGTCGTAACACTCGCAGGAGGCGGCTTCCAGCCCTTTGCGGTCGAGGATGCTGATCTCGCCACGGGTGTAGTGGATCAGGCCGCGCAGTTGCAAGGCCCCTGCGGCGACGGTGACGCCACTTCTGCGNACCCCGAGCATATCGGCCAGGTATTCGTGGGTAAGGTAGAAGTGATCGGCGTGCGCNCGATCATGGGTCATCAGCAACCAGCGGGCCAGGCGCGGTTCGATTTCATGGAAGTGGGTGCAGGCGGCGGTTTGCGACAGCTGCGCCATCAGTACATACAGGTAGCGGTTGAGTATGCGCAGCAGCTCCGGGCATTCCTGCAGTTCGCGGCGAAAATGCGCCGCGTTGATCCGCCAGGCAGTGCCGGCGCCCTGCACCACCGCCCGCATCGGCACGCTGTTCACGCCCAGAACCAGGGTCGCACCGAGCATGCCTTCATTGCCGATCAGGCCCATTTCCAGCGGCTGGTGGTCACGTAGCGTGGTCACCAGCGAGATAAAGCCGGTCAACGGAAAGTACAGGTGGCGTAAGGTTTGCTCCGGCTCACAGAGGATGGTGCCGAACACCAGATCGACTGGTTCGCAGCACTCCAGGATTCGTTTCGACTCCTTGTGCGGCAAACTTGCAAGCAGCTGGTTAACCACGGGAACCCGTATTGCTGCTGACATTCAACCGTCCTGCAGCACGAGAAAATCGGGAAGCGATACAGGAAAGGTGCCGAACAGTCCCGATTCGGCAGTCTGATTGAGCGGCGCTGGCTTGTCTGTTCGCTATGGTACGGATGGCGCTAATACCTTGATTGACATCGAATATGCGTGTCGCTCAGTGCTTTAACCCAGCGAAGCCGCTGGCACAGCAAAGGGCAGCAGGCGATCCGTCTCCTTCTTGACCACCGCATAGCACTCGCAACTCATCTGCTCGAGTCTAGGCCGGTCGAGCACCCTGATACGCCCGCGGCTGTACTCGATCACCCCGGCTTTATGCAGCTTGCCAGCCGCCTCGGTGACGCCCTCGCGGCGCACGCCCAGCATATTGGCGATCAGTTCCTGGGTCATGACCAGATCGTTGGTTGGCAGGCGATCGAGTGACAGTAGCAACCAGCGGCACAGTTGCTGGTCAATCGAATGGTGGCGGTTACACACCGCCGTCTGCGCCATTTGCGTGATCAGCGCCTGGGTATAACGCAGCATCAGGTGCAACATCTCGCCGTAGCGGTTGACCTCTTCCATGAACTGCCGCGACGGCAGTCGAAAAGCGTATCCGGCGCTTTGCACGATGGCGCGACTGGTGGTGCTCTCGCCGCCCATGAGCACGGCGACGCCAATCAACCCTTCATTACCGACCACGGAAATTTCCGCCGACGCACCGTTCTCCATCACGTAGAGCAGCGAGACGATGGAGTCGATCGGAAAATAAACGTGGCGCAAGGTGTCGCCAGACTCATACAGAACCTTGCCCAGGGGCAGTTGCACCAGTTCCAGCTTGGGCAGCAGGCGGTTTTGAATGTCAGCAGGCAAGGCAGCCAAAAGATGATTTTTCTGTGGTGTAGCGTGCATCTCAGGCATATCGAACTCTATAAATGGGGGCATGACCGCCGCCTCGATGACAGCATATCCATATTCANCATGCCATCTGTACGCTACCGAACATAACGACCGAAACCGCAGGCACGGCCTCGCAGGCCGCCAGCGGCGAACGCATCGATCAATGTACTGGCGAGAAGGCGGTGTTTTTCACAAGCGGCCCATCAGCAGCAGGACCAGGACGATGATCAACACCAGGCCCAACCCGCCAGTGGGACCATAGCCCCAGCTCCGGCTATGCGGCCACGTGGGTAAAGCGCCCACCAGCATCAGTAGCAGTACGATCAACAGAATCGTTCCCAAGCTCATGGCGTTCTCCTTGAATGGTTCAAGCCCACTGTAGCGAACCGTGTCGATCCGCCTTGAACGACTTCGATCAACCCTTCTCGACATGGCACCCGGACAGCTTGAACGGATAGTCCGCTCAGTTCAGTGCGTTATCGAACATAACCATCATCCTGCCACGAGCACCGAGCACTGGCCTGTCCACTGAATGCGGCGTAGTGACTATCCTTCTGCGTGTACATTCAGGCGAATGTAGCGCTTCGACAGCCACTCGGCTGCAGCGCGATACACTTCCCCGGGAGGATGGCCAATGCAAGCAGCCCATTGCTGGAAGCTGAGTCTCACGGCAATCCTCAGCCTGGCGCTGAGCGCCTGCAGCTCATTGCCAACCCTCACGCCCGATATGGCGCGCCCCGATGCGCCGCCGGTGCAGCTCGACGGGCCCCACGGGCCACTCTCGGCCACGCGCAGCAAGGCCATTCTCGATCGGCTGCAGGCGCGCGGCGCCGAGACCAATATCTTCGACCTGCACCTGGCGGTCGAAGAAGCCATCGTCGGCAGCCCCCTGACTACCAGCAACAAGGTCGAACTGCTGCAGGACGGCCCCGCCACCTATCAGGCGATGATCGATGCGATCGATGCCGCTGCCGATCACATCAACCTGGAAACCTACATTCTCGAAGACGACGAAGTCGGCCAACGCTTCGCCGATGCGTTGATCGCCAAGCAGTTGGCCGGTGTGCAGGTCAACCTGATCCGCGACAGCGTCGGCACCCTCGGCACACCGAGCAAGTTCTTCACCCGCCTCAGCGCGGTCGGTATCCAGGTGCTGGAGTTCAACCCGGTCAACCCGTTGACCGCCAAGGCCGGCTGGACGGTCAACCAGCGCGACCACCGCAAGTTGCTGATCATCGACGGGCGCATCGCCTTCCTCGGTGGCGTCAACATCAGCAGCGTCTATTCCGGCGGCTCCTTCAGCCCGCAGTCGAGCGAACGCCCCGGCGCGGCGCTGCCCTGGCGTGACACCCACCTGCAGCTCGAAGGTCCGGTGGTCGGCGAGCTGCAAAAGCTGTTCATCGAGACCTGGGAAAAGCAGCAAGGCAACACGCTGATACCACGCGATTACTTCCCGGTCAGCCAACATCGGGGGAACGATGTGGTGCGCGCCGTCGGCAGCTCGCCGGACGATCCCTACAGCCTGATCTACGTCACCCTGATCTCGGCACTGCGCAGCGCGCAAAGCGAGATCTGGCTGACCAACGCCTACTTCGTGCCCGACCCGCAGCTGCTCGCGGCGCTCAAGCAGGCGGCGGCGCGCGGCGTCGACGTGCAGCTGATCCTGCCCAGCAGCACCGATTCCTGGCTGGTCTTGCATGCCGGCCGCGCCTACTACAGCGAGTTGCTGAAGGCCGGGGTCAAGCTGCACCAGCGCCGCGATGCCTTGCTGCACGTGAAGACCGCGGTGATCGACGGCGTCTGGTCGACCGTCGGCTCGACCAACCTCGACTGGCGCAGTTTTCTGCACAACCAGGAGGTCAATGCGGTGGTGCTCGGCACGGATTTCGGCGGCAAGATGCGCGCGGCCTTTCTCGCCGACCGGGATAAATCGGAGCAGGTCACCCTGGAACAATGGCGTCGTCGCCCCCTCGACGCGAGGGTCAAGGAATTGCTCGGACGCCTGTGGGAATACTGGCTGTGAGGCATCTTCCGCCAACCGGCGCAGGCTGTGTGCAATGGCTAGGCGCGGTCGTGCTGTTGGCCCTGCTGCTCGCGGCGCCGGCCTTCGCACAGGACGCCGAGGCGCTCAAGGCCCGGCATGCCGCCCTGACTGAACAGCTCGGCGACAACCCGTTCCAACGCCCGCTGCATCTCGAATCCCGGCAAACGGACGACGCGTTGCAAGGCGATATCTACGCGCTGATCGAGCAGCCCTACGCCGTGGTCGGCACGGCATTGCAAGGCAGCGCGCACTGGTGCGATATCCTCATCCTGCACCTGAATGTGAAAAGCTGCCGCGTCGCATCGGGTCCGGCCGGAGAAGTCCTGCACCTCCATATCGGCCGCAAGTTCGAGCAGGCGCTGGCCGATGCCTACCCGTTCGAGTTTGCCTACCGGGTCGCCACGGCTAGGCCCGACTTCCTTCAGGTGCTGCTGGATGCCCGGGAGGGGCCGCTGGGCACCA
>C687J35021_10003371_pt1 | contig 11011 bp, 13 predicted proteins | sample RifCSPhighO2_12_FD_35021 | JGI IMG/M metagenome (IMG submission 35021)
TTCCATCTCTTTTCCCTCCCTTTTTGCCTATTATACCTCAGAGAGGTTTAGAGTAAACTCCTTACCAATACTTTGTGTCATTATCGCAGATTTTCCGCGCTACCCTTTAGCTTTTTAAGATTAGAAATGTCTTGTAGGTTTTGAGCCTTCTCAATATGCTCAATCACTTCTTTGATTCGATACAATAAGTTCTTATTTTTGATATTGCGGAGGTCTTTAGAAAAGCTGGCTCTAAATTGAACATTCATGCCTTACCTTTAAGAAGTTTAAAAACTTCTTCTCGTTTGACCAATTCAGTTTCTTCACCTTCCTCAATAGCATGGGCTAATGCCACATCCTCTATCGCATCTTCAATTGCATTGTGAAGCAAATCTTGGTGCTCTTCAAAGACTTCTACCAAAGCTGTCTTAATTATATTCTTAAGATCCTCTTGATTTATTGATGATTCCATATCATCCTCCCGATTTGTTTCATAAAGTTAAGCATACCATTTTTTATATCAGATTTGCACTATTATTTTAGTTGCTTTTAGTTGCTTGTTATTTAAAAATTAAAACCGCACTCCTTTATGGTAGTTTTGAGATAATTGGTTTATATTTATTATGGTTCTTGGTTATTGACCGCGAAGAACAGTAAGTGCCGTGGCAGGCCAAAATTCATCTGTTCGAGTGCGTTGTTATGCGTCACTTTTCATATAAATCAAATCGGATTTTTTCATATATTTTTTTGAGTAACTCATCAAAATAAAATCGATTTATGTCCCAATAATTGTATTCCTCAGCGGATGGAATTTTATTTTTCCAGGAGTCTCCATACAATTGAAGGTAAAACTCAGGATGAACAATCTTCTTTTTATGTTTAAAATAAAGTCCGTATAAATCCTTCCCGAGCTTATTGATAGCAGCATCACTCATTCCAAAATGGAAATTTAGCCGAAAATATACCCCGGCTTTCCTATTAAAATTTCCTTTGTCTCTTATTGCATCTTCAACACAAGTAAGAAACATGTATTTATCTGCGATAAATTTAAAATTTATCGCTCGATAAAATTCATATAGCCAAACTAGTGGCATTCCTTTGTGGACATATTTATTGGCTTGTATTTGATATTGTAATATTTGGTTATATAACGCCTTAATTATTGTGATTGCCTGCTGTTGTCTTCCAGTATTATGAAAGTATAAAGCTGAGCATTCCCATGCGCGCTGATTTTCGTCTGCTTGTTTTATTGGTGAATATTTTAAATATGTCTTTTGTAAAAACCTCAATATTTTTGCTTCGGCTTCGATATCATTGAAATATCCGTGGACCGAGGTCGGAATATCCTTAAGCAAATCTTGGAAAATACTCATATTGGGATTTTCCTGTAATTATTTTGTACGCACAATACGGCAGTTAAGCCGTAGCCCCAAAGGGGCGTATCGGTCTTGAACTCCTTGTTCTCCCGAAGCGGAGCGACCTGTCTGCGTGCAACGCACAGGCAGAGGGGGAACAGGAGTTCACGGCTTAACTGCCGCATTCTCCCGAGCGAAGCGAGGGAGAACGACTGAAATCAGCGGCGGCTATCAGCCACCCGCACGAGTGACTTGTTATATGAAATTCATGGAAATATTCTGTATATATCTTTGCGATTAGCAATGCGCTGACAAATTATCAAGTTATTTTTCTTATCGATAGTGATTCCGATTCTGTAATCTCCAACCCGAATCTTGTATTTATCTGGATAACCTTTCATACGTTCAATATATCCCAGCGAAAAAGGATTTGTAGTCAATAATTCTTGAAAAACTATGCCTTCTGCTCGGCTCTGGATTTCTTTTGGCAAGCCTGATAGTTCTTTGAGAAAACGTTTGGTATACTCAATTTTCCACATCAGTCTTCAATGATTGATAATATTTTTTCGCATCTTCTACCGAGAGTCTTTCATCATTACTAACATCGTCAATCAATTTTGATAACCCATAGTTTTCTATAACTTCCTCTATTCGTTCAAACTCCTCAATAGGTAATTGAACGGCAAATGGTTTCTGTTGTTCATCAAGTACTATTTTTTTATGTAACGTTAACATTATTACCACCTCCTTGATTTTATTTATATTTTAGCACATAATGTTTGAGCTTACTGGCGTGGCGGCTGTATCGCCACGTCCATGTGGAGCGATTTGTTACACGTTTTTATTGTCCTTAACGGATGTCGCTCTCTTTATATATTTTAGATTTTCGCGGGTTGTTTTTATTCTATTATTAATCCTAACTTCAATTTTATTTTACGCTCCAAAACTCCCACAAACGTGTCTAAACTCGGTGTCGGTTGGTGGGTAAATGCTCTTAATAAATTTGAAATAGTTGTTGATTTTTTGTCAAATAATTTTAGATTATAAATTTCACTGTTCTTGGTTAAATCGTAAATGTGATATTGTGTAGAATGATTGGCGTTGTAGTCCAAGTCAGTTAAGCAAAAACGATTTACCATATTCTCATAAACGAATTTCTGCATAATCCAAAAAATATTTTTGTCCCACTTTTCCATCACTTGTCCTTTGATTAGCATTTGAATATAAGACAACTTGATTGTGTTGTAAGTGTTCATTCCAAAACGGTATTTATTTTCTAATACATCTTTCCCTTTCATAAAATCTTTCAATGCTTCAACTAATTCACCAGTGCCAGTCGTGGAATCGGATTGAAATTCTACAATGCAAAAATCATCAACCTTATTGTTAATCGGTTTGTGTTTTACCAATACAAAATCAAAACTTCCCACATTGGAAATTTTGACTTCTGAAAAAAGCAATACATTATTTGTATCGCCAAAAGCAGCGTTGCAAGCATTTTTGAATACTAAATTATTCTCTAAAAAACGGTGAGGGCAAATTATTGGTTTTGTTCCACTGTGATTTACTGAACAAACCCCCATTGGATATTTTATTGTTCTGCTTTGTTTATCGCATTTGCTTTCAAGAAATCTACAATAGTATTTCTGAACAGATTTTCTTGCTTCTGTTGTTTTACTTTCAACAGGATATGTAAATATTTCGTTTGGATTCATTTTTCAAGGATTACAATTTCTTCAGGTAATAAAATATTATGTCCAGTGCTCCTTCTCATTCTGAATAATTCTTTTCTACAATTTTTATATCCAATTTCTTTTCCCATTTCAATTAAAATATCGCAAACAGGGATATAAACACCTTTCACAGTTTGGTCGCCAACTACAAGAAGAAAATGAGCATTTTTTTTCATCAATGGAAAAAATTCTTTCATACACAAATACATATCGCCAAAATATTCTCTTACCATTCTCGGATAATCAAAGCCCCAGTTTTTATCTTTTGTCTGCTCGTAAATTTTATCCGAAACAATTTTAACATCTTTGAATTTTTGTGTAAAAGTTTCAGAGTTGCTCTCTTTGAAAATTAATTTGGTGCTGCCCTTTACCATCTTTTTCTTGATTTGCTGAACTTCATCCATACTTTTTACGAAGTCCAGCAAATACATTTCAAGTCGTGTTTGTCTGGTGTATTCTAAATCATTAGGATAGGGCGGTGATGTAATAATGAAATCAATAGACTTGGACTTAATGTATTTTGGAGCACTCAGACAAGTATCATTTATCAGGGTGGATTTTCCATAGTGGTTGTGCTTTTGAACTTTTTCTAAATCTTCATAAATCTGAATCACCTTTCTTGTAAATAAATCCCAAAATTCTTCCTTCTCTCTAAATGGATAAAAGGTTGTCCCAGGACAAAATGAAACATAAGAGGCATCTAGGCAAGACTTGGATAAAGCAAGAGATAAAAGATTTTTTATCTTATTATTAGTAACTTCGTCAATTAAATTTTTTAAGAGATAAACTTCTTTTTGTAGAGATGGACTTACCCATTGGTTTAGCTCCTTTTTGGGCATATATTCTAAAAAACCCTTTTTTAGTGAAAGAGAATCATAGCCGTGGATTTTTTCTAAAAACTGTCGGGCAACTTTAATAGCTTGTTTTTTGTAAATGTCTAAGTCAACATCCCATGTTGTTTTGACTTCTGAAATAAATGTCATTAATGGATTTGCGTCAAAACCAATGGAATTACATTTAAAAAAATTAGCTGCAATGCAAGTTGTGCCACTCCCTGCAAATGGTTCAACAACTAATGAATGCGGCTTAATATTGTATTCCTTTATTTTGTCTTCAATAAGAGAGTAGGGGAAATCTTCCAGATAGTCATACCATCTGTGAACAATGCCATATTTATTAAGATCACTAATAGTTTGTTTTTCTTCAAAAAGGTTTGGGGAGAGATTCTCTGGAGTAATAAATTGAAGAATATTTGTTGAATATTTTTTATGCTTATAGTCATTCTTTTTCACTATTTTAGAAAACAGGTCCAAACAATGTTCTGGAACTTTGAAACCAGCTAACAAACTCCCATCTAAAAATTTTTTTCCAGTAAGGGCTTCAACGGCGTCTCCAAGAATTTTGCTATCTTTTGGATAATCAGTTAATTCAGATAAATCTTTAATAGTTGTTTGTTTTTGTTCAAATAAGTCAAGGTAAATTTTCTGCAAGATTTGGGCTTGTAGAAAAGGAAGGTTGTTTGGGTTGGCGATTTTTCCTTTTGTTTCAACAGGTATTTTTTCGGTTTTGGTTAAATTAACCAAAAATTCGTCAAACCTTATAATATTTTCTTTCATGTTCATATAGATGATAATTTACAGGTTTAAAGGTTTAAGATAACAGATAACCATGATAAATGCACGAATTAAAGAGGGCTATTTCTGGATTAACTTGGCTGTTAATGCCGTTATTATTATTTTGATATGTAATGCGGCAGTTAAGCCGTAGCCCCAAAGGGGCGTATCGGTCTTGAACTCCTTGTTCTCCCGAAGCGGAGCGAAGGGGAACAGGAGTTCACGGCTTAACTGCCGCATTCTCCCGAGCGAAGCGAGGGAGAACGACTGAAATCAGCGGCGGCTATCAGCCATCCGCTGGATTTTCTTGTTAGGCTATCCCCAGAATTTGTTGCTCGTTTTTTCATTTCTTAATGTATCTACAATCAGGAAACTTTGAACAGCCCAAAAACTCTGAACCTGCTCGTGGACCGGTCTTCGCAATTCTTCTGACTAATTCGCCACCACATCTCGGGCATATTGTATCACTTGAATATCTTTCTTTAAGGATGTGAACATGTTGTTTAGTAGAGATTGTATTATTATTTTTCGATTGTTTTAAATACTGTTCCAGCCGAATAATCTCAGTGTCAGAAAAGAGAAATTCATTGAACTTCTTAATGTAACTGGAGAGCCCAGAAGTCATTATATTTGGAGGGAAATCACTTTTTAATTCAACATTATCACCAATGAAAAAAACTATTGAATGTATCTTGCTATGGTCAATCTTCAAGTAATCGGCCAATGCCCGTGTATGTTTATAATTCTGATGTAACGGATTCTGAAATCTATTTTTGGTGCCGAATAGTGCTTGTGTCCAGAACCGCTGATCTTTTCCTCCGAATATCCATCCATTATAGTTTTTTGTTTCAATTACAAATATTCCATATCGAGATAAAATAATATGATCAATCTGCGTTGTCCCATTCTTGGTTTGAATAATTATGTTATGAAATCGTTTATAAGTATTACTATCCAATTTCATCCACATTCCAAGCTGTGTTTCTTTTTCACCCATCCAGCCTTTAAATATATTCAACATGAGTATTTCCTTCTTCTTATATTTTGAGGCATAATGCGGCAGTTAAGCCGTAGCCCCGAAGGGGCGTATCGGTCTTGAACTCCTTGTTCTCCCGAAACGGAGCGAGGGAGAACGAGTTATTATACAGTTTCTGTTCTTTTCCAGACAAAAGCTAAAATCACAATAAAGGTAATACAAAAACAATATAAAATCAATATATAAAATCAATAAAATATTGACAGAAATGATGATATTACATATATTATTTCCGACTAACATTACTTTTTGCATGATAAACAGAAAGAGGATAATTATCAATGCTTCATATCCCGAATGAATTGTGGGTTAAATATGGAACGATTTTGACCAAGAAAACTGTTCCTGTTTCTTTTCGCAATCATAATAAGAATTGGCAGAGATATTATAATATTAAGGAATAAAAATTATGGATAAGCTTAATTTTATTAATGAAGAACTGTTTAAACTAAAAGAGGCAGGGTTATTAATCAATTTCCGCACCATTGAAAGCCCGCAGGGTGCATGGATTATTGTGGATGGAAAAAGAGTCTTTAATCTATGCTCAAATAATTACCTTGGATTTGCCAATAGCCCCCAATTAAAGTCAGCCTCGCAGAGGGCTATAGAGACCTATGGTGTAGGACCTGCCGCTGTGAGGACAATTGCTGGAACAACAACACTTCACAGAGAGCTTGAAAGGAAACTTGCCATTTTTAAGGAAGTAGAAAGCACCCTATCCTTTCAATCGGGATTCTGTGCAAACCTCGCTGTTATCCCTGCAATAGTTGGTGAAGGTGATGTCGTCTTTTCAGATGAACTCAATCATGCGAGCATCATTGACGGATGCCGTCTTTCAAAGGCAAAGGTTGTTAGATATGCTCACTGCAGCCTGAAAGACCTTCAGGCAAAAATCTCCGCTGAAAAGGGTGTCAGACGGAGACTTATTATTACCGATGGAGTCTTCAGTATGGAAGGGGATATTGCACCATTACCTGAAATTGCAGATATTGCTGAAGAATACGGGGCTATTACTATGGTGGACGATGCACATGGGGAGGGTGTGCTGGGTAAAGGCGGCAGAGGTATTGTTGACCACTTTAATCTGTATGGCAAGATTGATATAGAGATGGGCACAATGTCAAAGGCATTTGGTGTTGTTGGCGGTTATATTGCCGGGAGCAAAAGATTAACTGAATACCTTGAACAAAAGGGGCGTCCATTTTTATTTTCAAGTGCTGTAACATCAGCCGATGTATCGGCATGTATTACAGCGGTGGATATTCTAATAGACTCAGATACTCTGATTAAAAAGCTCTGGGAGAATACTGCATTTTTTCAGGATAGGATGAGGCAGATTGGCTTTAGTCTCAGTAAAACGAAAACGCCCATCACCCCTGTTATGATGGGTGATGCTAAGATAGCCAAAGATTTCAGCCAGAAATTATTTGAGGCGGGCATCTTTGCCCAGTCAATCAGCTATCCCACAGTACCTTTAGGCAAGGCACGAATCCGTGTAATGATTTCAGCCGCACACAGCAGGGATGAGCTTTCATGGGCAGCAGAACAATTTAAGAAGATTGGGGAGTCCTTAAGGCTTCTCTGATAATCTTATATACATTACTATCAAACAATAGTCCCACATGACCTATATCCTAAATCCCGCTATAGAAAAACATATTGGATTTTGGGACCAGCATGAAAGCATAATTTGAGCAATATTCATAAATTTCGTAGTATAATACTACTCAATTATTTAAATCTGTATTCTCTAAAAATATATCTTGCCGACGTAGCTCAGTGGTAGAGCAGTTGATTCGTAATCAACAGGTCGTGGGTTCAACTCCCACCGTCGGCTTTTAAATTAGGTGTTCGCTTCGCTCACACTAACTTTGATTACAAAGATTAAGTTCAGATTACAGAGATTTTAATCTCCGGAATCTTTTTATAATTGCTGTAATCAGGTATAGAATTGAAATTCCTATACCTAAATTTAGTAAAACAATTAATTCAAATAATCACTTCAAAATATAATGCTAACCTATATCTGAGAAAGAATCTCCCTGATTACAGGCTTATATCCTTTTTTTCTTGAAAGATATTTATTAAGTAATATAAGAAGTATAATGCCTATTATAAATAATATGCCGCCGCCTACAACAGATAGGGTCTCTTTTTTCCCCGATTGAAATAGTATATCTGCAAGCTTACCTCCTATAAATGCACCTGATAATAAGAATATAACTGGCAATATATAAATAATAAAGGTGGATTTCAGCAGAACACCAGCACCAATCTCAAAATTCACCCTGTCTCCGATTTTTGCATTAATCAAATTTACTGCCTCAACAATCATTGAGCTATCACTTGCAGGTTTACATGTTCCTTTACTCATACAACCTTCACAGGAGGAGTTCCTCTCTGCCTCAACCTTTGCAAACTCTCCGTATGTATCTATTACTATACCCTCTTCTCTCATAATGGTAAACAGCAGTTAGCTGCTAACCGCTAACCGTTGAACGCTATCCCCTTCACTTTCCATAAGACTTGCATATTTAGGTTCTCCACTAAAATAATTTTCTATCGTATCAGTCGGACATTCCGGGACGCATTTCCTGCAATTATCACATTTAAGAGGGTCAATAACAGCGAGATTATCAACTATCGTTATTGCACCGAGAGGACAGACCTTCTCACATTTTTTGCAGACTATACATCCCACAGTGCAGTTCTTCCTCGTAACCGCACCCTTATCAAGGGAATTACAGCGTATATGAATTTTATTGGATACCGGAATCATCTTGATTACAAGCTTCGGGCAGTTAACAGCACAGAGGGTGCATCCCGTGCATTTCTCTTCATCCACAACAGGCAAATAATTATCATCCATTTTAATGGCATCATAAGGGCAGACCCTTTCGCATGTCCCAAGCCCGAGACATGCATAGATGCATGATTTATTGCCACCTGCAATCAATGTTGCTGCCTTACAGTCATTAACCCCGATATACCTGAATCTTTCCCTTGCTTCCTTCTTCCCCCCTTTGCACATTATTACAGCCACCTCTTTTTCTTTTATAACCGCTTCCACCCCCATTATTGCACTTACATTTTTTGTTACCTCTGCACCTCCTGCTGTGCAGGCATTGGCAGGGGCATTCCCTTTAATAATTGCCATTGCCAGCCCGGAGCATCCCGGGAATCCACAGGCTCCGCAATTTGTCCCTGGCAGAGTTTTATTAATCGCCTCTTCACTCGGGTCTAACTTTACAAAAAACTTCTTTGAGGCAAGGGACAGACTTATCCCGAATACAAGACCTAAAATTCCGAGACCTATTATTGCAGATAACATATTTACCTATTTAGGATTTTTGGAATTGCCAAGTCGTCTGAAAGACAAGGATAGTATCAATTATGTTTTTCTATATCAGGATTTGGGCTACAATTCAACATTGCTTTTCTCTAATGTTGTCCCTTTTACCCTTTCCAGATTTACGAGAGATTTGTTATAGTCTATTATTGCTGAAATCTCCCTTGTTTTTGCAGCGATGAGGTCTCTCTGGTATTCAAGGACATTAAAGCTGGTGGACATCCCTACGGCATACTTCTTCTCCTCGGCTGATAGTTTTTCTTCAGCAAGTCTTCTAGAAACTGCAGTGGTGTTCACCCTCTTTTTATTTGTCTCTATTGACCTTACTGCTTCCCTTACCTCTACAAATATCTGATGCTCTAAATTTTTAAGAGACTTTAGTCCTTTCTCAATATCCAGTTTTGCAGCAGTATAACTGCTGGCTGCCGCCCTGTTTCCGAGGGGTATCTGTAATGAAAGTCCTACACTCCAGTCATAATAATTCCCTGAAATCAGTCTGTCATAACTTTTAAAATAGTCGCCTCCAAAACTGCTCCTCAATGGTGTACCGCTTAAACCAATAACATCCTCTGCATCACCGCTGATGCCATTGAGTTTAAGGCTGCCTACTAAATCCAGTGATGGGTGAAGCTGGTTCTTTTTATATTCCACCTGTATGTTTTTATTTTTTAAATCTATCTCTGCCTGCTTATACTCAGGTCGGTTCTCAAGTGCCACCTTTATACTCTCTTCCATTACAACATTTTCTGGCAACACCTTTGGAGCATCGGTAGGAACAATCGCTAAATCCCAGCCTCCTTTCAGACCTTCACCTTCCCCTCCTTCAGAAGGAGGTATGAAGGGGTGGTTCTCTATATTTATAATCTTTTTAAGCATGTCCTCTACACTCTCCACCCTGTTCTGTGAAATAATCACATCCTCCTCCCTCATTGCCACCTCTGCCTGCCCCTGCGTAATCTCAATAGGTGCCATAGTGCCTACTTCAACCTGTATCCTGATCCTCCTCTCCAAATCCTGTGCAAGTTTGAAGGACTCTCTCTTCACCTTTAAGTCCTCTACAGCAAAGACCAAGTCCCAGTATATCTCCTCAACCTGAGATATAATTGTGATTCCCTTGCCCTTTAACTGGTTAATTGATATATCCCTGTTATTACTTGCAATCTTAATCTTTGCAGTATTTATATCAACACCGAAATCCTTGAGGAGGTTCTGGGTTATACTGAGATTTAAGTTTGTTGTATACTGCGGTTGGAGTCCCTGATATTTTGAATTTGACATTGCCCTCTGCGTATCCACGGAAACCTGATAATTTGTCCCTGCAGTCGCCCTCTTTTTTATGCCTGCACTAACTGAGAATGCTTCATTCTCCGCTTCAGGGGGGTTTGCAAAGGCTGAGGCACTGGGAATCCTGTTCTTTCCGACAGATGTTGAGGCATTAAAATTATAGTCAAACTCTGCCTCATTTCTTGTTATCTCGGTTTTACTAATCTCCGGGTTTATACTTTCAATAGATATCTCAAGGTTATTTTTCAGGGTAAGGGCGATACCCTCCTTCAGGGATAAAAACAGGGCATTACCCTTTTCAATTTTCTCTTCCCGTTGAGTGGGGCTTACCTCAGCCCGGGAAACAGTGAACAGTGAACAGTAAATAGTGAACAGTGTTAAAACAAATAATGATTTTTTAACCATAAAATCTCCCTCCTTTATAGGAAATTATAAAATTTGCCACAGAGTTCACAGAGAAAATATTAAATTACTTTTTATAAGGAAGCCATAAAACCATGAAATAATATTTCTGTATTTCTGGTTTCCTAATAATTAAAGGGTTTAAAACTGTGTTCATGTGGTTTCTGATCTTCCCCCGATTTAACGGACACAAAGTTAAGTTAGGCTACCATAGTCTCCAGCTCAAATGATACCGGAGATTTATATCCCAGGGCTGAATG
>C687J35021_10003373_pt1 | contig 11007 bp, 13 predicted proteins | sample RifCSPhighO2_12_FD_35021 | JGI IMG/M metagenome (IMG submission 35021)
ATAGCTCACAAAGAACCATAAAATTTGAATCTGGATACTCCCAAGGTTTTCGTCCAGAAATATATTTCTTATGGTGTACATGAAGACATATTTCTGTATTTTTACATTTCTCACACATCCAGTCAGCGCACGAAAGAATCTCCAACCGTTTTCTCTGCCACTTTGGATGCTTTAGAATATTTATGTATTCATTAATCATCCCACGCACTTTCTTCTATTTCTTCTATGAATGTATCTTGTTCTTCTGTGCTTTCAGCACTTTCAAATATCTCTTTTGTATGCTTATCTTCTTTCAAAATTTTAGATCTTTTTAACAAATCATATATAGTTCGTTTAGAACAAACCTTTTCGCTTCTTTCAAGAAAATCTTTTTTCAATACACGTGGGGAATTGAACGATCGAAATATCCCGGCCAAATCATCATCGGTAAATTTTGTTTTATTCTCAAGTGTGCCTGAATATCTTAATAAAAATTTATCATCTAAGCTCAATAATATCTTTTCCCACTTCCTGTCATTTCTATTCTTTTCGCACGATATTACCATCTTTTCAGTTGTGCCTTGAATCGTGACATGGTTATCCAACCATTTTGTCCATCCGTAACTCCCAGCTGCCATTTCGCCACCTTCCCGGGCGTGCTGTGTTGCTTTTCTCCAATGGTGCGTTACAACTATTGACGCTGAATATTTGTCCATTAAATAATCTAAATAATCGGTAACACCCTTGACAGCCATGCGCTGATTTTCGTCACCGCTCCAAAGGTTACCAAGTGGATCGAAAGCTATAATTTTAATATTCTCTTTCTCGATAAATTGTTCAAGAGCTAATTGGTATTCTTCTTCAAGGATTTCCCAATTATAAATACTTTGAATAAAAAGATTTGGCAATGTGGTTATCTCTCCCATACGGCACAATCTTTCGTGTATTGAGGATTCACCAAGTTCAAAATCAACATACATCGCATTTGGCTTTTCTTGTGAGCATTTGAATCTGCCTAAAAAGCTATCTTCACCAGAACATACCGAAGCCAGCATATTCAATAACAAGAATGATTTCCCCATACCTTCTTTGGCTGAGATCATTGTTCTTCCACGTTTTTGAATTAACCCGTTGATATACCATTCAACAGGTGGAATATTCTTTTGTTTAAATTCGGTTGCCCTAATAGGATTAAAAAATACGATTGATCCTATTTTACCTTTATCCTCTTTCTTGTCATCTGGATACTTGAATGCGCTTCTTATCCATCGTTCAATATCCTTATCAGTAAACGGGTTTTCTTTCTCTTGTGGGCATTTATTTGGATCGTTTATAATAGCTTTAATTAAATCAAATATCATCCCAGAAGGTTGCTTTTGATGTTTCATTGCACAAACGAAACGGAATAGGGTTATATCTTGTTCGCCTGGTGGTATTGGGTATCCTTGTTTCTTTAAATCAAAGTTCTTATTAAACTTCTCATATTTTTCCGTATACATCCATTCTGGAACATCTGAATGAGGTAATTCTTCATCACACCAGGTGTATGGATTATCTGTTTTTGAAGGGGGGATGACTACATAAGCACCATCATTTCTAATATCAAGTCCTGGGGCAATTGTATCTGATCCTGATTTACATTTTGGGGAGTATTTAAAGTAGTAGTGCCATCCCCCTCCACCAGTTTTAACATAAGGAGTATTGGGTATATTGAAGTTTTCAATCGAAATATGCCCACCGTGACGCGGATCTATGTCTAATACAGTAATACCCGTTTTTTTACCGGTTGGCATCGCCCAGAGGCAGCCAGGGTGTTTATTAGCCCATTCCTGTATCTTCTGGCGATCAGTTGTGGCATCATAAAAACCGTTTATGGTTATAGGTTTTTTCAGAGAATTACAAGGGAATATTGGAAGACCTTTTTCGACTATTGTCTGTAGTTCTGAAGGAAGCAAAAATCACCTCTTTTTAGGCATATTACTTTTTGTATAGTAGAGACGGGATAAAATCTGTGCAAACTGCATAGATATCTATTATATGTTTGCACAATTGCACAGATCACTTAACTACTTGAAAATAAAGAAGAAGCATGTGCAAACAGACTTTTTGTATATTAGACATACATTAAAAACATTAACCCATCTTAAAAGGCTAAAAAACAGCCTTTGTAAGGCTATTTTTAGCCTTCTTTAGAGATTTTGGGGGATTTTGTGCAATTTACCATATTTGCACGTTTGCAAACTTTTTGTAAGTGTATGATAATAAAAGAGTTTTTTGTGCATACTTGTTTGCAAAATATACTAAAAATGTTATTTTTAATGTTCATTTATTGAACATTTCCCTTTTTGTCGAAAATGAAGATCTGTTCAATCCTTAACCCAGTAACAAAATATACGCTCTCTACAAACTCCGGCGTTACCCGTAGATTGCCTCGTTTTATTCTGGTATACTTACTCTGTCGTACACCCAAACGAAAACAGAATTGCTTTTGTGATAGCTTATTATTTTTACGCCAGGTTTCAATCAGGTGGAAATTAACTTGCATTTGGTGCGGGACCTTGTTTGATTCGATTGAATTTTGAGTTACACCAAGATTTAATTGCTTTTTACATTATCATATGATTGCAATTTTTGCAAATATTAATTTAAAATAATGTTTGCTTTGTCTCACACATAAGCAATAATCATATTGTGAATGAAAATCAAACTATATTTTCACCCGCTGATCTTCGTGCCAATGTTGCAGCTAAAGCAAAACGCGGCCCTAAAAATCCATCTAAATATACAAAAGAATTTCTCGATAATGAAGCTGATGCTTTAATTAAATATGCACTTAACTCACCACATCCATTTTTTAAAGAGTTCTGCCCGCCAAGAGGATATTCTTCTCAAGTAGTACATTCTTGTAATTTCTTAAATAATGAAAAATTCTGTTTTGCCTATAATGTTTTTCGCGATATTTCTGAATCAAAAATAGCACTTGGTGCATTAACAAACAAGTTTAATTCATATATGGCATTCGCCTTCCTTAAAAACATAGCCGGGTGGCGTGACAAGACCGAGGTAACTGGAGAAGTTAAATTTGATATTCAATCCCTCATCACAGACATCCATCGAACAGAAAAAGAAAATTCTGGACGCCTGGCGAAAGTCTCCAGTAACTAGACACTATTCGTTTTCTAATATGAAGCTATGGGAGAAGCAAGAAGAAATACTCTGGGCTGTTCGTAATAATAAACGTGTCTGCGTGAAGTCTGGAAACACCGTCGGTAAGTCGTACATCGCAGCAGATATAGTAATGGATTTTCTAATATGCAATTATCCGTCAAAGGTTGTAACAACAGCACCATCGTGGCCACAAGTCGAAGACATCCTTTGGAAAGAGATTGCAACACATTATAATAAATCTAAGATTCCAATTGGTGGCAGATTACTAAAAACAGAATTGATCTTTAATGACGAGTGGTTTGCAGTTGGTATATCGACAGATCAGCCTGTTAGGTTTCAAGGCCGCCATTCACCACATCTTTTAGTTCTTATTGATGAAGCATCAGGAATGAACCCAGATATCTGGGATATGATCGAAGCATTGCATCCTGAGAAGATTGTCGCAATAGGAAATCCGTTAGAAAACTCAGGTAAGTTTTATGAGATATTCTCATCTGCTCTTTGGCATAAGGTAACGATCAATTGTCGTGATTGCATAAAGTGGCAAAATAATAATGTCGTGATCCCTGGCTTAGTAACACAGCAGTGGATCAACGATATGGAAGACATACATGGACGAAACAGCCCATATGTCAAGATCCACGTCGACGGTGAGTTCCCTGAAGAGGCATCAGATGCACTTATTAGTAGAAGCTGGGTTGAGCGAGCGAGATTGGGATTAGACATCGATGGTAAGTCACTTGAAGAAGAACGCGAAGAAGATGTTGTACGGTTGGTATCGTGTGATGTAGCGACAAAGCATGGCGAGAATGAAACGGTCATTGGATATAGTTATGGGCACACAATAAAAGAAATGCAAGGTTACTACCGTGTATCAATTGATAAGTCAGCTGATAATTTAGTTTGGAAATATTCGCAGAAGCGAGCGACATCTGTAACAATTGACAGCGACGGTGTTGGTGAGGGTCTCGCAGATATTCTGATTCGTAAACATATTCCAGTGTTGGAGTTTCACGGTGGCTATGGACAAAAGGCAGTCGACCAGACAAAGTTTAAAAATCTTAGGACACAATTCTACTGGATGGTTGCAAAGAAGTTTGAGAAGGGAATGTATAATTTAAAACAGATTCCTGAACGTGAATATCAGATACTTAAAAATCAATTATGTTCAATACGAACAAAAGCACCAGACGCGTTAGGTCGTATCCAAATTGAGACGAAAGAAGACATGATGGCAAGACAAGTTAAGAGCCCTGATTACGCAGATACATTTGTACTTTTAGAATACGGACGTTGGGCTGCTAAATATACTTTAATTGATGAAATAAAGTGGAGATGAATTTAATAGTGCATAAAGTTTCTAGTAATTATACTTTGCAGCAAGATGATCTTATTTGTTGGGTTAATATTGGCTTTGTTAGAATAAGTGAAGATTTATTTAAACAATTTGAAAATTTATTTGTTCCTAAAATTATGACTAACAATAAACAATTTATAATTGTGCTCCCTGAGAATGAGGATGATGCTAAAAAGTACATTATTAATAGATTAGAAAATAATAAAGAAGATTTAGGATATATAATTTCTAATAGTAGAGAAAAATATTTTGAATTTTTTAAAAAAATATTAAGAGGGGGACCATGTCAAAATTAGGTGGAATTCGCGGGATGCAATATCAAAAGAAATCTTTTACAAACTATCCTGACAATACAGATAGCATTAAAGGCGGCGGCGGCTATGTTCCCCCTCCAGTTGTGATGGCTGATATGCCAGTAGCTAAGGAAGTCCATAAGCAAATCATTCCATTCGGTGATCGCATCCTCGTTAAGACGAAGAAGATTGGCGAGAAACTTGGTGGTGGTATTCTGTATGCACCAGATGAAACACAAGAACGTCGCACTGACTTAGCTGAGGTAATTTATGTTCCTGATAACAGTTTTTGCGATGAGTCGTTAGTGGCTGCCAGTGAAACAATCGTAAACTCGTTAACTGAAAAGGCACAGCACGGCGACTCATCTGCATTAAAGACATTGCTTGAGTTTAACTATTATCTTAAGATGAAATCAATTGTCGTTGGTCAGACTGTGATGATTAGTAAGTATGTTGGTACGACTTTTTATGATAGTCATGCGAAGGATCAGTTGACTCTTGTAAATTTGACTGATATTGTTGGCACTGTTAAAGAGATCAAGTGATGAGCAACAACGGTAAACTAAACCAAGATATCCTTAAAGTCGAATTTGTTGATAGTAAAATGAAAGTTTCATTTTTTGGTAATCCGCAACATTGGTCTTTGGCTGTGCGAATGGCTTCATTGGAATTAGACAACATTATTATTGGTAACCAACAAACCGTTGAAGAGAAGTTAGTAACAATTCCTAAAGGCATTATGCCTGAGGGATTATTAAAAAAGTTAATATGAAAAAAGTTGATTTAGGTATCAAGCTTTTAAAGTTATTTAAAGAACAAAGAAAATATTTTACTCGTAACGCTGATGGAGAAAGGGTTATTACTAACCATATTTTATATAACTCATTAGAAGATGAATTATATTTTTTACAATTAAAAATTGGTTGTTATAATAAAAGTAAGATGAAAAAGAAAATTAAAAGGTATGCATAATGCCAGACGGGCTACAAACAGATCCTGAAGACCTGACACGCTCAAATGATGAGATTGTCAAAGAGATAGAAGTCGAGAATGAGAAGGATTATCTCAAGGAACTCAAGGTTAAGAACAAAGGCTTTTTAGTCGAGCTTGACATGCTTGAACGTGAACGGATCGCTAGATGGATTTGTGATCGTCATGAAGAAGCATTGCCGAAGCATAAAGAGTTGTGTGATAAGTTAGATAAATATGATGAAGTTTATCGAATGGTTCCACATATACCTGAAGGCTCTGATGGTGACGATAGCACTTATGTCTCTCCATTATCTACAGTAACTACTGAAGTGATTCACGCCAACGTGATGAATGTTATCCACTCACCAAAAGAGGTGCTGCGTGTATTGCCGACAGAAGAAGGTGATGTTAAGAAGGTGAATAAGGTCAGTGTGTTTGGTAATTGGTCAATGGATAACGAGCTTGACTTATTTAGATGCACTGATCGTTTGTTCCATAGTTCGGCGAAGAACGGCGAATGCCCATGGATAATGACTTGGGATAAACAGTACGGTACAGAAATAATCAGAGAGATACTTTACAATCCAGCCAATCCTACTGAACCTTTATTTGACCCAAACACAAAAGAAGTTTTATATCAAGAGGTTGAAAAAACAAAACTACTTTACAATGGTCCAAAGTTTGAAGTTTTCTCTCGTCGTGATTATATTCAGCCACCTAATGCGATGATGGGGAAGACGCCTCATTATGAGATGAAGGTTGTGCGATTAACGTACGATATGTTTTATCGTGAGAGCTTGCAGGGCAAGATGTATCCAGCAGCTATTGATGAGATAGTAGACTGGCAAGGTCAGACAACAATGTCAAATAAGATTGCTGATTATGATGGTGATACTTCAATAGTGAAGTATGAGAAGGAGTTTATTGAGTTTTATGGACGTATCCGTATCAATGTGTTAAAGGAAGGCAAGGAGAATGAACTTGAAGACTATGATGAGCTTGAAGATGAGTTTATTGCATTAGTTGATGTTGAGAATGAGGTGCTATGTCAGTTGCGAAAAAATAAGTTTCCATTAAAGGAACGACCAATTGATATTGACTACTTCATGCCAGATGATGAAGGAAGACGATGTGCTCTTGGTGTCTTAGAGTTGATGGATGGACCGCAGACGGCTTACGACGCTTTGTTCAATCAGTTTCTTCGTGGTACGGTAAATTCAAATGAACCGATTGCATTCTTCTCACCGTTTGGTAATCAGAAGAATGAGCCAAAGAAAATCAAGCATGGTTATATGTACCCAACATCAGACCCAAATGGTGTGCAGATTTTTCAGTTACCTGCTCCAAACGCTTCGTTGAAGTTGCTGATGGATACCGTTTCTTATTGGGCGCAGTTGTTATTTGGTATTAGTGAGTATTCAGCGGGCCTTGAAAGTACAATAGATCCGTCTGCTTCTGGGAAGAAAGTTGAAGCTGTTGTTGCTCAAGGCAGTGTACGTTTGAATATGATTATTAAACGAAAGAATGAAACACTTAAAAAGATCTTTCGTAAGTGGTTTTTACTTTATAAAGAAAACATGCCGCCAAATAAATTTATGCGAATTGCTGGGAACGATAAGGATAATCCGTGGGAATTTCAAAATGTTACATATCAAGATTTTGATTTGAAGTCGATACCTGACTTTGAATTGACCGGCAATATTTTGAATGTGAATAAGACGTTAGAGGTTAGCAAGCGATTGGCTGTTTATAATGTTTTAATTGGGAATCCATTATTCAGCCCACAGACAGCACAAGGACTTCAAGCAATTCATTCATTAACTAAATGGCTTGTTGATGGGTTAGACGATAACACAGGTCTTTCTCGAATTGTGCCACAAGCTGCAGGTGACAATGTGCAGACACCTGAAGAAGAAAATGCTAGGTTCATGCAAGGCGATACTGGTACTCCGACAGAAGGCGAGGATCATGTTTACCATATTAAAATACATAATATGCCTATGATGGATCCTAACGTTCCTGATTCAGTTAAACAGAACATTGCAGCGCACATTGCTGATACTATACAAATGTATAAAAACTCAATTACGCAACAAATGGTAATGATGCAATCCGGCATGATGGGTCCACAAGGAATGCAGCCAGGTATGTCTGGTATGCCACAAGGAGGAATGAATGGCATCAGTCAAGGAAACACAGGAAATGGACAAGCAGCGCCGTCTCCGCTTGAAGGAGTTCTTCAGAGGGAGCCAGCCGGAATGGTCTGATTTGAAAGATGAGATTTTGACTTGCTTAAATAATTCTATGATGACGTTGAAGTCAGCTGGTTGCGAGAAGCGAGAGTTTTACGCAGGTAAGTGTCAAGGCTTTGAAGAGGTGATTAAGATTGAGGAGATGTTTGTAGAATGATTGAGAATAAATTTAATTTATATGAGAGTGTTAAGATAGTCCCATTGGATGGTACAGTTGGTTTAATTATCGGAATATGGATTGCTCATAAAGGTATTCAATATCAAGTTAGGTATTTTTCTTGTGGTAAATCTGAAGAAGTTTATTTTATTGAAAGTGAATTGATTTAATGATCTGGTATCTTGTTTCTATGAAGCATGAACTTGAAAGATTGAGAGATGGGAAGTTTTTTGGAAATATTTCTTTTCAGTTGAATATAAAAGAAGGTGGTATTGCTAGTATGAATGTGGTGTTATCAAAGTCAATCAAAGAACCAGCTGAGTATGCTGACAGGATGAGTCTTGTTGAGGAACTAGTTAAAACATAGGGGGATGTATGCCAGAAGGTAGAGCAATGAAACAGAGGATTCGCGGCAAGAAGAAACCGACAAAAAGAGTTAAACCTAAAATAGGGGGTTATTAAATGGAAGAGCACGTTTTGAGTAAGAATAAATCTGTAGTAAAAACAAAAAAGCAAACACGTTATGTTAGAGTTGATCGAGTTGTTGAGTTTGAGAAGAGTGGATGGGTTAAATCTAAAGATCAGTCCTTTAATGGTATCAGCGGCAGCGGTGCAGTACAAGCTGCAATCAAAAACAATGGCGACTTAGTGTTAATGGAAAAATAAAGGAGATTTAAATGACTCAATCGACAGACCAAAAAAAGGTCACGGAATTAGACGACAAGGCGTTAGAGGTAAGGTTGAAGGAATTACAAAATAAGAAGGTTGAAGAACGTTCTACTGAAGAAGTAAGTGAGTTAGAGCAAGCGAAAGAGGAAAGACAAACGCGATATGAAAAGCGCATTACACATCTTTCTTCGGAAACAAAGGCAGAGAAATATAAGAGAGAGCAGGCAGAGGCTAGGGCAGAAGCGGCAGAGAAACGTATTCAAGAATTAGAAGATTTTAGAAGCAACGATAGGGCAGTTAATCCTTTTATTGAAGAGAAAACAATTGTAGTTTATGATCCAAGACAAGGAAGGAATAGATCATTTTTAAGCGACGAGACATTGCAAGCAAAAGTTGACTCAAATGAAATTACACCGGCACAGGCATATCTGCATCAAAGAGAACGTGATAAGTTGGAAGGTGCGCAGCTTGGCTATGATCGATTTAAGCAAGAAGAGAGAGCAAAAACATTTTCGCAGAAGTTAACTGAAGATAGGGATAGGGCATTTGCTGAGAATCCAGAGTTCGATAAAAATCATCCTAATCATAACCCTGATGATCCGTTGTATATAAAAGCTAATGAGTTATTTAATGATTTTCTTGATGCAAATGGTAATCCATTACGTACTGATATTTATACAAAAGCTCTTAAGAGAGCTAAGGAGATTCTTCGTGTTGGAGAAAGACGCCCTGACGCTACAAATGACATGACCGTAAATAGTAGCGTGTCAAACTCACGACAGACGTTTAAAAAGGACGGAGAAGTTTCATTGAGTACAAAAGAACAAGAATGGGCAATCAATTCTTATTGTTCTCAAATTAATCCTGCTACTGAAAGAATGTATACACAAGCAGAAGCTGAAGCAAAAGCACTAAGAGCTAAAAAGGCTCGTGCAGAAAGAGGGGCGCGTTAATGGCTTACATTAAGAAGGCAGATAGAGTTAAATTTAATAATGATCCTAGCCTTGAAGAGACGATGGCGCCGCCAAATATGGCCGTTAAGAATAACGATAAAGATATTCAAGATGATAAAGGTACAATTAAATTTATTGAAGGTGAAGACGGTTTACAAAAAGCTCAAGCAAGTTATGACGAATATAATGCAACTATCATCAGGGATTATGACAATAAGGTAGATGATTTTTACCTTAGCAAGAAAGATCCCGATTTTGAATATCGTTTTCTTCGCGACGATACTGACAACCTTTCTCTAAAGACTAGCAACCAGCTTTTCAATAAAGGCGGCTGGCAAATTTGTCCTTGTGAACATTTAACTAGGATTGGTTTAAACCCAAAGATTGATATTTCGCCAGATGGACTATGCCGACGTGGCCGGATGGTCTTGGCATTTATGCCTAAAAAGCTGTATCTTGAAAAAGAACAGTATCGTAAAAAGAAAGCTACGGATAGTATGAAAGCAATAAGTCAAAGACTTAAATACGGCGACAAAACAGTCGGCGGAAGTGACATACATGACTCAATGCGTGGTATTCAACACGCTGAAGATTTAGGTATGGGAAAAAGAAATCCAAGAGAAGAATAGACCGTTAGGTCGGAAGCAAAGTTTTCAATCGAGGTGACTCGGAACAAGACAAAAAGTTAAATTTAAGGTAAGTCTGAAAAAGACCCCTAGTAGCCACATAGTGCTGCTTGGGGTTTTTTACGTTTAGGAGGTTTTAAAATGGCAAATCGCGATAATGTAATGGGGTTTCGTCCTGCAGCCGGGATTGGGAAGGCTCATGTTTTTCGACGCTTCCCAATTGATGCAAGTAATGGCACCAATGTCTTTGTCGGTGACGTTATGGCCTTGAACGCTGCTGGCTCTGTTCGTCCGGCGGCGGCCGATGCTGGNGTGTCTGCTGCTGGTGTTTGTGTTGCTTTATATGACACAAACGGTCATCCGATCGGTCACCCGAACTCAGCTGTGTCGACTAAGTACCTTGCCTCGTCAACTGCAGGGTATGCCTTAGTTGCCATGGCAGTTCCTGGTGCCGTGTTCGTTGCTCAATCGTCTACAGCTTCAACTGCTCCGGCAGCTGCTGATATTGGTGCAACACTTGACCATATCGCAGGGACTGGCAGCACAACTACTGCACGAAGTGCTCATGAACTCGACTTTGC
>C687J35021_10003375_pt1 | contig 11004 bp, 11 predicted proteins | sample RifCSPhighO2_12_FD_35021 | JGI IMG/M metagenome (IMG submission 35021)
CATTCGCTATGGGTCATCGGATGGGCTCCATGATGATGGGGTTACGGCCCTGATGCTCGCCACCTGGGGTCTGCGCTTTGACCTCCAGCGTCCCCTGGAGCGGCCTGCCATGCCAGAACGCCCCCGCGATGTCTTCTTTCCCCATGAGCTCCAGCTCTTCACCCAGCACAGTCAGGCTTGGCGTCGGGCATATCCCGATGAGGTCAGTCCCTCGCATCCCTGGTCGGTGCGCTGGGACAGCCACCAGCGGTGGAAACGCTATGCGGAGGCCATCTCCTGATGCCGATGTCTAGGATGGACTATCAACTCTGGCTCAAGCGCATCCAGGATGCGGAGGACTTCCAGACTGCACAGCATGGCCGGTGGCAGAAGGCGCTGGCTCTCTACTCCACCAAGTATTGGGAAGACCTAGGCTTTAGCTACTCCTGGGACGACACCATTGTCCCCGTCAACTACGCGACCACCTTTGTCTCGACGCTGGTCTCTGCCATTTACGCCCGCAACCCCAAGATGTTCACGCAGGCGCGTCTACCCCGCTTTGTCCCCTTCGCGCAGACCATGGACAAAGCCTTGGAGCGCCACTGGGATGAGAACAACCTCAAAGAGGTCATGCTGGAAGTCCTCATTGATACCGTCCTCTGTGGGATCGGCTGGGCAGAAGCCGGATTTATGCCAGCTTCTGGCGAACTGCTCCCTCAACGCCAGGAAGTCCAGGAGGGGTTCTTTGGAAGGATTCGCCAGGCCGTCAAAGCACAGCTCGGTCAAGAGGAGAAACTTCCTGTGCAAGAGGGCGAGCTAACCGAGCAGAAGCAACCAGGCGAATTCTACACCATTCGTCGCTCCCCCTATGAAGTCCTCGTCCCAAGAGGCTTCACCAACTACTGGCAATTCCCCTACATTATCCTCAAGGAGCGCCTCCTCCTGGAAGATTTCCTCGCCAATCCTCGCTATCAGGCCAAGGATCAGATTGGTCATGGTACCCCAATGCCCCGTCCCCAGGGCGAAACCATGGCTGGTCCCAAGTACACCTTCGGGAGCTCCAACGGCCAGCCCACCGACACGCAGGTCATTGATCTCTACACCCCTTGGGATCGCCGGAGCCAGCAGGTGTTTACCCTCTCCAAGTTGGCCCAAGACCCTCATGTCCAGCCTGTCCCCTGGCCGCACTACGCGGAAGGCTTCCCTGTCCATCCCCTCCGATTCAATGTCGTCCCCAATGGCCGCACCGAATCCAACTTCTATCCCTTCGGCGATGTGGATGTCATCTTCGGCCAAATTCTGGAGAAGGCCAAGATTCGCACCCAGATGGTTGAGCACCGTAGGCGGGCAAGTCTGGCAGTCTTCGTTCAGAAGGGGACGGCGACAGAAGATGAACTCCGCAATTATGCCGGAGCCACGGGCGTGCTGGAAATTGTTCCTGTCACCAATGTGCAGGCTATCCAGGTGTCCCAGGCCATGGCCATCCCGCAGGCCATCTTCCAAACCGAACAGGCCATCAACTCCGACCTTGATAGGGATTCTGGACTCCAACTCATCCTGGCTGACCTGGCTCGCACCGGGCAGATTGAGCGAGCTACGGTTGCCCAGATTGCTCAGGGGAATGCCAACCTCAAGTCCGGGTTTCGTGTGGATCGCCTGGAAGGATTTGCCAAGCGCCTCGCTCGCTACCAAGCCGGTCTCATGTGGCAGTACGCCGACCGCTTCTACATCGGGGACATCATCGGCCAGGTACCCTCTGAAGAGGAATGGCCAGAACTCCCTGACGATCCGATCCTGGCTCGTCAACGTGTCCGTCGGGAATTGGAAGTTCGCCTGGAGACTGGCTCCACCCGTCCCATCCAGGATGATGTGCTTGACAGGGAACAATTCATCCGTGCCTCGGCAGTGTTCCAAGCCACCTCCCCCAGCCTGTTCAAGCGTATTGAGAAGCAATGGATGGCCGAACTCGCCAAGCGCTTCCGCATCCCCTCCCTAGAAGCCCTCATCCTCCAAGCCATTGATGAGCGGGAGGAACAGGTAGCTGAGCAGGAGAATCAACTCTTGCTCCAAGGCGCTCCGCAGGTAGTCAGCGAGACTGAAGATCATGAAGTCCACCTGACCGTCCACCAGCAAATTGCTGGGCAGTCTCCGATTGTCAATGGGCACATCCAAGCCCATCAGATTAAGCTCCAGGAGCGGTTAGGTAGTCAACGGAGTGCGGGACAAGGGGTACGCCAAGGGTCAGCTTCCCCATCTGCCGCTGAAGTCGGTCGGATGGGGGTGCCAGGCATGAGCGATCTCCAAGGGCAGTCGATGAATCTTGGTCGAGGGACGGGCGGTGAATCTGTTAGGCCGTAGGGGCGTAGGGCTGTGTCAGCGTTGCTGGACACCTCGCCAGATGGGACATCACGGGCTGGGGGTTTGTCCCCTGGAGCCGCGGACGGAATGGGCCAACTCCGTGATGTTGGGCAAGGACAAGCGCTATGACTTTACCACCCGTCATGTCCGCCCAGGCACGGAAATTCGCACTCAGGGTCAATGGCGGCGATTCCTGAAGCGACATAAACTGACCGACGATCTCTCGGCGAAGGAGCTGGCCTCGATGGATGGGAGCAAACAGCGGCAGGAGCGTCGGCAGCGCCTCCATTCGCAATTGGTTCCGATCTTCACCAGAGCCTTACAGGAGGTGCATCGATGAGAGTGGGTCGTCAGAAAGAGGAGGCTGCCGAGGACTTCCTATCCCCCTCGGATGCGTTGCGCTATGAGGTGGAACAATTCCACCGGCAGTTGGGTGGGCACAAGACGCCTGAGCATTGGCCTACTGACAGCACGATCTGCGAAGCCCCCAATGCCCATCGGCTCAAGGAACATGGGGTAAAGCTCGATGGAGTCGGCTATACCGCTACGGTGTGTACGCTCTGTGACTTAGCACTCCTGCGCGTAGCAGGATAGGAGGGACAGATGCCTAAAGGGATCGGATATCCGAGCAAGCGGCAACTGCCTGGGCAACGTCGTCGGGTGACGATGAGCCGGGTGATTCCCAGGCGTCGGTTGAGCTTGCCACGGAGGAAGCCATGAGACATGGCATGAGGCACGGACAAGTCAGCATGAATAAGGCCAAAGAGATTCTGCGCCATGGGTCGGTACGTGGACACCGACTCACACGGCGTCAGCGGGGTTTCCTGGGAGCACGGGCGGGTGGCTCGCCCCTCCGAGGATTGCGAAGGAGGAGTCGGTAATGGATAAGAAGTCGCTCGACCGGGCACGCGGAGCAACCGGAGGCAAGTCGGGATTGGTGAGTGGAGCGCAGTCGGAGATTCAATCCCCAAAGATCACCCCTGGGGATCAGCCGTTTCACCGTCCGGCAGCCAAAGCCCCGAACGTTCCTAGCAACAAAGGGTAACTACTAACCAACTACTAAGGAGTAGTCGATGCCAGATCAGACCACGCTTGAGGAGAAGACACAGCAGGCCGCAGCGGCAGCCGCCGACTCGTCTGCGAAGGTTGACTCCAGCCAAGCTCCTGAGACGGACGGGAAGGACTCAGCCACCGAGGGCGTTGAGAGTCTGACCCCGAACTTGCGTCGCATCAGGGACTCCCTGAAGGATGACGCCGATTTCCACGCACTCGATCCAACAGCGCAACGGGTGGTGCTCAAGCGCCTTGAAGTGGCGGATAAAGCGTTCCACAAAGACCGTGCCCAGGTGACCGAGAACCAGCGGGTGCGGGACGCCATTGACGGCGCGGGAGTGACCCTGGACGACATTCAGCAGCTCATTGAGAACAAGCGCACAGGCCGGTCGGTTTCCACTACGCAGGTGAAAGAGGCTGTGAAGGAGACCGCGACCGAGCTGAAGGGCTTGAATCGTCTGATGAGCCAAGCGAAGGATGCGGAATCCCGTGAGCTGATTCGGGAACTACAGCAGTCCCTCAGAGAAGAGTTGGAGACGCTCGTCGAGAGCCATCCACGGACAAAGGCGCTCCAGCAGGAATTGGAACTGCTCAAGCAGACAACCAATTCCCGTCGCGCCCACGATGCCGAGGGGGAAATCGAGGCACTGGAGAAGGACTATCCCTCCAGCCTGTTAGAGAAGTATCGCTCCAAGATGGTGCAGGCAGCGAGTCTACCTGCCTTTCGCCATCTCTCGATGGAGGATATTCTCTATCGCCTCGCCACCGCCAAGGAAATCCGTGAGGCTCGCAGCGTGGCGTCTCCGACATCCAAAGGCTCCGGGGAGAAGACCCAAACGAACGTCTCAACTGGCCCAGTGGCGGATGAAAAGGAGCTTGAGGCCTACAAGAGCAAGAAGGACAAGACCTGGGATCTTAAGTCTCTCACCGATAACTTGGTCAGTCGAGCCCTCGCAAAGGTCGGCACTCGGAGCTAGGTAGGAGCACATGGCGGGTAACACAGCAATCAGTACGACGTTTGACCGCGTGTTCTCTACCACACATCCCCAGGTGATGCCCAAAGTCTGGGATAACATCACCACGGATATCCCCTTCGTCCACTACCTGGCGGAAGCCGGTCGGGTACGGTTCGTGGAGGGGGGCTCGGCGCTGGACTTCAACGTCTTCAAGGAACTGGGCAATGCCGTCGGCTATGCCTCAGGGACTTCGACGTTGACGCCGGTGTCGCTGGATCCGGTCACGCGGGGACGCTACGTGTGGAAGAACATCGCGTTGCCGTTTAAGATTCCCGGCCCAGATTTACGGCGCAACCAAGGGCCCACTCAGATCGCTGATCTCATGGCGGTCGTCGTTGAGAGCGTTCGGGCTTCCTTTGCCGAAGCGCTCGGCGGCTCAGCTGTTGGCGTGTGGTCGACGGCGGATGAAACTTCCGAAGGGATCGTCACGGGGATTCAGAACATCGTGGCGACCAACACCACCGATAACACAGCGGGGACGACCGGCAACATCGCCCGCTCGAATACCTGGTGGCGTAACCAGATCGGCACGGCTATCACGGACTTCTCGGCGCATGGTATTGCGCGGATGCGCTCAGCCCTCTTTGCCGCTCAGCGGGGCAATGAGACCACTGACCTCATCACCATGGATTCGACCTCGTTCCAGAATCTCCTGTCGGCGTTGACGAGCACCTTCCAGTTCAACCTCCCGATGGAGATGCGGGTCGCATCCACGGGAATGCTCGATGTCGGGGTGCCGGGAGTCAACTTCCACGGAGCGCTCATCATCAAGGACGCGAACTGTCCGTTAGGTGAAGCCCGTGGACTGAACACGAAGTATGTCGCCTTGCACGTTCACCGCAACACGAACCTCGTCTTTAGCGAGTGGGTTTCGATGTTGCCGGTGGGCGAGGATGCATTGGCGGCATCGGCTCTGTGGATGGGTAACCTGGTCGCAACAGGGTTAGCCCGACACTGGGGTCTGGAAGGAGCGAATACCGACTAATGGAGACCATGATGACGAAGCGACTCTTCGGAGTGGCGCTGAGCGTCCTGGCTCTGTTGGGCGCGACAGCTCCTATGGTATCTGCCGAGCACTCGATGGACAACGTGCGGATGGCGGTCTACCGGAATGTCAGCGGGTCAACGCTACAATCTGGCACAGCCGTCATCTTCGACTCGACGGACGCCGATGTGACGGTTGGAGCCACGAAGACGGCGGCCTCGACGATTGGTATCCTCGTGGACACCACGACAACAAACGATAGCGGGTTGTTTGCTGGGGTGCTCTACGATGATACTTGTGTCGATGACCAAGCCTGTCGGTTTGTTACCTACGGACCCGCCATTGTACGGTTTGCGGGGTCCACGGATGGGACATCTACCGCAGGTGATGAACTGGGCACGACATCGAGAGCGGGAGAACTTGGTGCTGGCAGTGGGGCAGGACGCTTGCTTTCTGGGACGGCAGCTCAGGGTAACATTGCCCTCAACGGTTCGCTCGTCTGGGCGTTCATCAACCAGGAAGGCGACTAAGTAGGAGAGTATACTGGGAGAGGAGATAAGAGGACGCTCTTGTCTCTCTCCCAGTATGTCTATGCCTATCCTCCGATGGCTCATTCTCGGACTTCCATGGGTTGTCGTTCCTTGGGCACTCCACGACCCCTGGATTCAGCCCAAGGAAGCTATCCTCCAGGTGGGACTCTGGACGTTCATTCTGCTAAGCCTTCGGTCTCCGGTAACGCTCAACTTCTGGCATCGACCCTCCGCGATGTGGTTTGGGGTGTGGGTGGTGGTCAGCGGCATGGGACACTACTGGTGGGCATTGCTCATGAGTACCTCAGCCCCCGTCTTTAACCCGCTACCGACCTTTGCCATCCTTGGAGGACTCCTGTTCATTTGGGTGCTTCGTTCCCACTACCTGATGCGCTATGACCTTCAGGTACGTCTGACCTCTTGGGTAGTCTGGTCAAGTATCCTCATTAGCCTCGTAGCCATTAGCCAATTCCTTGGACTTCACCATGGTCTCTTCAAGACTGACACCATGGCTCGATTCCACAGCATGAGCATGCTTGCTGGCTTCGGGAATGTGGGTTATCTCGTGACCGTAGTGGCGATGGTCATGCCTTTGACCCTCGTCTTTCGAAGCCGATGGATGTTGCTGGCAGGAGGACTCATGGGGCTTGTCCTCCTTTGTTCCCATGCCCGCTATGCTCAGGTAGCTGCTTTAGCTGGTCTGACCTGCTATGGCTGGCTTCGTCTTGCCCGACATTATCGCTTCCACCGATGGTTTCTTCCTCTAAGCCTTGTCATCTTCATCGGAGTGGTCAGTCTGCTAGCTCCTATCGCTTGGGTCTGGCTCAGAGCCGATGAGCGCTATGCTGTATGGCACATGACCTGGCTGGCCTGGCAGAAACAGGCATGGTTAGGCGCAGGGATCGGTGACTTCTTTGTGACCTTCTATGCTAAGTGGGCACAGACCTATCAATACCTGCTGGATACCTATGTTCACATTCCGAACACTCGCTGGTCATGGGCACACAACGATCTCCTTCAGGCCCTCCGAGAACTCGGTCTTATTGGGATGATTCCTCTCGTCTGTTGGGGAGCCGTGTTGCTACGCGATGCCTTCCGCAAGGTCATGATGGCGCACCCTCCCCATGATGTCTTGCACGCGGGATGGCTCTCGGCCTTCATTGTCCTCCTTATTCTGAGTGGCACTTATATGCCATGGCATTTGGCAATCTCGGCGTTGTTTGGATTAATCATTGTGGCCATGTGTGAAGCCCCCATCGGGAGCGGAGGAGGAGCATGACGACGAAGGTGGAACTGCCATCGAAGGACGCCTATGAGCTGACCGATGCACTCGAAGTCTTGCGGGCGGCGGTGGAAGCGGAACAGGAAAAGCTCCAGCGCTACCAGGCATTGGTCAACCAGGAGGAACAACTCCTGCGCCAGCGCCAGAATGAGGCTGGTGCGGCTGAGCGTCAAGCCGTAGCACGGCATCAGCAACTCGAAGCCGATCATCAGCGCAAGCTCCAACGGGAGAAGTCTACGTTGGAAGATGATCGGAAGGGCTTGCTCGAAGCGGAACAGAACTTCACCAAGCGCCAGCAGGAAGCCTCCCAGCTGTTAGGCGAAGCCGATGCCTTGCGCCAAGCCAAGGAAGACAACTTTCAGGAACGCCAGCTCATCCAGAAACTCAAGGCGGAGGCTACGGCAACCCTGCACGGAGCGCAGGATGCCCGCAAGCAAGCGGAGGACGAACTGAAACGCCATCTGTCCTTAGAGCGTCAACTCTCCGTGCGTCAGGAAGCGATTGCTAAGCGGGAGACAGACACCAACATTTTCCATGCCCAGATTGCCCAGCGGGAGAAGGTTGTCCAGGATCAGGAGAGTAACCTCCAGGCACTTCAACGAGACCTGGAACCGAAACTCGTCGAACTCCAGGCAGGATTGCAGAAGCAAAAGGAACAGGAACTGGCTTTAGGAAAGCACCACCAGGAATGTGCCATGCAGGAATATAAGGCCAAACAGGCACAGGAAGACCTTGAGAAACTGAGCAAGCAACTTCAGGCCAAGGAGTCCTCACTGAATGATCTGGAGGCTCGTCTGAGCCAGCGCGATCAGGAGCTGACCATCCGTGAGCAGCGCCTCAAGGTGGCTGACGAGAAGCCGGAGAAAGGTAAGAAGACCTGATGGCTCCACAAGTCGGCTGGAATGCGGGCGTCTTGGCTGGTACTGGGCCATGGACATCTGTTCTCCGCACTGCTGTGACCGTTACCAGTACAGCCACCGCACTCCCGTCTTCTGCGCTTGCGAACCGCAAGGGCATCTATGTCTACAACTTTGGGACGGTGACGGTCTTTCTGGCCTTTACCAGCGATGTGGGTACCTCGAATGAAGTCGAACTCTTCAGCAAAATGGGGCTCTTCCTTCCCTTGAGCGATGCGATCACCCTCTATGGGCGCGTGGCCTCTGGCACTCCTGTGTGTCTTATCTGGGAGTACGTGGGTTAACGCTCAACACCAAACTCAACCACCCCTGGGCATCCAGGATGAAGGCGGGACAGAAAGCAAGCCCGTCTTTACGCTGGATTGTGTCGGCGCAGGGATTAGTTGTACCCAATCTGGGACAACGGGAACGCTTACCGTCAGTGGAGGAGGCTCAGGCAATTCGTTTGAGACGATTACTCCTCCAGCCGGAGCCAGCGTTGTCGCAGAATCTTCCACAGATACCCTCACCATTACAGAAGACACATTCTTAACGATTACGGGGACAGCAGCTACTGATACGATTGCCATTACACAAGTGACTACGGATATCGGCACGGATGGCTTGATTGCCGCTAACGCTGTTGCCCTCACAACCGACACAATAGGTAACTATGTAGGAACCATTGGGGATTGTACCGTGAGTGAAGGGGCAGCGTGTTTTGAGGGAACCGCAGGGACGACGCTCACCTTTAATGACGCTAGTGGTGATCAAACCTTGATCTACAATGTAGGTGCTGATTTAGATTTCAACTTCTCTGACGACCTCAACGTTCGTGATGTGGCTCCGCACCTTCGGTGGATTGACACGACTGCCTCCGAGGATGATTTCGAGTGCTACGCCGATGCCAGCCAGTTCTACTGCACGAACGTTACCGACGCCATCGAGCTGATCCGCTTCAATGCCTCGAATAACCTCTTTCTCCGTGGGGGTAGTGTTACGTACAGTTGGCCGACTACTGATGGTACCAGTGGACAGTTTGTTAGTACAAACGGTAGTGGGGTATTGTCCTTTGCCACTGGCAGTGGTGGCAACTCCTTCGAGACCATTGCCGTCCCTGCGGGTGCCAGCGTCGTCGCCGAGTCCTCCACCGACACCCTCACCTTGACCGAGACTTCCTTCCTCACGCTCACAGGAACCGCCGCGACCGACACCATCGACATTACTCAGGTGACGACCGACCTTGGCACGGATGGGTTGATTGCGACCAATGCCGTGGCCCTCACGACCGATACGACTGGCAACTACGTTGCTGAGGTTGCCGACGGCACGGGAATTGACGGCACGGCGACTACGGAAGGTGCAACTTACACTCCGACGTTCGATGCCACGGAATTAGAGGCTCTGACTTGGGGTGCTGGGGGAAACGCTTCGAATATCTGGACATTTAATCTGTCCGGAACTGATCCCGTGATGACGTTTAGTAGTGGGACTGTCCAAGTATCTGATGGGATATTTCAAGTAACTGATACCGTGACAAATGGCAATTTGACTACGCTGGCTACCTCAAATACAGCAACCTATAGCGTGAGCGGGTCGAGAACCATTCGTGGTGGTAGTTTAAGTACCGAGAGTAGTGGAGTCGCAAATAATACGGGTATCCAGCAAGGGTTACTCATCAGCAATACGACAACGCAGACCGGCACACTGGATACGTTCACGGGATTAAGCATCTCCAATTCTGCGACCAGCATGACGGCTGGGACTATTTCTTCTTCCCGTGGGTTGCAGATTAACGCGTCTGGGTCTGCGAGTGATGGAACAACGGTCACGAACTCCTTTGGAATTGATGTCATTGCTGATACGGCGCTGTCAGACTTTACCAACGCTTACGGGGTGAAAATCGCTCTGGATTCCGATGCGGGCGGAGTAGGCACGAATCGTTACGCGATGCATTTTACGGATGGCACCCAAGCTGTCGGGGGAAGCGTCACGAGTGAATTTGGCATCTTTCAAGTCGGGTCAGCCCAGAATCAATTAGCGGACTTGGATCTTAGTGATGTGACCCCCCACCTCCGGCTGACGGATACGACGGCTGCTCAAGACGACTTTGAGTGGTACGCCGACGCCAGCCAAGTCTACCTGACCAACGTGACTGACGCGGTGGAACTCCTCCGCTGGAGCAGCACCAATGCGTTCTTCCTCCGGGGGAGTAGCGTCACCTACGGGTGGCCGACCGCCGATGGCACCAATGGGCAATTCCTGACGACCAATGGGTCTGGGACGATGACGTGGACAACCTCTTCAGGCTCTGGCGACATCACCGATGTCTACAACTGCGCCTCGGGGGATTGCAACAATATCGTCCTGGCCGATGGCGACCTGCTGAACATGAGCAGTGTGAGCGTGTCCGCGACGACGGAAGGCTTGATCCTGCCCCAACATGCGACGGACTGCTCCACCGCTGGCACCGCCGAAGGGCAGGTGTGCTGGGAAGCCGATGCGAATACGCTCTACGTCGGTGATGGGGCAACTGTCAAGGCACTCATCTTAGTTCAGTCCATGAACCTTCCAATCTATTCTGCCAAGCTCACAGGCGGGTTTGTTGTCCGCACCCCGACTAGTGGTGATGCGTCCACACAAGGTGCTCAAATTGACGCAGGAGATGGCAACTGGCGGTTGCTCTTTGACCCCACGACCGATGAAGCCGCCGTGTGGCAGTTCCGTCTCCCTGACTATTGGACAGGACACAGCGAACTCAACGTTTTTTACACGATGACTTCCGCGACGGCGGCTGAAGTTGAGTTTGAAGCGGATGTGATGTGCGTGACCGACGGAGATGCCGCCGATGTCGGGACGGCGGGCTTTGTAGGGGTTGCAGTGGGGAGTGCCACCGTACCCGGCA
>C687J35021_10003376_pt1:5000-11003 | contig 11003 bp, 5 predicted proteins | sample RifCSPhighO2_12_FD_35021 | JGI IMG/M metagenome (IMG submission 35021)
TACCGCGGCTGCTGGCACCAAACTTGCCCTCCAATTAAACACACAATGCTTAAATGTGTTCGGTTGTGTCGGTGAAAATTTCACACGCAACAAATTTCCTGTAACTACCTTCCAGAATTTGGATTGGGTAATTTACGCACCTGCTGCCTACCGTAGCTGTGGTAGCCATTTCTCAGGCTCCCTCTCCGGAATCGAACCCTAATTCTCCGTTACCCGTGATAGACATGGTAGTCCAATACACTACCAACAATCTGATAGGGCAGAAACTCGAAAGATTTAGCGCACACCAGTGCGCTCCGATCAGTTATTATGACTCCTCACAGTTCAAGACTGGTCAAAACTAATAAATACACCCGAAGGCTTTGAGCATGTATTAGCCATAGTTTCCCAATGGTTATCCATATAAAAACATTATCAAATAGATTATAACTGTTTTAATGAGCCATTCGCAGTTTCGCCGTATATAACTTATACTTAGACATGCATGGCTTAATCTCCAGGAGGAAAGCATATGCTACTGGCAGGATCAACCAGTTAACTACATTCCATCAGGTTGGAACGCAAGCGTTCTGACCTTTTGGATGGTTAAGGTTTTTCCGAACTGATTTCTCAGTTGACTAGACTCTGCGTTCAATCTCTGCAAAGAGAGACTTCCAGCCGAGCTTTGTCTGCGTCAGTATTGTTTGCAATTCACTAACAACTAACGATCAAAAGGCTCCGAGGATGACCTTGGGACTTTTCTCACATTAGCTGCTGTGATGTAGACTCGAGTGAGGCAGAGTTTCACAACTGCTCCAAACGAGGATCTACTCTCAAGCTATTGACATCCAATATCACTCGGATAAGGATACAACAACTCTTTCTTTTGCAGAAAGCTTTGACACTTTCAGCTGTCTCTTAGCATTAAGACAACAAGTTGTCGTAATAGAGACGGTTTTTTCATGAGCGCAGTGACGAGTCCTGTTGCAGGCTTTGAAATTTCGCCCGGTCGGATCTGATGCATGTCCACATTACAGACGACTACTCGAGGTTGACTCGTTTCGTCGCTGACTTGTTTCTTGCTTCAGATTTTTACTTTCACTGTCCCATATATATACCGAAAAAGTAACCGGAGGGTTTTGCGTTAAAACTTAAAATCTCTCGAAGACAATGGAAAACTCAAATTCGGCCTTTTCCTGCTCCACTGCGTCCGGGGAGACTCCGGCCACTCAGGGAGACTGTTGGGCTGAATGTCTAAGTACCGGAAGTCCGGGGAGGTCTACCACACTTCTCAGTCTGAAGTCGACCCTTTTTGCCGAAGTCTGCAGGATGAAGTTTTGCAGACCTCCCTGATACTCCGGGTCAGCGACTTTTTGACGATAGGAAGGTCCACCGAACAAACTTTTCTGCTTGTCGAGGTTATTAGGGAGCTAGCACCTTTCAAACAGTCATTCTTCAGGAATTTAAGCTAAATCCCTAATTAAATTAAGCATTTTGTCTTCAGTAAAACCCGAAACCCAATAATTTTGACTACTGGGGTAATTCCAAGTTAATTAGGAAACTACAATCAGTCAGGGTTTGACTAGGGGTCTAGGGGTACCTAAGGACTTTTACTAGTCCACTTAGGGTTTAGTTAAGACCATTTCCCTAATTAACTTTAGGTTCCAGGCCTAACTAATTTGCAAAGTTAACTAATCTGGCAAATTAAGGATGGAGTCTTTAAACTTCCCAAAAGGCTAACTAAAATGGACGAAGTGGAGAAAGGCTCAACCGGTTGAACTCTCGACTGTTCGTGCACCTTGGGGCACGCTTTTCATGAACTTTCCTCATGGTCCTGGGTCCACTACTGTAAACCATGGACCTCCAGGTCGGTCCGCGCGTGCTCGACCCAAAATGCAGATCTTGACTGGGAAAAATGGCAAGTCGAGGGTCTGGAAGGACTGTGTGGGAGATTCTCAGCCAAAACTTGCCCAAAGTTTGGGGCAAACATTTCATGGAGAACCCCTGGGGGCTTGGGTTCGATCTCCCAACTGTCGAGGAGCTAGTCGACTCCGCGCGTGCCGGACTTTCTGAAAATCTGCTGAAAAGGGTCACTTTTCGAGAGTTACTTATAGAAGTCCGGTGCTTTCTTACCCAGTTTGACCTCAGAATCTTGGGGCACGCTTTTCATGAAGAATGGTATGGGTCTGCCTGGACAGACTCTAACTGTTGGACCTCCAGGTCGACCCGCGCGTGCTCGACCCCATTTTTGGGCCATTTTCCCTAATTAACTAAGGGTTTTTGGGGGTTTGGGGTACTTGAGAAGAGCTTTTGAACTAGGACCTTGTCGTGCACCTTGGGGCACGCTTTTGACGAGATTCCCCTTAGGTTTGAGTCTTCTGGCTATAAACCATGGACCTCCAGGTCGGTCCGCGCGTGCTCGACCCAAAATTTACCAAAATCCCTAATTAAATCCAAGGGGTTTCGGGAGTTAAGGGTACTTGAGAAGAGCTTTTGAACTAAGACCTTCTCCCACACCTTGGGGCACGCTTTTCTGAAGGATCCCCTTTGGTTTGGGTCTTCTGGCTGTAAATGATGGAGCTCCAGGTCGATCCGCGCGTGCTAGGACCCCATTTTCCCTAATTAAATTGTGAAGGTTCTGTTCAGACCCTAGTCAGAGGGGGTTTTGAGGGGTTTTGAGGGGTCTTGAGAAGCCATATTGACCTCAAATCTCCTCTTTGAGCGGCATTCGGTAGCACCACACAACTTCACGCGATAAGAGGAGATTTGAGGTCAATATGGCTTCTCAAGACCCCTCAAAACCCCTCAAAACCCCCTCTGACTAGGGTCTGAACAGAACCTTCACAATTTAATTAGGGAAAATGGGGTCCTAGCACGCGCGGATCGACCTGGAGCTCCATCATTTACAGCCAGAAGACCCAAACCAAAGGGGATCCTTCAGAAAAGCGTGCCCCAAGGTGTGGGAGAAGGTCTTAGTTCAAAAGCTCTTCTCAAGTACCCTTAACTCCCGAAACCCCTTGGATTTAATTAGGGATTTTGGTAAATTTTGGGTCGAGCACGCGCGGACCGACCTGGAGGTCCATGGTTTATAGCCAGAAGACTCAAACCTAAGGGGAATCTCGTCAAAAGCGTGCCCCAAGGTGCACGACAAGGTCCTAGTTCAAAAGCTCTTCTCAAGTACCCCAAACCCCCAAAAACCCTTAGTTAATTAGGGAAAATGGCCCAAAAATGGGGTCGAGCACGCGCGGGTCGACCTGGAGGTCCAACAGTTAGAGTCTGTCCAGGCAGACCCATACCATTCTTCATGAAAAGCGTGCCCCAAGATTCTGAGGTCAAACTGGGTAAGAAAGCACCGGACTTCTATAAGTAACTCTCGAAAAGTGACCCTTTTCAGCAGATTTTCAGAAAGTCCGGCACGCGCGGAGTCGACTAGCTCCTCGACAGTTGGGAGATCGAACCCAAGCCCCCAGGGGTTCTCCATGAAATGTTTGCCCCAAACTTTGGGCAAGTTTTGGCTGAGAATCTCCCACACAGTCCTTCCAGACCCTCGACTTGCCATTTTTCCCAGTCAAGATCTGCATTTTGGGTCGAGCACGCGCGGACCGACCTGGAGGTCCATGGTTTACAGTAGTGGACCCAGGACCATGAGGAAAGTTCATGAAAAGCGTGCCCCAAGGTGCACGAACAGTCGAGAGTTCAACCGGTTGAGCCTTTCTCCACTTCGTCCATTTTAGTTAGCCTTTTGGGAAGTTTAAAGACTCCATCCTTAATTTGCCAGATTAGTTAACTTTGCAAATTAGTTAGGCCTGGAACCTAAAGTTAATTAGGGAAATGGTCTTAACTAAACCCTAAGTGGACTAGTAAAAGTCCTTAGGTACCCCTAGACCCCTAGTCAAACCCTGACTGATTGTAGTTTCCTAATTAACTTGGAATTACCCCAGTAGTCAAAATTATTGGGTTTCGGGTTTTACTGAAGACAAAATGCTTAATTTAATTAGGGATTTAGCTTAAATTCCTGAAGAATGACTGTTTGAAAGGTGCTAGCTCCCTAATAACCTCGACAAGCAGAAAAGTTTGTTCGGTGGACCTTCCTATCGTCAAAAAGTCGCTGACCCGGAGTATCAGGGAGGTCTGCAAAACTTCATCCTGCAGACTTCGGCAAAAAGGGTCGACTTCAGACTGAGAAGTGTGGTAGACCTCCCCGGACTTCCGGTACTTAGACATTCAGCCCAACAGTCTCCCTGAGTGGCCGGAGTCTCCCCGGACGCAGTGGAGCAGGAAAAGGCCGAATTTGAGTTTTCCATTGTCTTCGAGAGATTTTAAGTTTTAACGCAAAACCCTCCGGTTACTTTTTCGGTATATATATGGGACAGTGAAAGTAAAAATCTGAAGCAAGAAACAAGTCAGCGACGAAACGAGTCAACCTCGAGTAGTCGTCTGTAATGTGGACATGCATCAGATCCGACCGGGCGAAATTTCAAAGCCTGCAACAGGACTCGTCACTGCGCTCATGAAAAAACCGTCTCTATTACGACAACTTGTTGTCTTAATGCTAAGAGACAGCTGAAAGTGTCAAAGCTTTCTGCAAAAGAAAGAGTTGTTGTATCCTTATCCGAGTGATATTGGATGTCAATAGCTTGAGAGTAGATCCTCGTTTGGAGCAGTTGTGAAACTCTGCCTCACTCGAGTCTACATCACAGCAGCTAATGTGAGAAAAGTCCCAAGGTCATCCTCGGAGCCTTTTGATCGTTAGTTGTTAGTGAATTGCAAACAATACTGACGCAGACAAAGCTCGGCTGGAAGTCTCTCTTTGCAGAGATTGAACGCAGAGTCTAGTCAACTGAGAAATCAGTTCGGAAAAACCTTAACCATCCAAAAGGTCAGAACGCTTGCGTTCCAACCTGATGGAATGTAGTTAACTGGTTGATCCTGCCAGTAGCATATGCTTTCCTCCTGGAGATTAAGCCATGCATGTCTAAGTATAAGTTATATACGGCGAAACTGCGAATGGCTCATTAAAACAGTTATAATCTATTTGATAATGTTTTTATATGGATAACCATTGGGAAACTATGGCTAATACATGCTCAAAGCCTTCGGGTGTATTTATTAGTTTTGACCAGTCTTGAACTGTGAGGAGTCATAATAACTGATCGGAGCGCACTGGTGTGCGCTAAATCTTTCGAGTTTCTGCCCTATCAGATTGTTGGTAGTGTATTGGACTACCATGTCTATCACGGGTAACGGAGAATTAGGGTTCGATTCCGGAGAGGGAGCCTGAGAAATGGCTACCACAGCTACGGTAGGCAGCAGGTGCGTAAATTACCCAATCCAAATTCTGGAAGGTAGTTACAGGAAATTTGTTGCGTGTGAAATTTTCACCGACACAACCGAACACATTTAAGCATTGTGTGTTTAATTGGAGGGCAAGTTTGGTGCCAGCAGCCGCGGTAATTCCAACTCCAAGAGTGTATCTTAATGTTGCTGCAGTTAAAAAGCTCGTAGTTGAATTTCTGAAGATGGGAGAAGTCCCTGATGGATCCCGTCTTCATCCGCTCGGAGAGGCTATGTGACCTTCACTGGGAGCATAGATGACCCAGCATTTTACTTTGAAGAAATTAGAGTGTTCATGGCAGGCCTTGCTTGCATAAATTAGCATGGAATAATGGAATAAGACTAGTCTGTTTTATTGGTTGACAGAATAGTAATGATTAACAGGGACAGTCGGGGGCATTCGTACTCAGTGGCCAGAGGTGAAATTCTTAGACTCGCTGAAGACGCACTAATGCGAAAGCATTTGCCAAGGATGTTTTCATTAATCAAGAACGAAAGTTAGGGGATCAAAGACGATTAGATACCGTCGTAGTCCTAGCCATAAACTATACCGACTAACGATTGGTGTGCCATAACACATCAGGAGTTAATGAGAAATCAAAGTCTTTGGGTTCTGGGGGGAGTATGGTCGCAAGGCTGAAACTTAAAGGAATTGACGGAAGGGCACCACCAGGAGTGGAGCCTGCGGCT
>C687J35021_10003380_pt1 | contig 10998 bp, 14 predicted proteins | sample RifCSPhighO2_12_FD_35021 | JGI IMG/M metagenome (IMG submission 35021)
ATACATTGCTATATGGAAAAAGTGAGGGGGTGGGAAAATCGAAAGGGAAAATCCGTTTGGCGAGAGCCTGACATTCGCGGAGCTGATAGAAAGGCGCAAGAAAAAATTTCTTAGTAGGTGAGGAAGGGGATTGATGTGGAAAGAGTTTATCCGAACTATTTATGGCCCAGCCGGAAGCAGAGAAGGGAATTTATGGAAGGGTGGAATAAGAGGTGGGATGGATGAAATGGCTTAAGATTAAACAAATAAAAATGGAAATTGACGATAGAAAAACAAATATTTTGGCAAAAAATGTTTTTGGACAACCTGTTGAATTCAAACAAAGTAAATGTACTTGCCGATTCATTCTATCTGATAACAACGGAGAAGAATATTGTTGGGTTGCAACTAACGAAAGTTTAGCAACCGCCCTTGAACTAATTGCAGAAAACGAAGACAAAAAATATGACATAGCCAACAATCCACACTTACTTGGAAGAAATATGGTTTTTTTGGCTTGGCTCTATTGGATATGGAAAAACTATTTAGATAAGCACGGTTTTAATCCACCACAAGAACATTTAGAAAAAGCAAATAAATTCAAACGAGGAAAAACATGACTTCGTATGATAAAACACAAGAAATTCTACTTGAAAATATTAAAATTCTTACTACAAAAACAGATGCGTTTGACGTTAAATATAGAACTACTCATACGGAACACCGAGTTCACGCTTTGCATTATTCTAACAGAAAATGGTATTGCCAACATTTAATTAGTGCAAGAAATAGGAAATTCAAAAACGAAGTAACTGAACTTTTGAATAATATATTAAGACGAGGTGATAAATAATGAAAATATTAACAGAGTTTAAAAATCTAATTCCACCATTGGAAATCACTGAAAAAATAGAATTGGAAAAGAGCATTAGAAAGGAGGGCATAAGAGACCCATTGCTTATATGGGGCGACATTCTAATTGACGGACATAACCGAAAAGAAATTGCCGATAGGCTAAAAATAAAATACAAGACAAAACAAATAAAATTTAAGGATAAAGACGAGGCTTCTCTTTGGATTATTACAAATCAGCTCGCCCGCAGGAATTTGTCGGCTTATAATAGGGCGCAGCTTGCGCTGAAGAAAGAAAGCATTATTAGCGCAAGGGCGAAGGAGAATCAAAAGGGCGGCCAGGGTGGTATTTTGCTTCCACAGATATCTGTGAAAGCAATAGATACACAAAAAGAGGTTGCCAAGCTTGCGGGGACGAGCCACGACACAGTGGCGAAAGTAAAATTCATAGAAAAGAATGCACCGAAGAAAATGAAGGAAGAACTTTCAAAAGGCAGCAAAACAATTAATTCTGCATACACTATTTTGAAACGACAAGAAAAAGTGGAACAAATTAAAAAGGAGTTTAAAACTGGACACAAAATAAACGAAGACAAAAAATATGAGATTGTTTATGCTGACCCTGCTTGGGATTACAACCGAACAGTTGGTGAAGGAATTGCCAAAGAGCAATATAAAACCAGTTCATTGGAGGAAATGAAAAATATTCCTATTAATCACATAACAGAAAAAGATTCGGTTATATTTATGTGGGTCACTTTCCCAATGCTTGAAAGTGGTTTAGAATTAATGAAGGCATGGAACTTCAAATATAAAACCTGTGCATTCAATTGGATAAAACTTAACAAGGACGGAACGCCATTTTTTGGCATAGGACACTATACCAAATCTAATTCAGAAATTTGTTTGCTTGGGGTTAAAGGAAATGGCTTGCCTGTGTTGAGCAATAAAATAAGCCAGATTATCATGACACAAAAAGACATACATAGCAAAAAACCAGAGGAAGTTAGAAACCTAATAATACAATTATTTGGGGATAGAAAGAAGATTGAATTATTCGCCAGAACAACCACCAAAGGTTGGGATGTTTGGGGAAATGAAGTATAAAATTGAAGGGGTGGGATGGATGACTGAAAAACCTGAAACAATGGAAGTAATATGCCCGAAATGTTCAACACAAGGAACTGTTCTTTGGTTTAGGGGATATGGTTTTACATATAGAAAAAAGGGGACAACAGGCGGTTCTGGTTTGGCGTTTTCTGGAAAATCTGAATATGTTGAAGGGCGTTGTAGTTCGTGCAATTACAAATTTAAGTTAGATGATTTGTAAGGAGGGAGAAAATGGGTAACGATAAAATTGAAACAGATAAATACACTGTTTATTTTGAAGATTGCATTAGCGGAATGAAAAAATATATACCGGACAATTCAATAGATTTTATCATCACTGACCCCCCCTATGGTGTAGGAAAAGACTTTGAAAAAGACATAGATTTAAACTATACAATCAGGGCATCGTTTCTTGAATTGTTTAAAAAATTGAAAAATAATAAGTTTTTTACTTATACTTGTCCATGTAATAAAATAGATTTTTTCATAGAAGCGACAAAATCGGCTGGCTTTAAATTTGAAAGAATTTTATTTTATTATAAAAAATCAAAATTTACTGATGTATGGATTGGATGGCTTCTGAAGTCAGAAGCCATCCTTATATTCAGTAAGGGTCGTCCAAACAAGTCAAATTCCAATCACAAAAAATACTATCATGATGTCTATGAAGTTGATTCACCAAATGAAGATAGTCCTACATTTATTGCCCATCAAAGTACAAAGGATATTGAAGTATGGCGACATTTAATATCTGTTTTGTCAAAGGAGGGTGATGTTGTTCTTGACCCCTTTCTTGGGAGCGGAACAACTACGTATGCGTGTAGATTTTTAAATAGGAAATGTATTGGTTTTGAAATAAAAATAAATTACAAAGAATTAATTGAAAAGAGAATGAAACAAACTTTACTTTTTGGGCGGGTGGGTTAATTGCTTGAACTGGCAAACAACATAAAATTTTCTGATGAATTGGAATTGTTGAAACATGATATTTTAATATTCGAAGAAAAGAAGGAACAGGATTTTAGGATTGCTAAATTCCTTGTTGCAAAAAATAAAATCCTAACCACTTATGACAATGAGGAACTTTATTTTTATGACGGAACTTATTACACCCCGCAAGGCGAGGCAAAATTAAAGGAACAAATACAGTATGTTCTTGGGGCTGATGCAAGGAACAACCGCATTGTTGAAATTATAGGCCATGTCAAGAGAAGCACCTTTATTGACCGGAAAATTTTTCAGGCAAATGCAAGGCGGTATATCTGCCTGAAAAATGGCGTTTATGACCTATCCGAAAAAACATTAATTTCCCATTCGCCAGAATTATATCTTAACACCAAAATAAACCTAAACTTATGCAAGGACGCGATTTCACCGAACATTGATAAGTTTATCAGGGAAACATTCCCAGAGGATAAGCAGTTTCTTGCGTATGAAATTATTGCGTATGCCCTTTATTGCGATGTGCCAATCCAAAAAGCGTTCATGCTGCTTGGAGAAGGAAGGAATGGCAAAAGCACATTCCTTAAACTGCTTCGGGGGTTCTTGGGGATAGAAAATTGCGCGGGTATGGAACTCCAGGAAATAGAAGAAGGCCGCTTTTCTTTGGCTGAACTTTATAACAAGCGTGTCAATATTTTTGGGGATATTTCAAGCAAGGCCCTACAAAGGACAGGGCGTTTTAAATCCCTGACAGGTGGGGATTTGGTTCAGGCCGAAAAGAAGTTTAAGGACAGCTTTTCCTATCAGCCTTTTGCGAAGCTTATTTTTTCCTGCAACCAGCTTCCAAAAAGCCCTGATGATACAGATGCATTTTACAGGAGATGGCTTCTGATTGACTTTCCTAATCGGTTTGATGACACCAATGCCGATAAACGCCTTATTGAGAAATTAATAACCGACCCAGAATTGGAGGGATTGTTGAATAAAGCCATTCCGGTTTTACACAACTTGTTGGACAGGGGCGTGTTCTCCTTTAATCCCTCCATTGAGGAAATTAGGGAGATATATATTAGGCTTTCAGACCCTGTTGCGAGCTTCATGATGGATTGCTTGGAACAAGACGGGGAAACGGTGATTGTGAAGCAGACGTTGTATCGGTTGTTCTGTGAATACTGTAAGGTGGGCCACTACCCAATCCCCTCTGAAAATTCTTTTTCCCGTGCATTGATACAGGAAGGGAAGGTAATAGACTATTACAGGCGTGATGGCTCGCAACGCCTGAAGTGCTGGAAGGGGTATAAGTACATAGGAGAACTTGTCCCAGAACAGGAGTTAATGATAAATTATAAGCCAGATTAGGTTTGGAATCCGAAGGTGAGGGAGGTGAAGCAGGTGAAGCGTTTTTTCTATTTATGTTATATTTTATACCATATATATATAGTAAAAACTTCTCTTAGATGTATAAAAAAGCCTCACCTAATTCACCACCCTCACCAAGAGATTCTTAGTATTTTTAGCACTTTTTTAGAAACCGTTCGAAAAGCAAACCAACCTTACACTTATCCGACACTGTCGGTAAGAGGAGCTGAAAAGCATGGACTTTCAAGAGAGCATAATCGCAGAAAACAATAAATTGCAGCAAGACGCGGAAAAATACCGCCAAGACGCCAATTTGCCTGGCTTTTGGGTGGCTCAGAAGGGGGAGAACTACGTTTCAATCCTTCCAGAGCTTCCAAGGGAAAAGGATTTCGGTCAGGGAGTAAGGAAAATCTTTGCCGTTCAGGTGAATGGTGAAAAGAAGGACTGGGCCGTGAATCCACAGAATCCAATCTATAAGGAAGTAATCAGGGCATTGGTGGCGGGCAAACGGGACTTATGCCTATTAAGGACTGGTGAGAAACAGGCAACGAGGTATGAGTTGCTCGATAAGCCCACACCGAAGCAATAATTATGGCGTGTAATTAGTTGGGTGGGGTGTTTTGCCCCATCCTTGTTTTATTTTTTCGCTATTCGCTAAACATAAACTAAAATATCAGTTAATAGCCATTATATAGGGCTTAGATGCGAATTAATTGGCTATTTTTGGGTTTGGTTGGCATAATTGTCCTTTCAGGATGCTTGGGTGAAGACGTTTACTATTTTGACCAATCTACATCAGGCGCATCAAACCTTTCAGCCCTTTCCCCCCTATACATCACCGACCAGAACGACATAGGCATTTCAAGTGTAGTAACCAAGCTCACACAAGGCACAAACATAACCCTTTCCTGCACAGGCTCGGATTCAAATGACAACTGCACAATCAATTCAACGGCTTCAACAAGCTCGGCGGTTACCAGTATTTATGCAGGAACAGGTTTGGATGTAAATTCAAACACAGGCGATATTTTGGCTTCCCTTGACAGCGACATAAACAGGCAGTATGTATCGCAATTTGACTTGAACAAGGAAACAGTTTCCAAAATAGTTGCAGGAACAAACATAACAATTTCCCCCACATCGGGAATAGGTGAGGTTACAATTAATTCGACTGCTTCTGATTCAGGCATTGACACCAACACCTTCACCGCAGGAATACAGAACAAAGATAATAATTCATTCAATATAGATGGAAATTTCAATACACATAATATTTACGGCACAAACGCAACACTAGACAATAATTTACAAACTGGTGGCATAGTAAAATTCACAACTGCAAGTGGTCCTCTTCGCTTTCTGCAAATTGACCCAACTATTAAAACAATAACCTTTGACAACATAGGAGCTTGGTCTATATATTCTCCTGCTGGCTTAACATTGCGAAGTTTGGGAACAAATGCTTTGGATATAGAAGGTGATGTAAAACCACTTGGTTCGACTTGGAACATGGGGACAAGTAGTTCAAGGTGGGCAACAGGTTACTTTAAGAATCTCTCCATAACTGGCTCAGATGCAAATTTTACAGTTGCACAAGTTACAGATATTTATGGTACAAACACGACACTGACTGGAAATGTAACCGCGAATGACGGGAACATTACAACAATTTTACAAGTTCAGGGCGGTTTCCTTTGCACCGCAACAAAATGCTACAGTATAGATGATTTGAATTTGTTTGGTGGAACAACAACTGCCGGTGTTACGGGAATTTTTATTGCGGGAAATGGTTTTGACAAAAATGCAACAATAGGAGATGTAAGCCTTTCCCTTGATACGGATTTTAATTCCCAATATCGTTCTAAGTTTGAGAATCAGGGGGCAGGAACAATTACTGACTTGAATGCGAGTACAAGAAGTTTATTTTTGGGCATATATCCAATGTCTTATGATTCGGGCACTGGTGTTTTTTCTCTTGAAACAGATTTCAATTCCTGGTATCAAAGCCGCAATACGACAATCCTAAATTCAATGCTCCCGCCTGATTTCAACAGCCAATATAATTCAAGGTTCGTGGGTTGGCTTTATTCACAAGTTCCCGCGGATTTCAATTCTGCTTTTGATATAAGATACTGGGTAAGGGCCGCGTTGACATTCCCACTCGTGGATGAAAATCTGGCAAAGTCAGGCGATTACAATAACTGGGTTGGTTCAAGATGTGTGGGAGATATTAATTCAGTCTGGACTTCCAGCAATAAATGCCAGAATATTTCTGGATTTGGTGCTGCGGGGGCAGGTACAGCTACAACTGATTCAACACTTGACACCAACACACAGGCAGCAGACAGCTATCAATCTAAACAACATTTTTGGAACGCGGACCAGAACTTTGACAAAGCAGATGTAAACAGCCTTTTTGCGGATACTCTTAGAGTGACCAGCGCAACATCAATACGTGCCGTAATAATCCGGGCTGATACACCTGGAAATGTCCTCCCTTTACTAGTGAGAGCTTCGGATTCAGCAAGTGAGGGATTGCCGACATTATTAGGCTCGGAGGTTGCTTTATTCGTAAGAAACCAGAATAAAAACTATGGTGCGGTATTGCCTATAATTGGAGGAACTGCCGGTGCTTCCTCATTGCTTTTTGGGGATGCAAATGTAGTGGGGATAGGGCGAATTATATACAGCCATATAACCGATTCTATGGTTTTCCAGACAAATAATTCTCCCGCAATATTCATTAGTTCCACACAAGATGTTCAATTGAATAATGACCTGAATGTTGCGGGGGATATGAACGTAGTAGGAACACTACGTGTGATTTCAGATGTGAATGTTATCAGCAATCTAAATGTAACTAAAGACATTAACGCAGCTGGAATTGTCGACAGCATCATTCTCTATCCGCAGCAGGCTAAAATCGGGCATCTTTCAGGAAATCCAATGCTGATAGACGGAGGCCAAAACAGGTTTTTTGGTTTGTTTGCTGATGGCGCAAATGCGGACTGGACTATGCCGATTCCACGAACATGGTCAACAACACTTTCAAAAAGATTAATTATTAATTGGGGGATGCAGAGCGTGACATCAGGAACACAAGACTGGAATGTAAGTGTTGATTGTGTCAGCCCCGGCGATTCCCAGGACATGAATGCTTTTAGTTTTGACACAAATAATTCTGTAAGTGGGGGAACAGTTCCCGCAACTGTGGGTTACATGAAAAACACGATAATTCCGCTTACGAGCGATGATTCTATGGCCCCACTTGACCTATGCACTATAAGAGTTTTTGACGGCGGGGGAAGCGCAACCGGATACGCAAAAGTTCCAAGCCTTGTTCTGGAAGTGTACAAATGAAAAAAATAATCCTGATTTGTTTCCTGATTTTGTTTTTTTCCGTTCTTACTTTTTCTGATGTTTTCTACCAAAACACAGGGAAAACAGCGACATATGAAAAAACAGAAGTCATGGCGGACTCAACAATAGTAATGGCGTTCAGAACTGGAAGTGATGTAAATACACATCAAATTATTTTTGACGCTGACGCCAATTCTTCCCCTCTCGAACCAATATCATATTATATTCGTGGAAGTCACCTATGGATTAATGCTGACTGTTTTGCCTTTGGGGGCAGCTGCGACCAAGCTGAATACACAATTCCCATAGACACGAATACAAATTATGTTGTTGCCGTAAGATGGAATCTCCAAAACACAGACGGAGACATACCTACTGCCTATGTAAACGGAGTATCCGCAACAATTACAACGCAATCAATCGGGGATAGTGCGGGACTTGACAGAAGCTCAAGAAGGGGGATAGGGGACCTTATTTTCATTGCGCCAAAGAATCCATTTCTGGGCAATATAGCTTATTTTACCATGTGTGGAAAAAAGCTAAGCGACTCAGATTTAAAAAATATAACTGGCAGTTACCTAAGCGATATAATGCTGCAATATTCCAGCCCAGATTACAACTGTCTTCACCATTACGATTTTGTCGATGCGCAATTCAATAATACGGGAGAATACACAATTAAGGACAGGATGGGAAGTAATGGCCCATTAGGGAAAGTCGATGTAAATATGTCCCTTGAGCCGTATATTGGAAGCTCGGGCCTGAGCAGGAGCTGAAAAGATGAAAAAGATAATTATACTGACTGGATTGCTATTATTGCTTTCTGGCTTTTCGGTGAGCCAGGTTTCTGACACCCCAACAATAGAACTTGGCACAAACCTTACACAGGAACAATACGATAAAATTGATTTCAACAAATGGGATTTCAACGAAGCCTGGCTTGGGGAAGAAATAATAGGCGAAAATGATTATGTTTTGCATGAATATACAATTATTCAGCCAAGCCTGACTGTGAATAGTTACAATGTCAAAAGAGAACTTGATGAATTTATTGTTTATGGCTCTGGGTGGGCAGAATGTGTATGGGATTCAAGCGTGGAGAATTTTGATTACAAGCTGCAAAAAGAAAAATGTATGCAAAAAGAACGGGAAAGATGGGAAGCAGAATATAAAACGGTAAAAATACAGGAAATGATTGACAGACAGGGGTTAAAATGAAAAAAATAATTTTGGTTGGGATAATACTTGCCCTTTTCGGGCTATTCACAATTTCACAGGTCATAACACCGCCATCGGATTTGATTGACGGGAGCAGCATTGAAATAGGCACGAAACTTACGCAGGATGAATTAAACGCAATAGACCTGACCAAATGGGATTTCAACGCACAGTTCATTGAGGAAGATTTCAACAAAGAAACGGGGGACTTTTATGCCATACATTCCTATGAGGCAATAGAGCCGAGCCTTGATTCAAAATATGATGTTGTGAAAACAAAGGACAAATTTGAAATAACACCGCAGGAATGGGTTGACTGCGTTTATGCAACCGCAGACACAAACAAGGATTATGATTATGAAATTGAAAGATTGAGGTGCAAAAATGTCATGCTTGACAGATGGGCAAAAGAAAAAACGGAGTTTGAGGGTGTGAAAATAACTGAGATGCAGGCAATGCAGACGGTGGTTGCGCCATGAAAACATATTGCAAAGGCTGTTTCCATGCAAGCAAGGGCGACAAGCATCTTTACAAAGGAAAACATACAAACAAATGCAAGATTTGCGACTGCGAGAAAGTGAAATGATGTATTGTGAGCATGAATTTGTGCCGTTGAAAGAAAAAAAGAGTGGTACTATATCTGAATGCATCCATTGCGGAATGAGAATATGAAAAGGGAACTATTATGCAGGAAGCAGGGCATAATCACAAAACACACTGAAACAGACAGCGCATTTATTTGCATGGATTGTGGGGCTGAAAGAAGGGAAATAGAAAGGGCTTCACCAAAAAAAGAAAATGAAAAGCGAAGTGTAATAGATTTGCTCAGGGAAATACAAAAGGAGAAAAATTATGAAAGACTTCATTGAAAAGAGCAAGCAAAAGCTAATCAGTTTGGGGATTTTAGTGGGAGTACTACTATTCCTGCTGCTCCAATTATTAGTTTTTCAGCAGTTGGGATAAGTGGAACAATGAAAATTTACCAAGTCAATTATAGCGAGAAATTAGATAAGGCTGCCATTATAAAATTGAAGCAAAGGCAGTTCAGAGGCATACTAAGGACAGGAATGGGTTATGATAATATAGACCTGAAAGAAGCACAACGATTGGGCTTTGAAGTGAAATGGCTAGGTGACTATTGCAGTTCTTCAGTAGCAGAGCATAACATTAGGTTAGCCTTACAGATGTGCGAAAGAATAGGCTGGCAAATGGAAGGAAAAATAGCGTTGGTTATTGGCAGCGAGGGAAGGATAGGGAAGAAGCTTTGCAGGAAGCTTAGGGACTTAGGTGTTAAGGTACTACGCCATGATGTAATCTCTTACAAGAAGGCAGAGCAGGCAGGATATGTAACACTTACACATCTTTTCAAGGCACTTGGCGATGCTCACTTCATTTTCCTTTGCATACCCATGACAAAAACAACCAAAAACTATTTCGGGGTTGAGCAGTTCAAACAGATGCACGGCCAGCCAATAATAATAAACGCAGCAAGGGAAGGCTTGCTTGACTTGGATTGGGTTGAGAATGCGATAAGCAACAGTTTGATTAGGGGCTACTGCATGGATGACATTCCTGAACATAGGATAAAAGATAATTACAGGTTCATAGGAACGGAACACATAGCAGCCAAAACCGATGTTGCGGAAGAAAATCGAATGAAGCAGATTGCGAAGAAACTTAAAGAGTTTGGGAAGAAATAATATTGTTGTTGTGTATGTATTAGGATACAACCAAGTGTAAAAACGGAAACAGGGGCAGAAACAGACCGCCCCTCTATTTCTCCTAAAACCTTTTGAGAAAAGGTTTGCGAAAACTGGTCTGCTAATGCAGACTAAAGTTTAATTCCGTTTGCAAGGCTTTGTGCTATTTCTCTTATTGTCTTTCCCTTGCAGTTCTCATTATGCCAACCGTAAAATGTTGTGTAGCTCATGTTATCTCTCCTGCCTTTTTGGGGCGATGTTACTAAGTGAGAAGTAGTATATAAAGGTTTGTTCACATAATTTACAATGTGAACATTAATATACTACTTGGAATGCAATAAGTATATGAAACAAATATGGTATTGTAAATGCAATCAAGCGGTTAGACTTAGGAAACGAGATAATGTTTGGGTTCACTACGGCTATATGAAAATAAATGAACCTTATGCAGATTTCCTAAAAAGAACTAACCATAAAA
>C687J35021_10003381_pt1 | contig 10992 bp, 17 predicted proteins | sample RifCSPhighO2_12_FD_35021 | JGI IMG/M metagenome (IMG submission 35021)
ACATAGGAGGGCTGGTTTACAGCCAGCTGCCTTCGCCTCTCGGCTCACCTTCCCAGCTTCGCTGCGCTTAGCGTAGATGTCTCGTAGTGGACAAGGGCAGAACTCCCCCTTACCACAGGGCTTGCCCTCCTGGCAGGGCCGACANGNNAGCTTGAGGCCGTGTTGCAGGCTGATCATGACTCTTTGTACCACAGCGGTATGTACCACCGCCAGCTACGAGGCCACCAGACAAACTGGACATCTACTACCCTGTCTGTCCTGTAGAGATACTTGTCCATCTGTATCTCGACCGCGATCCTAGTTCTCACCGAGGACCCTCAGCACATTGCCGCCCGCAATCGCGAGGATCTGCTCATCGCTGTAGCCCATCCTATGCAATGGTGGAATGAAGACAGTGCTCCAGTCCTCCGCCCCACGCACCCCATCGACCATCCGTGCCCCGTCCATATCACTACCGATGCCGACATGCCGCACCGATCCTGTAATCTGGCAGATATGGTCGATGTGGTCAGCGACCCCATCCATGGTCCCTGTGAACTTCTTGGCGAAGGGCACGCAGACGACGCCCCCAGTCAGTGAAATCCGAATGATGTGATCGTTGGTGAGGTTGCGGGGATGCTGATTGAGAATCCGGCATCCCGAATGGCTGGCGAGGACCGGCTGCTTGGCAGAGAAGGCGAGCACATCATCGATGGTCCTGTCAGAGGCATGACTCACATCGACCAGAATGCCTTCGTCCTCACAGAACTGGAGGACATCCTTGCCCCGCTTCGAGAGGCCCGGATCCCCACTCTCCGTCGATGAGCCAGCGAGTGGCCCATGAAAGTTATGTGTGAGGGTGAGGTACTTCAGGCCGAACTTGGAGAGATGTTCGAGTCGGGCAGCCCACGCAGTGCCCAGACATCTGCCACCCTCCAATGCGATGAAGTGCCCCGGAAACTTGGACGCGGCCACAGCAATCTGCCCCTCAATAAGCCCCCATGTCTTGTCTTCGCCGAGGCGGTCCTGCCAGTGATCGGAGAGATAGAGGGCGAAGACGGCCTTATCGAGTCCACCAAACTGCATCCGCTCAGGCGAGATGGTCGGATCCTTCTGGACCGCGAGACCGGACAGGATCCAGAGGGTGTCAACGTGGGCATCGCAGGTCAGTGGCTTCATTCGCCCGCTTTCACCACAGCTGGGTGGGCATAGCTCTTTGGCTTCTGCGCCCCATCTTTCACTGGTGTGACCGCATCGGTCCACGCCAGCCCCTTGGCAATCTGTTTGATGGTCCACTTGTTCCGGAGCGCCGGACTGGTGTTCGCCTCGAAGACCCACGGATGGCCGTCGCCGTCGAGGCAGACATCGACCGCCCCAAAGCCCAAGCCCAGACGCTGCATCGCGGCAATCGATGCCCTCAACGCCGGGACCGGCCAATCAACCCGATCGACATTGATGAGGCGTCCGCCCCTCGCCAGGTTCCACGCGATCTCGGTTGAGTTGGCTGGGAACCTCTCGGATACCGCGACAACCCGACCTTGCACCACGAACACGCGGAACTCCCGCGTCTTGGTGATGAGGCGGCTCCCGTACCAGCCGAGGCCGCATCGCTTGACCGCCCGCAGGACTTCAGATGCAGCACGGCACACGTAGAACCTGGCTCCAGCCTTGTGCCGCCGTGGCCGGATGACCGCAGGCACCTGGACATCAGCCTTGTTGAACCATGTCTGGGGGGCGAGTTCAAGGAGAATGCGCCTGGATACCGCCTTATCCCTTGCATCGACAACGGCGGTAGCAGGGTTGAGATCGGGGCCATCGCCCAGCTCGAAGGGTTCAAAGCTATCCCACCTGACAAATGNATCGACATCCTCTGTATCAACAGAGCCAAGATTGCTCTCCTGTACGGCAATCAGGCCCTTCGCAGCTGCGGCGACCCGCTTCGCCGCAAACGATGCTGATCGACTCCGGTAGACGATGACGGTCATCGCTTCCCCTTCAACAGCTTGGCTATCTTCAGCGGATCGACCGACCGCAGTTGGCCCAGCCGTCTGAACCGCAAGTGAGCAGCAGAGGAACCGCCGCTGCCGTCGGCAAAGTAAGATGGACAATCTTGCTCACACCACGTAGCAATTCTGTCGGCTAACTTTCCAAGGGTAACTTGGGCACCAGAGCGAATGACGCCTGGACAAGTGTTACATTCCAGGACGTAGGCGATGCCGTCCTTTCCGATGATCAGATCGATGGCCGTGAAGTCCAAGCCGAGGGCCGCCGCCGCAGTGATGGCCTCCCCGCTGGCCGCTCTGACGTTACCAGTCGGACGGAACTCGAAGCCCTGCCCGAAGTTCCTGCCCATCGCCTTGTACTCTGCCGGACGGTCCATCACCTTCTCGTAGGTATCGAGGACTTCACCTCTCCACACCCACACTCTCAACTCGCGGCCGATGGGCACCACCGAACTGAACCAGTCCCATCCGGCCGCTATCCGCCACGGGATTTCCTCGATCTGGAAGACTGGCTGCAGGTCTTTCCCGCCCATCCCCCGACTGCGCCGTGCGTAGAGTGGGAGCTGCAGGCGTTCAGCCTCCAGGCCGATGGCCCACGGGACAAGGTTCACACCAGCTGCGGCCATCCGGCGCATCCGCGTGATCTTGTCACTCTGGCACGCGGCGTTCAATGCTGGACGCCGGTCAGTGCTCAGGCCATAGCAGACCATCCCAGGACCGCGGCCATTGTAGACACCCCGGCTCTGCAGATAGGTCTGCAGCAAGGCGCCGGTCTCCGAGCCGTCACTCGATATGCGAACTGCTGTCTGGATCATGCGATGCGCTCCTTACTTGTTTCACGGATACGGGTGACTAACTCGCGCTGCGCCTCTGAGGCGCAAGAGTACTCATAAGGGGTTGGCACACTGAACCACTTGAGGTTCTCCCAGTGAACGCCAATCCCTGTAAAGGTCTTATAGCGGTAGGTCAAGAACAGCATTGTCATCAGGATCCCCCTCCTTGGAGGACAACCGCATCCGAGCCGCGCCGCTTCAGCTCCGATCGATACATCCGAACGCAATCGTCGTCGTCATCGAAGACATAGGCCACCCGCTCAACAGGCAGATGATCCAGGATGTTCTTCTTGAACTCGGGTGCGTTCCGATTGTCGCCATCCTGCTTGAGGAACAGCCGATCCGGCCCAATGCCCACCCTCAACAGCCAGTCCTCCGTGATGATGCCGACCTTCGTCAGACCACAGGAAATAGGCCGTCCACTCACGAAGACGATGAGGAATTCAGGCTGCAGCTTATAGATCAGCTGAACCATCCTCACAATCGGCGTGTCCTCAGCGACCTCTGCGAAGAAAGCGGGCCAGTTTTTCTTGAACGTCCACGAGTCGATATGGCAGGTCTCACACATGTCCACAGTGACAAACTGCCCACACTGAGGACAGTGATTGCGGATATGCTTCATCCTCCCCTCGCAGTTGGCCACGGTCCCGTCGATATCGACGATGGCGATTGGCCGCTTGGCCTCACAGCGACGATGGCCCTCGTTGTAGATACCCTTACTGGGATCATCATGGCAATTGCACTCGTTCCAGTCGAGGTAGCCAAATTCGAGGGCCATCCGGTCGATGACCGCCTGCCCAACCCGCTGCCCTGCAGGCCGAAGGCGATCTCTCCGGATGCACTCCTCCAGCGGAGTGGAGATGTCCTCCTCGATGCAAGCAGCACCAAGGCTATTGGCTAGATCTGCCCATCGCTTCCGGACGAACCTATTGAGATTGGTATTGTCCACGACCACTGACAAGCCAGCGTTGAGTGCATCCGTGACAATCCGGCGGGCCTGCGCTTTCATCTCGGCCTCCTCCTTCTTGTTCCAGATCCACCGCTCGCCGAACATGCCGACCCGCAGCTCATCGTAGTTCACCCTGATCCGGCCATCGGGGTCGTCGGCCTGCCACGCCTTCGCGGCAGTACTCTTGCCGGATGCCGGGAGACCGATCATCAGGAGGAGTTCAGGCTTTGCCATCAAAGGATGCTCCATTTAGTGGTATGTACATACCGTCATTCTTCCGATAGATAATCCGGCTGCATCGCATCGCTGCGGGCATGCACGCCGCACACGGCAGGGCGAGGACCGGATTGCCTGACTTCTTCCTGCGGGCAGCGACCCACATCTCTGACACAGCAACCCTAGTTGGATTAGCCCGCTTCAGGCAGTGAATCTCCGCATGCTCTCCGAAGCCAGTGCCCATGTGGTTCCAGCCCCAGCACCACACACGACCGCGATCACTGACGAGGACCGCCGCCACTTGGACCAGGCAGGTAGATCGGTCCATCACATCTTCGAGGACGTCTTGGGGAGGTCGGTCGATGACCCTCACGACCGGATATACAGCAGATCGACGTCCCGCTTGACATCGCCCCGGCGCCACGGATTGTCACCCTTGTAGTAGGGCGGCTTGTCGCTGCTCACCACCTTGACCTCGTAGGCGCATTCACCATCTTCCGAGGTACCGAGATAGAGTTCAACCTCCAAGTCGAGATCTGCAGGCGAGAGTGCCTGCAATGCTTCCAGTAATTCATGCCCGGTCATAGTGCCGCCCTCTCCCTCACTTCAGCCAACGTCGTCCTCACTTTGATGTCGCCATCCTCGAAGACTGTCTGCAGCAGGTTCGCTGTGGGATCGGTGAGGTGTTCCGGCTGCGTGTGGAGGATGCCACCCTTCATGACCAGTGCGAGGCGACCACGCTTGGATGCCTTTCCTGGATCAGATGTGGGATCCTTGAAGACGTCGCGGGACCACGGCTGGCCCTTGAACTGAGATCCGATGTGCTGGCCCTCAACGTAGCTGCACTTAAATGCGAACCGCTGCGTGTCCCTGTCCAACTTCTGGAGCAACGCCCCGCCCATCCCGAACGCCACGTTGTCCGCGCTCCAGCCGTTCTGCGCCAGCGTTTGGAGGACATCGTGAATGCTGTGCCGGTTGACCCCATCCCCCTGGATGACACGGACCTTGGGATGCAGCACCTTGTAGCCCTTCTCATTCCACGTCGTCCCGAACGCAGCGCCGAGCCGCATGACCACGTCGAGGACCATCGCCGAGACCGGCTCTCCGCTGTCCGGCCGGACCACGAGGACGCCGTCTCTTTCAAGGACACGCTGCTTGAGCGTGTCCCCCCACAGCTCAGAGCACGCTTTCCCGATGTCGAAGCTGTCACTCACACAGGCCATCAGGCCCGTGGGGTACTGGTCGAGCATGTTCTGGAAGGCGTGGACCTCGTTCTTATTGCCCCACGAGGTAATCGTGCTGTGCTCGGAGGCCGGGATGCTGAACCCCGCCATCGGCTCACTGTAGTGATCACGGAGCATCTTGATGCCACGCATGGTATCCGTGCCCGCAAAGTTGACCAGATGGGCCGCGCCCCCGATGCCCGCACTCTCGACACTGCTGACCCCACGGAAGCCGAAGTCATGCAGCTTAAAGGCGATGCCTGCCGGATCGCCGGTCCTCCGGAGGAATTCACGGATGGTCCGTTTGATCTCGCGGGACTGCGTAGCGACCGTCGTCGGATACCACGTCTGGACGAGGAGGGTCTCGAAGAAGTTCGTCACCCAGTAGCACCGTGGGCAGGTATTCTCGACGGTCATGAGGACATTATGTGTGGGGACGACAGTGCCTTCAGGTACTGCCTTAATCCGAAGGGGGATCCGGCCGAAGTGATCGTGGACGAGATGCCGCCATCCCTCCACGTTGAAGAGGCTATCGGTGCCGAAGTGGGCCGCGCACATCTCCCTCGCCTCAGCGACATCAGCCGGAGTGATGCGGAACTCCCCAGCGAGGTACTCCTGCAGGATGTACTGCAGCCCAAAGAAGACGGTATTGTCGAAGGTGCCGCCTCGGCTCTCGAAGTAGCTGTAGACCTTCGTCGTGCCGGGCGGGTACTGCTTCCAGTGGGTGAACTTGTAGGAGTCGCTGAGAAGTGCAGTGTTCATCGTGTCCTCTTGGTGGTTTTCAGTTTGAGGGTTGCTTCCGACACAACTTTCATCGCTCGCTCCCGGTACCAGTTCATGTTGGCCTGCAGCCGGACATCATCCCCCAGCGCTGCCATCGCCTGTTCTGCGAGGGCATCAAAGTCGATGGCGCCGCCGGGGGTCATGGTGAGGACGAAGGGCTTACGTTCGTCGGGCATTGTAGAGATCCCACAGGGGTTGGTGGACAGGATGGAGCTTCTCCGTGATGGTCCCGAAACGATGCCACGAACACAGGTCGATGTCATCGGCTGCACGTTCGGCACCAAATACCCAATCGGCTGCGAACAACGCTGTCATGATGGTCTCAGGGCCACTGCGATAGCGCCAGTCGTTGATGGGCACACTGCCGATGTACGCTGGAGTAGAGACCTCCAAGCCTGTTTCCTCACGGACTTCCCTGCGACAGGCATGCTCCAGCGATGTGTCCTGCAGATCAACGAAGCCGCCGACAAAGCGCCACAGTCCTCCATCTTCCCGCTTCCGTGCGAGAAGGAAGAGATCCTCAGGTGCTACTTCAGGAAAACCCCCTACCTTGCGGATGATCGCATCCACCGTCATGAAGGGTCCGAGCATCCTCCTTTCAGTGGCGTAGATGACCCCCGCCCGAAAATCCTCAGTGTGTCTGGGCAGTAGCTCTGCTCGAATGCGGGCCGCATGCCCCCCAGCGCAGTCGAGTACCTCGACTGGATGGGTGCCGCCATGCTGGGCATAGTGGGGACCGGCGCCATCCGGCCCGCAATAGACGGTCGCCGCACTGCCGATGGCAATAGCCGAGATGATCTGATCGACCTGCCCGGCCCACTCGACATCAGTCGGGCGGTCGTGCAAGGGGACGACAATGACCTCCGGCCCATCGGGGAACTGCTCTGCCCACCAGTCGTAGACCATCCTGGCCCGGATGCTGTATTCGAGAGGATTGCGCTTGGTCAGAGGGATCTTCGCCACCCCCAACAGCACGAGTACCCTCGATGACCGGGTGGCCACTTGCTCCAGCAGGTATTGATGGGCCGGGGTCAGCGAGGGGGCTTGGAAGCGGGCGATCACCACCCCTAACGTGCGTTTACTCATATCTCTTTCCTTAGCCACAGACAATCACACGCTTGTGTGCAGTGGTTGCAGTCCCCGTGCTCGTCGTTGTAAGTATAACCAGCATAGTCAACTTCGCCGCAGTAACACTGGCCACTGCACCCATCCGCCTGATCGACATCATCGACAGACGGGTCAATGACCTGTGCTGCCCGCAGCCCATCTGAGAAGGAGTGGCCGGGGACGAGCTTCCGTGTGCCATCGGACAACACAGCCCTCCACTGCATGTCACTCATATCTCGGTATCCTTGTCCTGAGCCACTCGCGGCCCTCTTCGCTTGTGAAGACTGGAATCTCGCTGTCCACAGCCCAACCGGGATTCGATGGCTTCCCGATGCCCTCCCGGTAGACGATGGCACGGCCCCGCTTCTGTTGAGTCGGGCAGTCGTTCCAGTTTACCCCAGCCGTATACAGCATCGCATGGATGTCAGCGCTGTTCCTTCCGAGCAGTTCGGCATGACTGTAGTGGCACCGGGCCAGCATCTGCAGGCTGTTCCGTTCGGCGTCCTGCTGACGCCAGATGAAGTAGTTGGCTACCTCAGTGGGATCGGGGATGGTCCACACACGGGCATCGAAGAGGGCCAACTCGTTTGTGGAAGTACTGCCCTGCCACATCCGATTGAAGCACGCCGTCGCGATGGATGCAGAGACCGAGGCCATCTTCTGGACGTTCCCATCGAACCATGCATCGGTCTTCTCCGATGCAAAGTCTGTCAGCAAGACAGAGATCTCATCTGACTGCAGATAGGCGAAGGCAGAGCCTTGCAACTCAGTCACAAGGCCATGTGCTGCTGCCTCCATCGACCATGCAAGCATGTTGTCCCATGGCCGAACGCACCCACGAGTGAAGGTATGAAACGCCTTCCCATCCACCCGGATGAGGGTATAGGTCCGCCTGGGCAGCATCAGGCGTGTACGGTTCTCGTACTGATTTTTCATCCGGTCGCCAAGCGAGTCTCCGAGACTATCTGCCATTACCACATCTTCCCTTCTTCTCGATATGGCCCGTTCAGGCGATCTCGCGCTCGTACTGGCTTGGTCATCTTGCGGCCAGCTGCCTCCTTGAGGGCCGCGTCGAGTGCTTGGAGGATGGTCTGATCCTTGCCCCTATGCAGCCGCTTCCCGATGTCGCCGATCAAGTGCTTGACGTACCTTCGTTCCTCGTTCAGCTCTGTCAGGAACATGGCGACCTCTGGCCCACAGACTGTGGCCTGATGCCGGATCTCCTCAATTCGCAGGCGTATTTTGTCGTTTTTGCTCAGCATAGACCCTCCTATACCGTGAGAGGTCCTCTCGCATGATGCCATCCCTCGTGCTGCGCCGCCGCAGGAAAAACAGCAGTGGGCTCATCGTGCCCCTCCGCTGGTTGCACGACCGACAGGCTCCAGTGAGATTGTCCCAGTGCAAGCCACCTGCCATGCTCTTGGGGACGATGTGATCGATTGAGCCAGTCAGGCCATCCGCCTTCCCGCAGTAGCTACACGGCTCCTGTCGCATCCGATCTCGCCAGTGAGCATGGCCCTCTGTCTGCCAGACGCCGAGCATCTTGGCCACGGCTTTCCGTATCTGCTTCCGTTGCCACTGAGCATCCCAGATGGCTCCCCAGCTCCCATCCACCGGGATGGGAGTTCGGGCAGCCACCGAGAGAGCCAGATCGTAGAGCATACAGTCTACGACCTGCTCCTTTGGTGGGCGTTGCTTGAGGAGGTGGTTCACCTAGAAAGTCACGTCACTCAGAACGTGCGGAGGTAACGGACCTGATACGCCCGGCCATCCTCAGTGGGGTTCTGTGCCCACACCTCGAAGTCGCCGATGTCTGACTTCACGGTGCCGGTCAGGAAGGGCGTCCGCGTCCACTCGCCGCCGTAGGTCGCCGAGATGCCCGCTCCAGCCAGCGCAGGACCGAAGTCCCACTCAGCCTTTGCATGCTCCAGCGTGTGGAAGACCCCAGCCGACTTGGTCACAGGCGCGTAGAGGAAGTAATTGGCCGTGCCGATGACCCGGCCGACGTTGGCATAAGCGAGGACCCATGGTACGATGCTCGTAGTCGGTGTGACCTCCGTGCCCGATGTCCGGCTCACGAACGCCACCGCTTCGATGTGGACACCAGGGACAGGGATGACGTGTCCGGCGCCCGCGTAGATGTCGCGCTCCTCAGTTTCAGTGCCGTTGTCGATGTAACCGCCACCGAAGATGCCGCCCCCAGCGCCGGTCTTCAGGACTTCAACGAAGCGGCGGCTGCTGTCCCCATCCTCGAAGGCGATGCGGGCGGAAATCGTCATAGACGATTCTGTGGTCTGGGCTGACGCGGTTGATGCGAACAGAAGGGCTGCGACGATTGTGAGATACTTCTTCATGGTTGCTCCTTTGTGGTTGACGCTTGTGGTGTTGCCCGGTGAATCAGGTACATGATGAATGTGGCCATCGCCATTCCACCTATGCAAAATCCTACGCAGAACGAGAGCAAGTCCATCAGAGACCCATCATCGCTGCTTCGATCTGATTGACCTGCCGGACGAAATCCGGAGACTGCTTGATGGTCGGCGTCCTGACTCCCCTCAGCCCTCCGTAGTGCATCGCAATCTGGCCAGGTCGCGCTCGCATGACGTAGATGTCGTCAGCCAGGAAGACCGCCTCCGCGATGTCGTGCGTCACGAAGATAATCGTCGGGTGGATCTGCTGGTAGATGTCGTAGACGAGGAGCTGCATGTCCAGCCGGGTCCTCGTGTCCAGTGCGCCAAACGGCTCATCCATCAGAATGATACTCGGCGATGCGACCAGACTCCTGGCGAGGGCGACTCGTTGCATCTGCCCTCCAGACAGCCCCGGAGACTTGGCGTACTTCAACTCATGGCCATCGAGGCCGACCAACTGGATCATCTCCATAGCACGCTCTCGGCGCTCCTTCATGGAGATGCCCCGGTAGAGCAGTGGCAGGGCGACGTTGTCGAGGACCGTATAGCAGGGCAAGCTAGAGTACTGCTGAAAGACCATCGCCACGCCGTGGTTGTCGTGCTTGGGCGTCTTGCCGTTGAGCAGTACTTGACCTTCGGTCGGCTTCTGCAGCCCGGCGATATACCTCAGTAGAGTAGACTTGCCACAGCCGGATGCCCCCAAGATCACGACGAACTGGCCTTGGCCAGGCTGGTCCTCGATGAGGAGATTGCAGCCCCGCAAAATCCAGCGCTTCCCCCCATCGTAGCTCTGGCCGACATCCCGCAGCTCGATGACGTCAGGCAGATCAGTGTTGAAGAAGCCAACGGCTTGCTGATCGATGATGGCGCCGACAGTCATAGCCAACATCCTTTCCTGAGTCTACGGAAGATCAGCCACATCTGAACGCGGCGAAGCAAGTATCTCATCAGTGGTTATCGGCTCCTTCCGATGCACAACGCACTGGCACCCATCCCNCAGCCCGGCCGATGCGTTCACGGACGTCGGCGTCGATGCAGGCTTCGGCATCATGACAGTTAGAGAATTCCAGTATGAAGTCCCCATACAGCCCGGCTCGCCTCATCAGCCGCCACAGTCCGGCAGGATCGGTGTTCCAAAACCGCCACCATTGGGTCGGTTGTATGGCGATGTCTGGATTGCGCCACTCTACACGATAACGGGGAAAGTCGCCCTCACGTCGGATGATCCGATACTCGATTCGCTCTCCCGGCCGGATGGTCCGTATTATGCTAGACATACTTCCACCCTATGATGATGGTGGCTAGGGACGCCGCCGCTCGTACCACGTAAGCGTCTCCTCGACATTGGGCTGCAATGCCTACAGTTACAAACATCAACGCGAGGGGTATCGTGACTATGTTAGGCATACTTCCACTTCCAGATGCGGCGGTCAGCCGCGAGCCATATGCGGTCCATCCAGTACCCGATGGTCAGGATGATGATGACGA
>C687J35021_10003384_pt1 | contig 10990 bp, 10 predicted proteins | sample RifCSPhighO2_12_FD_35021 | JGI IMG/M metagenome (IMG submission 35021)
AAAGGAACAATTCCTCCCCATTCCTTCGGTGTGACTAAAGCAACTGGTAAGTATATTATGATGCCTGATCCGCATATTGTATTTTCCAGTCACTACTTCAAAATAATGCTTGAAACTTTAATTGAGTTAAAAAATAAGGGTGTGGAAGTAGTTTTTTCCCCTTTCAGCATAGGTAGCATTGCTAAAAAGGATGAGGAGTATGTTGCATCAAGTCATATGGTTAAACCAAATCCTTTTGGGAAAACCAATTCGATTGGTGAATCCAGAAAATTTGGGGATCATCTATTCTCAGTTCTTTCTTGTACGATAACAAGTATGATCTGTGAGAGAGAGTGGCTTTTGAAGATTGGGAATATGTTTCCAGAAGCATTTACCAAATCAGGTGGTCATACGGCAGAAAGTTTAATGGTTGGTATTCCTACTTGGATGTTTGGTAAAAGGTGTTATACCCAACCAGCTTGTGTTGTTGAGCATCCAACATATAGAACATTTAAAGGAGAAGGTTGGAGTGCCAATATGCATCTTTCTATGGCAACTGGAGCTTATATTTTGGGAGGACAAAAGTACTTAGATGATATGCCCAAGCAATATGGAAAGTTTGTTGATGGTGATTTGGAGGAAATCCCAAAGATTGCTAAAGAAGCAAGAGAGTATATTAAAAATAATGCCAAGATTACGTTAGATGAGTTAGTAGAGAGGTGGGAAGAAATCCGTGGAGTGTAAGTTCTGCAAAAGCAAAGATTTAAAGCTTTTTGCTGACTTAGGTGAAATGCCTCTTGCCGGAGAGTTTTTAGACAAAAAGGATATTGGCAAGGAGAGAAAATATCCCTTGAAAGTTTATGAGTGCCAAGGTTGCAGTCTGGTACAACTTGCTGATATCGTTCCAAAAGAACTTCTTTTCCAGTCATTTCTTTCTTCGGTTTCAATGAAAAAGCATTTTGAAGATTATGCAAAAGAAATGAAAGACAGATTTTTGAAGGAGGGGGACTTGGTGGTTGAAATAGGCAGTAATGATGGGGTGCTTCTTGAACCCTTAAAGAAAATGGGCATGAGAGTTATCGGAATAGAACCAGTTAAACATATAGCTGAAATTGCCAGGAAGAAAGGTATACATACAATTAATGATTACTTCAGCTCAAATGTAGCAATGAATATAAGAGGGAGTGCTGATATGGTATTGGCCAACAATGTATTTGCCCACATAGAAGATTTGGATGATGTGATGAAAGGCATAAAGATTGTTCTTAAAGAAGATGGTATATTTGTCTTTGAGGTTCACTACCTTTTGGACTTAATAGATAAATTCCAATACGATTGTATTTACCACGAACATATGTACTATTATTCGATAGCTTCTCTTGCACCATTTCTTAAAAAGTATGAGTTTGAGATTTTTGAAGTCAAAAGGATTCCAACCCATTCGGGTTCGATAAGAGTCTACACAAAACAGCTTCCAAGAAGAAAAATTGATGAGTTTAAATATCAAGTCCAGAACCAGAGAAAAGATTTTGTTAGCCTTCTTTACAAACTAAAAAAGGAAGGTAAAAAAATAATCGGCTATGGTGCAGCGGGCAGGGCAAATACTTTACTTAACTATTGTGGAATTAACACAAGTTTAATAGACTACATAATTGATGAGTCCCCGCTTAGATATAATCTTTTTACTCCTGGTAGTCATATTCCTGTTATTCCGCCCGATAAAGCCAGACTGAAAGAAGTTGATTATGTGGTCATTCTTGCTTGGAATTATAAAGATATTATTATTGAAAAGACAAAAAAACTTGGATTTAAAGGGAAATTTATTATGCCATTACCTAAAGTAGAGGTAATATGACAAATTTAATTTTGACACCTGTTTACAGGAGTTACGAAATAGTCAAAGAATGTTGCGATGCAATTGATAAGTATTCGATTTATCCCTTTCTCCATATCTTAGTTGATGATGATTCTGGGATTAATGAACCTTTTCCAGCCGAACCAACGCCCAACAGGAGAATTATCCTCCTTAAGAGAGATTACATTGGGATTATTCATAAAAATGGGGGAGCACAAGCTATGCAGTTAGCTTTGGACTATGCCAAACAGCTCTACTTCAATGAGAAGCCAAACCCAGTATATGATAATGTCTTTTTGATTGAAGCTGATGTAATTGTCAGAGAGGAATGGGACAAGAAGATGCTTGAAGTCAAAGAAACCCTTCCAGAAGATTGGCTTTCGTTAGATCAACAATCAATTGACAAAGAAGGAAAGTTAACTTATCCGACTACAGTTTCTCCAAGGCTTGGTTGGGAGAGGGAAGACTTAGAAATAACAAAGTACCCAGACTTTCAAACCTGTCTTTTCAGCCCAAGATTACTTAAAAAGATCAAATTCAGTGATTACCCTAGTCATTTTGATGTAAATGTTGGTAACGCAACTGAAGGGATGGGAAAGCATTATAGAACGACTCTTGTAAGTTCATACCATTATGCTTACAGCTCAAGGCAGTTTCTAAGTGAAACGCCAAAAGCTTAGTTACCTCTTGTAAATTTAGTTAATATATGTTATGATATATACAATATGAGGATACTACAAATTGGTATCTTGACAGTTATACCTCTAATCGCATTTATTTTATTTGGAGTTGGTGAGCCAATGATTGCCTTGGGAGCAATTACAGCTTGGGCTATGTTTGTTGGCTTTGCAGTTGCTTTAAAATGTATTCATTTGGGGTACTTTGATGATAAGAAAGAAGCAGCCAAGGCATATAATGAAGCTGCCAAAAAGTATTTTGGCGAGTTTGCTTATTTGAATAAAGTATGAATCCTACACCCAAAAAGGTCTTCGTTAATGATAATGCTATGTTCAAATTTTCCATGGCTTTAATTAGACATTGGCAATCTCGTGGACACGAAGTCTTTTTTGAACCAGGTGCTAATCCATCACGAAGTATGTGGGCAGACATAATTTTCATTGATTTCATGGATGGGAACTTTTACACATATTACAATGGGGAAGGGGGAGATAGAAGTCATCCACCTTACGAAAAGAATAGAATTGCAGTAAGAATGATAGATATTGATATTTGGCAACAAAGACATAACGATTCTGCTATTTGGGATTACCTTGATGATGCTATCGTAATTAACCAGTTCTATTATGATAAAGTTAAAGCTGAAACAGAACCTCATTCGAATGGGAAGCTTCATTTGATTAAAATGGGAGTTGATTTTGATGAGTTCCCTCTTAGGAAAAAAGAACGTGGTTACAAGATAGCTTGTGTAACTGGGAATTTATGGGAGATGAAAGATGGCTTTGGAGCTATTAGGATATTTCAGGAGTTGAATAGGCTTTATCCAAGTAAACCTTGGGAATTACATATCAGAGGCCAATACATACCCCCAGAATATCATACTTATGCCTATGAGAGGTTAATTGATGTTTCTGGTCTTCGAGATAGAATTTTTATCGTTCCCCAGCAAGCTAAAATGTCAGCTTTTTATAACGATAAGGATTATACCCTAGTTACTTCTCACAAAGAAGCATTTTCTTTTGCCGCTGCCGAAGGAATGGCAATGGGGTTAAAACCTATAATTAACAGTTTCTTTGGCTCAGATGATATATGGCCAAGTAAATACCGCTTCTCATCAATTCATGAAGCTTGTGAAATGATAGGAGAAGGAGAATTTGAACCAGAAGAGTACCATGCTTATATTGAACAGAATTACAACATATTGGAAATGTTTGCTAAGTTTGATGAATTATTTGGTTTATGAAAATTTTAATAACTGGGGGGTCTGGATTCATTGGTCAGCATTTAATGGAATTGTTTCCTGATGCTTTCGGTTATGACCTTAAAGATAGTAACGATATTCTTGACACCGAAAACCTTCTTGCTTACATGGATGGTTCAGATATAGTTATTCACCTAGCTGCTCTGGTAAGTGTCGAAGAGTCAAAAAGGGAACCTCTTAAATACCTCAGTAACAATATTATCGGAACTACATCGGTATTGGAGTGTGCAATAAAATCTGGTGTAAAAAGGATAATTTATGCTTCAAGTGCTGCTTGTTATGATCCTTCTTCATCTCCCTATGCTTTGTCTAAGTATTCTTCGGAGCTTCTTATGCAAGTCTATCGGGATATGATACACACCACTTCTTTGAGGTTTTTTAATATCTACGGAACTGGTCAAAACCCTCACTATGGAGCTGTAATTACTGCTTTCCATAAGGGCATAGAAAATAAAGAAATCACTATTTATGGGAATGGTAAGCAAACAAGGGATTTCACCGCAGTTGAAGATGTGTGTAGGTCAATTAAATTGGCAACGGAAGTAGATATTCCTTCGGGAGAGGTAATAGATATCGGCACGGGTAGGGAAACCCCAGTTTTCAAACTTGCCACTATTATGTCCGATATTCTCAAAAAAGAACCGAAAGTCAATTTTGCTCCAGCCAGAAAAGAAATTAAATACTCTGTTGCAGATACAAACAAGGCAAAGATTCTTTTGGGGTTTGAAGCAAATATAAGTTTGGAGGAAGGGTTGATAAACTTGCTTAAATAAATATGGTTGAGAATGTAGAACAACATATGAGATTTGAATCCCGACTTTTGGTTGGTGGGGTTTTCAGTCCTCAAGACATTAAAACAGTATTATTAGATGAAGATATCTCTGTACCAGATAGACTTCGATCTTCAGTTGAAGAGGCTTGGAAACCGAAAGAAGAACGAGGTTGGAAACCTTTACAGCTTGTTTCCCTTTATTCATATCAACTTCACGATGGACGGCTGGAACAGGTTTTTAAAAGAACAAATGGTAAAGATTTTATCGGTGCAAGTAATTGGAATTCATGGAAGGAGGCGGAAATGGAACTTGATTTGGAATCTATTCCGAATCCTTTGGTAACGTCTTCAGTGGTTGTTACAGCTGACAATAAAATGATTATTCAACTTCGTGGGGAAAGTTCACACCAATCAGGAAATATTGATGCATTGGGAGGACATATTGACATTGATAAGGATGTTAACAGAGAAACCAAAGAAGTCGATCTTTTTGGTGCTGCATCAAGAGAAGTTGATGAGGAGGTTGGCTTAACTAGAAGACACATTACCGATGTTAAATGTTTGGGTCTAGTCTATAATTTCCATGATACTTCACACTATGCGATGCCTTTTGTCTTTAGAACCAGTTTAACTTCCCAGGAAGTACTGGAATTAAAAAGAAGTGAAGAAGAAACCAGCCAGGTCAGATTAATGGTTGTTGACCCTAGTAGAATTAGGACACCAGAAGATGATACAAATGTTTTTAATGTTATTAGAGAGTATTATCCCAATGTTGATCCAGAGGCTAGAATAACAATCATCTTGGCGATGGCTTACATGGAAGGAATATCAAAACCATCTAGAGTATATGCTGATGAAAATAAAATAAAGGAAATTTATAGTTCTATATGAAAGAACAATTTTTAATTTTACCCAGAACTGAGTTTGTAAATCATGATGTATTCCAACAAGTTGAAGGTGAAAATGGTTTCTTGAGGAAACAATGGCCTAAGCTTTGGGAGTCTGATGAGTATGGCAAACGAACAAGTGAACCTGATGACCAAGTAACTCATTTTTTAGGAATTGAGAATGGTGTCGTTATTTCACACGTTAAAGTATTTAAAAGAAGTTTTAAGTTGGAAGATAACACTTATTTAATGGTGGGTTTAGGAGAAGTCTTGGTAAGACCAGAAGAAAGAGGAAAAGGATATGGCTCTAATATTACCGATGTTTCTACTAATTGGATAAAGGAAGTTGCCGAGAAAGATAAAATTGATATTGCCATGCTGATTTGTAAGCCAGATTTAGTTCCTTTTTATTCTAAATTCGGTTGGCAGAAGTTACCAAACTCAAAAGGTATAAAATATGGTGTGAGCGAAGAAGAATCACACCCGACTGAAGATGGACAGGTTACAATGGCTATCTATTTATCAGATAAAGCAAAAGACAGTAAAGAAAGGATAGAGTCATCTCATTTGTATTTAGGAAGACTATACTAAAATGGAAATTCCGATAAAAAGTTATCCTTACACCTTGAATGACTTGTCTGTAGTTATTCCACAAGCTTCCCAGTATGTTAAACGCATAAAATGGTTTATCCCCCAATACATTGGGGGAACTCCACCGGAAGTTGTAAAAAACACAATTGTTACTTATGATCCAGAAGATGAAGAAACCAAGAAGGTTTTAGACCAACATGGAATTGTGGGGGCAACTGTCCAGCCCCCACACTCCACATATAAAATGGAGTCTGGTTTCAAATTAATCAAAACAAGGCTTTGTGCAAGAATTCATAATGATGTGTGGATCAGAAGAAAAGATTGGACTTCAGTTTTAATTGATTATTTTAATAAAGACAACTCAACACAAATGGTGGGGTTCATCCATCGTAGCGGAGGGATAGATCAAGACAGGCTGGAAAAACTTGTTTCTTGGTATCCTTTTTTCAAGTCAACTTACAACAATTTGGAGTTTAGCAATAAGGCTGTAGGTTCGTTCTTCTATGCCGCACAATTCATAGTTTCCCAGACTTATATTTTCAGGGGGCTTTACTCTTTGGTTGTTGATTTCAACGAAGGTAAAATGGATAAGGAAGATGTTGTAACAACTTTATTTGCAATGTTACATAACATTAAATTGACTCATTGGGCAAATGTAGGTGAGTATGTGAAAGATGTCGGGGCAAGTTATGGAGATTTTGATGAAGGATACCAACCCCCACAAGGAATTGAAGAGTATCCTTTACAACCAGTTTTTCATGAATTTCTTGGTTGATTATTAAAGAATATGTTATATAATTAACAATAATGAAAAGAGATCCGATTGTTCTCTTTTATCCGTATATGCCAGATGAGGCTAAAGACGCTGCAAGAAAGCAACTTAACACCAGATGGCATGGGCAAGGACCCCGTGTAGATGAATTTGAATTACTTTTTGAAGAGAAAATTTCCCACAGTCATAAAGCAGTAGCAGTTAACTCAGGAACTTCAGCTCTTCACTTAGCTTACATTCTAGCTGGAATAAAAGATGGAGATGAAGTTATCGGTCCATGCTTTAGTTGTTCAGCTTCTTACGCTGGTTTACTTTACCAGCGGGCTAAAGTTGTTTTTGCTGATATTAATAAAGATAACCTTAATATTGATCCAAATCATGTAGAAGAACTTTTTAAGCAGCGTGGTGAAAGGGTAAAAGCTATTGTAGCTGTGGATTATGCTGGGTTTCCCTGTGATTATGACAGACTCAAAGAAATAGCAATAAAGTGGAATGTTCCAATTATTGAAGATGCTGCCCAATCCATAGGAACAATTTATAAGGGTCAAAATGTTGGTGAACTGGTTCCTTTTACTTGCTTTTCGTTTCAGGCAATAAAGAGCTTGGAAGTGACGGATGGTGGTATGTTAACGATAGGAGATCCGTTGCTTGAAGAAACAGCTAAAAGAATCAGATGGTTTGGGATTGACCGTAAGGCTAAATTTGAAGAAAGATGGAAAAAGGACATTTGGGAAGTAGGATTCAAGTATCAGATGACGGATGTGGAAGCTTCTATGGGGATTGAAGGGTTAAAACAGTTAGGTATAGTCCTCAACCATAGCAAGGAACTGTTTAAAGCTTATGTAGATGGTTTAGAAGGGGTTTCTGGAATAAGAGTCATGAATAAAGAAGTTTTAGATAATATTGAGGGAACTGATCCGACATATTGGCTTTGTACCATAGAAGTTGATAGAAAGGATGACCTGAAAAGAAAATTAGCTGAACATAACATTGAATCTAACGAAACACACTTCCGTTGTGACAGATACTCGGTTTACGGTGGTAGAGTATATAACTGCCCTAATATGGATTACTTGGAGGAAAGATACCTTCTTCTTCCAATGCACCAGTATGTGACTTTGGAAGATGTAAATTACATAACAGAAGTAATTAAGTCGGGGTGGTAATAATGAAGAAAAGAATAAATAACTTACCAGTTAGACCAAAATCGACAAAGTTGATGAAAATGTTGCCCAGAGTCAAAACTACTGTCAAAAACGGAGGAAAGACTAAAAGCAGTTCGAGAGTAAGACATTACTGCTACCGTTGTAACAGAAACAATTGTCGACATTCGATAATGAAATGTAAATATTCAAAAAATGGGAATTGTTGTTCTGTTCATCAAGGTTTTTGTTCTTGGATAACTTCAAGTACCACTACACTAGTTTATTATCCTAGATACACAAAAACTTGGCTTGATAGATTTATAGACTGGATACTAGGAAGAAAATGACAGAAGAAATAGAATGCACATTTATCTTTGTCCCAATAATTAAAGAATACATCCGTACGGCTTTGGAAAGTCTTTACAAGTTTACTCATATTAACTTTCGTGTAATAGTTGTCGATCAGACAAAAGATGGAGTTTATGGAGAAGTTGCTCCTTATACTGACTTAATTATCAGAAATCCCAATAGACAGAATATGGGGTTTTCCAAAGCCAATAACGAAGGAATACTACATGCTCTTCACTGGAAATCTAAATATATAGCTTGTTGTAATGATGATATCCTTCACCTTGATTCACGTTGGTGGTCTGGGATACTGCAACAGTTCGAAAGATATCCTGAAATGTTTGCTGTAAATCCTGCTTCGCCAATAGAGCCGGGCTGGGGATACGGACTTGGTGGTGACGGTAAATGGATTACTGGTAATAGTTGTCCCGATTGGGGAGTACAAGTAGGAGAAAATATCTACCCCAAAGATCCAGAGGGGAATCCAATTACTTTAGAAGTTGCCCAGACTCAAAAAGGTTACGACATGCTCTTAGCCCACAGGCAAGGACACATAGAAGGATTTGCTGGTTGGTATGTCATTTGGAAAAGAGAATGTTTGGAGAAAATTGGACTTTACGATGAAAGATTTGGGCCAGGAGGAGGGGAAGATTACGAAATTTGCCATCGCATTTACTTAGCGGGAGGTAGAGCCTCTGCCACTTTAGGTTCATTTGTTTGGCATTGGTGGAGTAAGAGCAAGGAAGGAATTCAAACTAGAGCTGATATTATTCCTTTTACTAAGAGACATTTCCAAGATACGAACGCTTTATTTGAACATTCTCCTAACGGTGCAAATTCTCCAATTTATCCTCCAAGAGATAATGAACTATTTGGCAATAAAAGAATAAGAAAAGACGAAGAAGCCTACGTTGAAGACATACGGTAATTTGGTAGCTTCAAAACTGTTAGAGTAATAATAATAATTTGTCAAGCCTCAATTAAAGTGATATAAATAGTCAAGAGGGGTTCAATTAACTCCTACCATTGTATGTGGTGGGGGTTTTTTTTATTGGAATAATGTATGAAGTAACACCAAAATCAGGCGGTAGGTGGGCAATTTCCAAAATAATACAAAATGTTCGTGGTAACTGGACAACAACTGCAATTCAAAATAAAATTGCGGATGTTGTTGAAAATTATTTTCCTCCACAAAAAGCTGATGGCACGTATTCAGCTCCCTTCGCACTTGTTTGGTTAGGAGGAAAACTAAAATCTGCTGATTCAGGAACTACCCTTTTACCACAATTATCTTTAACAAACACACTAGGTAGTCTTTCGCTACAGACAAGGGAAAACTTGAAACTTACCTTAGCTGATAGATTTCGTGGCTACTTTTACATTGATTACAGAGATGCCCAAGTAGATATTCCCGACTTAGTTGTTTCTGGTTACAACGAAAACACAACTTTTAATAGTCTTGTAAAAGACATTTATAACTTTTTACAACATTCATCTTTTAGGGAAAAACCATTTTTATCTGAAACCCATAACACGGAATTTGCGGATAATTTTGATACTAACCACTCCGCCAGATGGACAGGTCGTCTAAACAATTTAGTATATGATTCGACCAATTTAGAACTTGGCGATACCACCGCTTCCGGTGCTTCAAACACGAACATTGAATACACTGCCGGTTCTCTTGGCTCCATAGCCCATGAAACCCAAGGGACGTTCTTGACTTTTTCAAGTGTCAGTGGTGGTTGGAATAATGCGTGTGGAGTGAGATATAACAATTCTGCAGATCAAAATTACCATGTGCAACATGAGCCAGGGACGGGAACTGCTGGAACTATTTACTGGATGAGAAACGTAGGAGGTACTATGACAGAAATGTCATCAGTCAGTGTTGATGTTGACGTTTCTACTTTTCGTACTATTAGATTAGCCGCAGAGGGTGCAGTTGGTGCGAATGTAGTTCTTAGTATCTGGTACACAGATCATGGAGCCTCAAAGCCTTCTGATCCTGGTTGGATTGGCACTGACGCTTCTCCTAACCAAACTTACACTGATACAGCAGCGGGAAGACACGATGACGCAGATGATACTTACGGGGGGATAGGGCTTTGGGCACCTTCTGCGACTTTTGATAATCGAATAGACTTTTGGAAGGGTAGAGCAATAAGCGATAGAGTGGTGGAAACTACTACCTCTACTTCCACAACTAAAAGCACTTCTACATCATCTACAACTACAAGTAGCAGTACAAGTACAACAAAAAGTACTTCAACTTCTTCAACTACTAGTACATCGACTAGTAGTACAACTACTAGTAGTAGTACTTCAATTACTCAATCAACGAGTACAAGTCTAAGTAGTTCAACTTCTCAATCTACTTCTACCAGTTCTACAACGACAAGTTCCAGTACTTCTACAACTCAATCTACTTCAACAAGTTCGACTACGACTTCCTCAAGCACAAGTTCTACCCAAAGCACTAGTACATCAAGTACAACGACAAGTTCCTCTACAAGTACAACTCAATCTACGAGTACATCATCAACTACCACGAGTTCATCAACTTCAACAACTCAAAGTACTTCAACCAGCTCAACTACAACTTCCAGTTCTACTAGCACTACTAGATCAACTTCAACTTCTTCGACAACAACATCTAGCAGCACATCAACTTCTCAATCAACTTCTACTTCAAGTACAAC
>C687J35021_10003387_pt1 | contig 10988 bp, 17 predicted proteins | sample RifCSPhighO2_12_FD_35021 | JGI IMG/M metagenome (IMG submission 35021)
GGCTCGGTTTGTCGCACACTGGACTGTTTGGTAGACCTAAGTTGCCTGGGTTTCGCCGTCGCCCCGATGTTCGTGTTCGCCAGCATGCTCGGAGAAACAAGTAGATGGCTCATCCGCCGCTGGCGCGCCCCGTACCACTCGGCTCTCATCGTCGTCAAATGAGCGAGCAAGTCAAAGCGTATTCGCACGAACTGCTGGTCAGCGAAATGAAACGTGTGCGGTTTGAACTGGCGCGAGGGAACTTGGAAAACGTTGACCCAGATTATTATGAGGCGCTGAGGGAAGAAGTTAACGTCCGTGTAATCTCCCGCGTAGCGGACCGTTCTCTGCGTCGTTCAGAAGTCCACGTCTCACCATACACTCGACGCCGACATTACATCGAAGACCGTTTCGGTCACCGCGTGTACGTTGGCAGCGAGAAATGGCCGTCGCAGAAGGGCCTGTCGAAGTTGCGCCGACATTATCGCAGAAACCACCCGCGAGCGTTTCGCGAGTCGATTCGCAAGGGCGTCGCGACGAGGAAGCGTCGGAGAAACTAATGGTTCGAAAAGGCCGTTGGGTTCCGGGATTTTCCGTGTCCAACTATTTCGAAAATACGTGGTCAAAAAAGAAGAAGAAGCGCGGTAAACACTGATGCCTCGCATCTGGATTACGCCCGAGGGCAAGGTTCACTCGACGACGCGCGAGGCCGAACATTTAGAACTAGCAAGTCAACTTGTGAAAGAGTATGGCTTTGAACCAGAACTGGGAAGGCGGAACGCTAACATTTTACTTGAGCACGGCTTTGTGCGCTTCTCTGACGGAAACGTTGAGGGAAAACTTGCTGCGATTCAAAAACATATTGACGCAATCGGCGATTTCTTTCAAACCGAGTTATCGCGCCGAGGAAAGGGATACAAAGTGTACTACGATTTCATTGGCAGAGATGGAAAACGAATTGCTTGGGGCAGTTCGACTCTAGGCGAAATTTCATTCTGGGACCCTTTTGATTGGGACCGCGCCCATCGAAATGCCGTGCGCGAAGAGCGGAACATGGCGCGCGAGGAGCAGCGCGGGCTTCGTCGTCGCCCCCGTGATAGAGACGTGCGCGTGCGTCCATACCAACGAAGACGATAGGTCACACGAAGCCTTTATAAGCCCCAACCGCGTTCTGCCTGACATGCACAAAACATTGGTCGTTGTCGGGCTCGGTTCTATAACGTTCTTTGTGCTTCCTTTGTTCGCCGGATTCGGCGACAACGTGCTTGCACTTCTGTGGGGACCTCTCGCGTTCACCACTGGTTACTTAGTGGCGAAGTGGTACTGATGTCGCTCGATTCAATCTACGTTTTGCTGACCATCCTCGTCGCGGCTGCGATTTTCGGCGCGGTTCTGCGCTGGCGGATGGGGAAGAGCCCGCCTGAGTCTGACGAAGCCCTTTAATGCACTGGAATCTTCGTCGCGTTCGCAATGAAAAAGANGGCGAGCGGCGCTTCCNCATCAGAGAGATTTTCTACGACGACGAGAGCCTTCCNTATTTGTACTCNGATGCNAGGCTTCGAGACATCATCCGGTTTTGGAAGGACTGGGTTTCAGCGCCACGACTCGTGTATCCGAGAGACTTCAGAACTTGAAGACCCATGCAGCCAGTTTTTGGCCAGCGACCAGCATGACTGAGAAGATGAACGCCATGATGAACCAGTCGCGCGGCTGAAGGCCTGAGAGATGGTCAGAAGCGTTAATCAGGCCGAACACGAATGTCGCTATGACGTAAAGCGCGAGCGCGACGACGCCAAGCAAAATGGCGAACTTTCCCGCGAAGGTGATGATTCGGTCTAACATGTCTATGCCTTTCGTCTGTGTGGGCGAACGCGAACTTCTGGTTGGTAGCGAACGCGGACTTCCGGTCGGCGACGAAATTTTCTAGATGTGTCCGCGTCCAACATCCATCCAGCATCGAATACTGCGCTCTCGCGAGAAGAAAATGGACCGCGAAGCGGAGACTCTGGCGTAATCTGATAATAGAAGCCCTTGCCTTCGACATAATGGACCATTTTGAAAATGGTTTTAGGTCTCGATTCGAGATACCTTTTTTCAGAAACCGCTTTCTCCCTGACCATGAAGACCGGGGTTACCGGAGCCTGTTTGCCTTCCTCAAAAACTGCCCATCCATCTTCGGTCCAACGTTTTGCGCCACTGTACTCTGAGTAACCTACAGAAACCTTTTCTATAGTGTATCGAGCCATCTACGCCCTTCGTTGGTACGGGCGAACGCGAACTTCTGGGCGGCGACGGAAACGGGTTGGATGTCGGATTATGAAACGCTCGTCATCATCAGAACCTGCGGCTCGGCGAAATCGTCCTTCGTCAAATTGTGGATTGTCAATGCGGAAAATTTTTGCAAAAGAATCGGTCAAAGAATCAGTCAGTGTGGCGACATCAGAATCTGGGTCTTCCCGCGCATCACGCAAAATTTTGGCGACCATCTCATAGCTCTGCTTGGTCCACTTCGTCATCAAAACGCCTCGTCGGTCAGTTTCATGACATTAAAAGGCGTCAGGAGTATTTAAACGTTTGGCACAGCCTATGGACAACCTTTAAGTAGCGCTGGCGCGTAGAAGATGTGTGTCAGAACTCATCGTTGGTCACGGCGAGGTTGGCCGAGCGCTTGAGGAAGTTCTCAAGGAGCGTTACGAGGTTGTGATACACGACCCGCCCAAGGAACGTCTCGCGCCAGAGGGCAAGTATCAGTGGATGCACATTTGTATACCTTACACGGATTCGTTTGTCAACGCCGTTGATTTCTACGTGAAGCAATTTTCGCCGGAACACACGGTCATTCACTCAACGCTTCCTGTCGGCACAACGCGAGCGCTCTCTTATCTGTACCACGTTACATATTCTCCGATTCGTGGAGAGCACCCGGAACTCGTTCGCTACCTTCGCGAGTTCCCAAAATGGATTGCGACGACGGACGACTCGAATGAAGTCCTCTCGCACTTTCAAGCATGCGGAATCAGCATGCGACTCGCCCCGAGCATCGAGGCCCTTGAGTGGTTCAAACTCCTAGAGACTTTCGAGTACGCTTACCGCATCGTCTTGTGGCAAGAAATCGAGCGACAAGCGGACCGGCGTGAGGTTCGCGGTGGGGCCACGAAGAACGAAGTTTTGAGCGCGCTGAAGGAATGGTTCTTCGAGAAGCGCGCGGTGTACGACGGAGAGCGCGGACTCGTTCCAATCATGTTTGGCGGCGTCATCAAGGGGCATTGTCTGATGCCCAATGTTGAACTGCTCAAGCCGCTCATGACGAAGGAATTATACGAGTGGGTCATGAAGTCGAACCGAGTGAGGGTAGAGACAGAATGAAGGTTCTCGGCATCAACGATTCGTGGTGCGCGTCGGTCTGTCTCCTCGACGACGGCAAGTTGCGCTACGCAATCCAAGAAGAGCGCATGACTAACTACAAGAACGAGGCGGGCTTTCCAATCAATGCGCTGAAGCGTGTCCTCGAACTGGCAAAACTCAACATCCAAGACATCGATGAAGTTGCTTACGGTTCCCAGTTCATGATTTACTATGGTCGTCCGAAGATAGAGTTCGGAAAGGTCACCTACGACGGCAGGAATCAATTCACCGACCTGTCTTTCATGCGCTTCACGTCACCATCACACACACCTTATACTCCTCTCCACGCGGTCTACTACAAACTTCTGCCCGACCTGAAGCGCGCTCTACCAGGGATGTTTGCCGAACGCGAACGCCAACGGAACGAACTTCGCAGCAAAATTTTGCGCGGGCTCGGTTTTACGGGGCCTATCACCTGGGTTGACCACCACACGGCGCACGGGGCGTGCGCGTACTATGGCTCGCCGTGGCCCAAGGACGAGCCAGTTCTCATGATGACGAGTGACGCGGCAGGCGACGACCTGAGTGCGACAGTGAGCGTGTGCGTGGACGGGAAAATCGGACGTATTGCCGCGACGCATCACCACGATTCGATTGGCTACGTGTACGCATTTCTCACTCGGCATATGGGAATGAAGTCGCATGAACATGAGTACAAGGTAATGGGGCTCGCGCCCTACGCAAAACCAGAGTACGGACAAGTGGCGCAGAAGGTCTTCGAAAGCTATGTGGGCCTGTCGCCTGATGGACTTTCATTCCAGCGCCATACTCGGGAACCACTTCAGTATATCGCCCCTCGCATGCGCCGCGACCTGTGGGCGCATCGCTTCGATAACATTGCATGGGGGCTTCAGGCGCACTTCGAGAATCTGATGACTGGATGGGTTCGAGCCGCTGTCCGCAAGACCGGAATCCGAAAGGTCGCTGTTGGCGGCGGGTCATTCATGAATGTCAAGGCCAATAAACTCATCCGCGAAATGCCGGAAGTGGAAGGGCTCTTTCCAATGCCATCGAGCGGAGACGAAAGCACCAGCATCGGCGCAGCAATGTGGCTCTACGCGCAGCGCATGCTTGAAGCCGGTCAGGAGCCGCGTATCGAACCGCTTGGGCCTCTTTACTTAGGCGATGAGCCAGACGAACGGGAAATTGGGGAAGCATTGAACGTTTTGGACGGAACTGCTTTGGCCGATGCTCTTGATATGCGACGCACATCTCATGTTGACGACCTTGCTGCTGACTTGATTCTGAAAGGCGAAATCATTGCGCGCGTTCGTGGTCCAATGGAGTTCGGTGCCCGTGCACTCCTCAATCGGAGCATCATGTGCGACGCGAGTGACCTGCGCAATGTCGGCAGAATCAACGCGACCATAAAGTCGCGGGACTTTTGGCTTCCGTTTGCGCCTGCTATCAAGGAGAACAGAATGCACGACTATCTTGTCAAGCCAATATACGCGCCTTACATGGTTGAGACGTTCGATTCCACACCGCTTGCTCAGACCGACCTGATTGCGGGGATGCATCAGGCAGACAAGACTACGCGCCCGCAGGTCTTGCGCGAATCGTGGAATCCTGGCGCGTTTCGAATATTGGACATCTGCGAGCGCGAGACGGGGCGAGGCGGGCTCTTGAATACTTCGGCCAACATCACGTCTGAGCCAATCGTTCACGGCGCGAAGGAAGCACTGAGCATGTTCGTTCGGTCGGACCTGAAGCATCTTGTTCTCGGCGATTTTTTGCTCAACAAGCGAAAGTGAGTCGCCAATGAGAATTCTTGGTATAAACGACGGTCATGGTGCAAGCGCCGCGATAATGGACAAAAAGGTACATCATGTCACTTCCGGAGGAACAGGCTTCCCATTTCAGAGCATCCCCGAAGTTCTGCGGCTCGCGGGCCTGACTATCGGTGACATCGATGAGGTACGCCTGGCCACTGTGTTTCAAGGGAGTGGCCCGCTATTTTTCAACCACCTGCCTCTGCTGCGGTCCAGGGCACCGAAAGTGTTCGCGCCGCTGGATAAGTGGTTCAACCCGAAGCGCGTAGCGCAAGTCCGCTCGCTCGGGTTCGACGGCAAGGTGCGCTTCGTAGAACATCACCTAGCGCACGTTGCATCGGCATACTACACATCGCCCTGGCGCGACGACGTGCTCGCGCTCTCGCTCGACGGTGCAGGCGATGGGCTTTGCGCCACGGTCAATGTGGGGGAAGGCGGAATTTTTCGTCGTATCTCACAGACGACCAGCGAAAATTCAATTGGATACATCTATGGTGCGGTCGCTAACCAGATTGGAATGCAGCCATATCAAGTGATGACCAGCGCGCCGAACTCATACGCGATGCTCAAGTCATACATCTCTTCTGGAGCGCTCGCTGCTTACGATGTGTTCAATTCGTACATCGGTCTCGATGGTCTCCGCTTCAAGAAGAATTTCTCAGGTCCGATTCATGGAGTTAGAAATCTGGTGATACGCGACCTTCGGGACTACAGGCCGCTTGACATCGCAGCCGGACTTCAACGACTGACAGAAGAACTCATAGTGGAATGGGCGTCTCGTGCGATGGAACAGACGGGTCTCAGGAGAATCACTGCTGCTGGCGGCGTGTTTCTGAACACGAGGGCAAACGAGCGCATCAGAACGCTGCCGGGCGTTGAAGGGCTCTTCATACCTTCGAACCCCGGAGACGAGAGTACGAGCATCGGGGCAGCCTTGCTCGCACCAAACCTTTAAATAGCGCGAAGGCGTATACTTCTTGCCAGGAGCGGCAAGGATGGTGGACCCGGCCAAACACCATCTGTCGAAACCCACGCCGGGAAGTTCGATACTGCCCGCTCACTGGCCATAAAATCCCAAGGTAGCGCCTTGGGCGGGACGGGTTGCTCCTGTCCCGAAGACTTACCAGGCGCAGCGCGGCGAACGGTCCGGTGATGCGGGCAGTTCGAGTCGTCCGCGCCTTTCTCCTACGCGGGACTCTGGGTCACCCGCGACCCAACAACGACCCGGACAATTTCTAGTTCACCCAACCTTTAAATAGCGCTGCCGCCTAGAAGTGCTTGATGTCCGAGTCTGAATCTGAAGAGTTCACCAAGAAATTGACCGCACTTCTGAAGGAGCGCGACCGCGCACGAGTAGCAATCTTCGATTTGCACATGGCGGTTTCTAAGGCCGAAGAGATGCGCGACCGGGGCGTCGAGTCGGCCAAGGCGGCGGGTTCTAAGATTCTCGAACTTCAGGGAGAACTTTCCGCCCTTAAGACAGAGTTGGGCGCGGCGAGCAGGATTCTCGGGGAAATGACTGACCGGGCCGAAGCCGCCGAAAAACGGTCCATTGCTCTTCAGGGTGTCGTCGAGCGCGTGCGCGAGGAAATCTCCAAGGCCGAGATTCCAGAAATCACTGAGGAACAACTTGAAGCCAGTCGAAAAGCGTTGGAGGGTAGCAGGATTGACCCAACGACTGGTGACCTTCTTGGGAGAGGGCTTGAGCCTGTCATCGGGATTCACTATGGCCAGAAAGACACGTTTGACCAGGATGACAATGAATGGGACCCCCTCGGTCATCTTCACGCAGACGAAAAGCGTGGGGTCCTCACTCGCAGGTCCGTTTCTCTCGCTCGTTTCGGCGAGTCATTTGGCGTCGTCAAAATACTGGGAGTGGTGTCTTATCTACTCGGGGCAGCGATTGGGGCTGCGATTGTTGTCGTCGCTTCACGCGGTGATTTTTTTTCTCTCGTTGGTTACGTTACAGGGTCCCTCCTTTTTGCGTGGGCATTGAACCGCATATTCACGAGCGCCGCGCGCAAGCGTGACAAAGGTAGGGACCACATGGCTGATGGAAAGATTTTGCTCTTCGATGAACTCAAGAACCTATCGGAAGTGCCTCCGCCTCCTGCCGACGACACGCTGACCCAAGCCGAGGCCATCTTCGGTGACCCAGATGAAGACGGCGGAAACTAGGAACAAGGAGCGCAAGAAGCACGCTCAAGAGCGCCGCGAGCGTCTTCAAGAACAGACTCCGCTTACGCCGCGCGAGCAGCGGAAGCGGGTTCATCGGCGAGTGATTCTCTACTTGTATCTAGGCGTGATGGCTTACCTCGCGACTCGGGTTCTATTTGACGCGGAAACTCTTCTGGCTCTTGTTGTGAGCGCGGCGGTTTTTGTTCCGCTCATGCTCTTCGGGCTGCCGAAGGGGAAGAAGTGATGCCGTCTTCCATCTATGAAGAGCGGTTGGCTGAACATCGTCACGCCACGCTTTTGCCAGAGGTTGGGCTGACCCGATACACTCACATCGAGCGACTTGGCAACGAGGAAGTCGAGGGCTTGCTCGATGGTGAGTGCGTCATTCAGAACAAGATTGATGGCACCAATCTGACCGTGGCGTGGTACGATGAACCGATTGGCCTTGTCATAGCATCGCGCAATAACGTCGTATATCGAAATGGAGATTTCGTGAAGTTTCCTAAGAAGGACAAAGATGGCAACCCCGAGATTGGTCTGGATGGAAAGCCTAAGATTGAGATTCGCTATGTAGATGCGGTAGACTATGTGCGTGCGCATGGCGGCATCCAGACTCTTGCAGCGATGGGCTTCATCTTGCGCGGCGAATGGCTCATCCACCACAGCAACGCCTACGCCAAGGAGAAGTACGGGCATCTTTATCTCTTCGATGTGCAGTGGCGTAGCACCGGAATCTATGTTCCCGCCGACCAGTGGATGGATTGGGCCAAAGAACACGGCATCCCTTACATTCCGGTCCTGGCGCGAAGGACAAACCCCACAGTCGAGTCGCTGCTCGAATACGTGAAGGGGCCAGACGAGTTCGGGGCGGCTCAGAAAGAGGGCATCGTGGTCAAGCGCTTCGGGTTCACCAACAAGTACGGTCGAACGACTTGGGGCAAACTTGTGAGCGCAGATTTCAAGGAGAAAATGCACGCGGCCATGGGCGCAACGAATGACGACCCGCCGGAAATCAAGTTCGCGTCGCGCATAGTAACGTTTGACTTCATCATGAAGACCATTCACACACTCGAAGACTCGCTCGGGCGCAAACTCGTCATCCGCGACATGCCGCAGGTCCTCGGAAGGGTCTACCACGACGCCTTCATCGAAGAACTTTGGGACTTTGTTCAGAAGGAGACCGTCAGCAAGTTCGATTTCAGGACGGCGCGCAAGACGGTCGAGAACAAAACGCGCGACATCGCTCTTGCGTACTTCAACGGGGTGCCGACCGTATGGCAACATTGAAGTATCCGCGCGTGCGCGACACCCTGAACAAACTTCGATGGACAGGGAGACTAGAGGACTATCGACTCATGGTAGCAGACCGAGTGAGCGGCATCAAGGAAATCTTGGGGGCGAGTATCACTAGAATTGGAAAGCGCGACTTCGACAGCGGCGACTCGACGATTCCGTTCTACAAGGTCTTTCGCATTTACACAGTAGACACGATTGTCTACTGGGAGCGCCCGAAGTGACAAGTTATCGAAAGCGCAAAGGTGACGCAGCGGAACTCGCGCGGCAACGGTATTGGGAGGCGCTCGGAGGCGCAGTGTTTCCAGTGAGTCCGCAATATCGAGGCGTGGACCTCATTGTATTTCTTCCTGGGGAGGTTGTTCTGAGTGAAGTGAAAGGGCAGAAGAAGAATCTGACAGCCAAGGAACGAGATGAGGCTATTGGCAAACTCAACGACGCTGCATGGGGCGTACTGTTCAGTTTACGAATCACAAACGTTATGGCGAAGGCCGAGTTGGTCCATGTTCGCAAAGATGGCCACGAGATTCTATGGGAGAGACAACTTAAATGAAGGAGCACCGCGCCAAGGTTTTTCTGGCCACGATGTTGTATCGTTGGGCTATGTCTCAACAGATGGTCGGAATTATCCTCAGCGGCCTTACGTTTGCTGGTGTCTTTACGCTGTTGCTCAGTCCATTTCTATCTGGCTGGGGACTCAGTTACTTGAGTCTTTTGTTGCTGCTTCTTGGAGGGGTCGCCACCGTTTTCTTGAGCCTCGGGTTCATCCTCGACCGTGTTGTGCGCTTCTGGGGCGCGCAGGCGCTCGTCGGGACAACGCGGAACCCGTTCCTCATTTCGCGGCTCTACGAGAAGGAACTCCTGACCATCGTGACCCAACATATCCCAGTTCTCAAGGCCGTGCGAATGTTGCTCATAGATACGCGGCTGGCATACACGGAAGAGCGCATCGCGCTCCTCAACGACCTTGACACTTCCATCGCCCGGCTCGAAAAGACGGCTCGCGACAGGCAGTGGACGGTTCAGCCCGGGGAAGATGTCTATGAAGACTCGCGTTAGTTTGGTCGGAAGGGCCCGCAATGAAGATTCTCATTGAGGGCAATCCGCCTCAGGCCATCCTACTTTGTCCTCACTGTGGCTGTAGGTTTTTCGAACTCCTCCCGCTCGGCATCCCCGGAACTGGGTCGAGCGTGTGCCTGAACTGCCGCCGACCTGTGGCTGGGTGGTCTCGCGCGCCACCGATGGCGCACGAATTCCTTAAATAGCCCACCCGCTTTGTGTGTACGTGGACGAAGATGACGAGGGCCGGGGCCTGCTCGCTTTCTTCGTGAAATGCGAAGAATGCGGGACAACGGTTCTAAGCGCTGGCGAAAGAGTAAAGACGTGTGAGGACCATGGCGTCTGACGACGAACAGCGCAAGGAAATCGACGAACTCAAACAGGCGGTCAAGGCCCAAGGCATGATGCTTCAAATGCTTCTTCAGGGAGGCATCGCTCAGAACAAGCGCATGGACGCGCTCGAATCGTTTGTCATGGCAACATCGAAACTCGCGTCGCTTGCCTCNGATGTGATTACTGCTCATCTCGACGTACTCAAGGAAGNCAAGGAAACGGTTGCGAAAGCCAAAGCAGATGCCGTACTGCCTCCGCCCCCGCCGCCCGAGAAGCGGCAGCGCGCACCTGAGGTTGCGTAAGGGCAATGCCGCTGTTCCAAAGGCTAGAAAAGCCTATCGAACGCGACCCCATTGCGTTGACCTCCGAACGCATTGAAAAGGAGATGCAAGAGCGCCGCGTAAAGTTCGACATGAGCGGCGAGTTCTATATCCGTTTTCAGTGTTTGAACGAAAAGTGCAAGGCGGCTAACGCAGCGGGCTTCACCGACGACGACATGCCCCATCTTGCCACCTGCATCGCGTGTGGGGAGCCGACGTGGAAGACTTACGGCAAACCTTGGGTGTATCAGCATATCGACAACTTCTGGGTTCTGATGGACACCACGAATGACATCAAGGTGCCTGTTAAGTTCCGTGACTGGCTCGTGGGGCAGGAGAAGGCGGAACGACGCACGATGCTCGAAGTCCGGCGTTGGGTCGAGAAACTGAAGAAGCGCCAGCAGATGATGAAGCAAGGCATTGACCCATCAGGGATGCTCAAGGAACAACCTGGACCGTATGTTTTGTTCGTCTCTGAGCCAGGAACGGGCAAGTCGCTGCTCATCAAAATCCTCGCCGAAGAGATGGAGGTCCTTTACGCGGAGAATGGTATCGAACTGACTGATGTGCTTACCATCAAGAACAAGGTAGATGAAAACCGTCCGCTCATTCGGCAGACTCCTGCTGGCGTTGGCCAGAGAGTCGTGGA
>C687J35021_10003391_pt1 | contig 10982 bp, 5 predicted proteins | sample RifCSPhighO2_12_FD_35021 | JGI IMG/M metagenome (IMG submission 35021)
TTCCTTATCACTTAGGAGATTTATGAAAAAACTCATTCTTTTTGTTTTTCTTATCCTTGGCTCCTCCTTTGCTACGGCTCAGGTCGTACGGTATGCAAAGGAATTCACCCGGCCTGCGAATGCAACGGCCTATACCGCGGGGGACGCTGTGTGCGGCACGGATAGCCTACCCACGCTTTTCTTTCCCGCCGGGGCCTACAATTCGGCCAAGATTCTTGGCGCGCTGTTGATGGCTGATACGGTGAATGTCGCCAATGGAACGTTCACACTCTTCCTCTATTCGGATTCTTTGGGGCTTGGAAAGCTCGCGGACAATGCAGCCTTTTCTCCCTCCATTACAACCGATTCGCTTCTTGCCGGTTACTTTGATTTCACGTTAAGGGCGACGGGGACGGCAAGCGCGACCTCTGCTTATGCTTTTGTGACTGGCACAACGAATCAAGTCAATTACTTTTCAAGTGTGAGACTTGGCGTAAGGCAAGGACTCTGGGGACGACTCACGGCGACAGCGGCTTACGTGCCGAAGATTTCCGGCAGGTTCAGAATTGTTCTCTTTGTCGAAGAGGCACGCCGGTAATGGGCGTTTCCGTCAAGGAAAATAAGGCCACGCTTTCAGTCAAAGGGTTCAAGCGGGTGAATGAATTTGCCTCGCCTGAACTCTTGGATGATTCCGAGCTTACGGTTCTGAAGAATTATGTTCTGGATCAAGTCGGTGGAGTGCCCTGCCTTCGCAATCCCTTCCAGTCGTACAACGCGAATGCCAATAGCGCAGCCCTTATTTCGATGCAGGATGTCCTGATCGGGTCCACGAACTACATCTTGGGAGTCGATGCGACGGCTTTGTATAAAAGCGCCGCCGGGACCGGCACATGGTCCTCGGTGAAGGGGAGTCTCACCTCCGGGAAGATCATGAGGATTTGCCAGTATAGCGGGAAACTCTACTGCGTCAACGGCTTTGACGCCCCCTTTCAGAGTGATCTGACAACGACAGCCAATCTTGCAATCACGAAGCCCGTAGTGACTTCCGTTACGGTCACGCCTGCAATCACGGGCGGTTCAATGGCTGCGGGAGAATACTACTACACGCTTGCGTACAAGGATTCAAACGGAAATTTCTCGCCTCCTTCGCTGTGTCTTCATGCGACAATTGCCAGTGGAGTTGTGGGCTCGGTGGCTTTGGCAGTCCTCCCCACGACTTCAGACAAATACCTCTACCGGACGAAAGTGGGGGATGGGACGTTCTACCTTGTGGCGATTATCGGATCGACGACAACGACCTATACCGATACTGCCGCTGATACTTCGCTTGACCTTTCCAACACGATCAACTACCTGGGAGTGCCAACATCTGCATTTTATCCTCTTGTGAAAAATGACCGCTTGTTTTTGGGACATGTAACACTCACGCCCTACAACTTCCCGACGTTTCAGTCGAATTCCGCCGACATAACGTTCGAGCAGGTGGCCGCAAGTAATGAAGGATTGGAACCCAGTTCTACCTACAAATACAAGATGGTTCTGGTATTCAGTGACGGCACTTTAAGCGAACCTTCTGATCCGGTTACGCACGTCACGGGTGCGGCTATGGGCGGGAATGGCAAACTCTGGATTGGCTTGACGGCCAAGTTTCCAATGGGATTTCCCAACGTGACTGCTATTAGATTCTATCGGACGGTTGCCGCAGGATCGACGTATTATTTCGACAATTATGCAGCTGTTGCGGTCAATCCGATTTCAAGGGGCTTTTCTTTTGTGGCCTCCTACTTTGGCCTGACAACGATTCCTCTGTTCTTCAGCGCGAATTCCGATGCATCGATTGTCAGTAACGAAGCTCTCCCTTCTTCCTCAGCCACAACCTACGGAAGCCGGATCATGTGGTCGGAGAATGCGAAGTTTTCAACTATCCTTGCCCTGAATTTCATCGATATCTACCCCGATGATGGGGATGTCATCACGGGCCTTGTGGATGATGGGGACGGAATACTGATTTGGAAAACAAACAACATCTATAAACTTTATACCAGGGGGGAGCCGGAGAATTACAGTGTTCAGAAAATTGTCATTGGTAAGGGCTGTTCAGACCCGAATACGCTCATTGCTTCACCGAAAGGGATTTTCTTTGGCTATCGCGGGCATATCTACCGCTACACGGGTGCGAATGCTGAGCCGGAGGATGTGTCCGTGCTGTTTCAATCCACACTCGGGACAGTGACATCGTTCATGCAAGCCTTCTACCACGAAGGCCCGGTCAAAGGATTCGATCAATGGGTTGTGTTTCCCGTTGTCATCAGTTCCACAAACCGCCTTTTGGTGTACGATACGAAATCACAGACATGGTACAACTTTTCCACAGGCGGCTCAGCAAGCGCATTCAGCGCGTTCTCAAGGCAGTATGGGTCGGATGCGGGGAAACTCATTCTTTCGGTGACGACAACCGCCGGGTGGTACACGGAGCCGACAGGCACGGCGGGCATAGACACCTATCCCGCTTCCGCTGCGATTTCAGGACAGTTACGAACAAAGACATTCATCTTCCCCGATGGAGTGCCTTTCTTGAGACCGCGGTTTTTGTGGATCAACGCTCTGGTGATTACGAGTTTTGCCATCACACATTCGCTTGTGGACCCTGACGCAGCCTCAACGGCAACAGTGGCCCAAGCCGCGACTCAAACGGGAGTAGTTAGGTACATCACCGATTCCATGACAAATGCCATCAAGAGCGCGGGGAAACTTTACTATGACCTGACGGGTACGTACTGCACGAGGTTCTACGGTTTCGAGCTTGCGGGAACGATCTTAAATAGGGGAAGGAGAATATGAAACGCTTCACTCCTTCAGACGCCGAGGAAATACTGGAATATGCGGCCCCGGCGGTTCAGGAACTTACCGCACTTCCTCCGGTGAACACTATGCCAAAAAATGGGATTGTCATTGTCACAAACCCCTCGAATCCTTTCTCGAAGGTTGTGTACATGAATTCGGGCAAGTACTGGATCGTGCTTTCGTCCTCTTCCGTGATTTTACCGGCAATGCCTTCTTCTCCTCCGGTGACACCTCCGACGCCAGCGACAAGCCAACCTCCGAGGGTTTTTTCCACGGCTGTTGTGGCGGGAGTGAATATCCTCGTCACAATCCCGACTCCGTTTCCAAGCCCCTTTACGGACTATCCGTACAACGTGGCCGCATTTTTGACGGATGGGACAAATTTTCAAGTTGTCATTGACCCGGGAGATTCCAACAAAACGCCTTCGACTATTACATTCCCGGATATACAGTTTGCAGGCACACTTCACGTTTTCGCAATGATGAGGAACTAACCATGCCACAAGGACAGCCGAGCAGAGAAGAATTTCTCCAAATGATTCAGCGGATGCCGGATTCTCCGNTAAAACAAGACCTTATCAATCAATTGATGAGGCAATACGATCTTCAGAATAATCCGCTTCAAGGGAATTTTGACAAGTACATCAACGCCGACATCCAAGACCTGCCGGAGTACGGCTGGCTTCTACAATATCTGAAAGGCGGGGCTGAAAAGGGTATGCCTTATAAGGCCGACTTGCTTCAGACGGCAACTGGGGCTATTCGAGGTCAGTATGATACCGCCTCAAGGAATCTTGCCGATAGGCTTTCAGGCCGCGGTCTGGGTTCATCTGGGATCGGACTCGTGGCCCAGAATCAGCTTCAGGGTCAGGAATCCGGCGCTATCAATCAGGCGACGGCAGGAATCAATGCACAAGATATAAACTACCGCCAGAATGCCATCGCGCAACTTTTGGGGCTTTCACAGGCTCAAGCGGGCTACGGCCTGAATCAGAAAGGCCAATCCCTCGGTGCGCTTCAATATCTGTACGGTTCAAAGCAACAGGCCAATCAGTTCATGCTTGACTATGACCAAAACCAAAGACAGACAGAAATGGCCTTCTGGGGGAATCTGCTTGGAAGTGCAGGAGGGGCTCTCGGTTCCTATCTGGGTCGTCCGGGTCAAGGTGGAGGTGGATATCCCGCGGGCAGTTACAACTATTCCGGCCCCGATGCAGGTCTTTACGGATAACAGGAGAAATTCTAAATGCCTCAAACAAATCCCGCAACAGCCGGAGCTGCATCGTTCTTCGCTGGCCTTTTGACTGGATATGTGGGTCAGAAACAGCATGAATGGGCCTCTCAAGAACGCGATCAAGAGTATAAGAAGCGCCTCCAAGAGCAAGAATCTCGCGAGGAGAGAGAACGCCAGAGGAGAATGAAGGATGTTGCGGAAGGGGCTGGTCTCTTTAAGAGCCTTCTTGACCCGTCGGTGAATCCACAAGATGCCCTCTTGAAAATGTCCTCCTTCGATCAAGCGAAGGGGACACAGTTCACACCGCTTTACGGAAATGTTCTCGAAGCGCGCAAGTCCGTTCCCTTCATGCCTGGCCCGACAGGTGAAAGGATCAGGAATCCCTTCTACGTGCCGAAATACATTCCGAGAGCCGAAATTGTTCCCGATGTCAAGGCAAACAAACTCTGGGAGCAAAAGGGACTGTATGACCCAAAGACGGGAGAATGGCAAACTGATGAAACGGGGAAGAGGATCCTGAGTGACGTCAATTCTCTGGGGAAACTCTTTGAGATGGGCAAAAGCGGAGCTGGGGGAAAAGGCGTCTCAAGTGCCTTGCAGGAAAACCTGAACAAGTTGGCTTCGGGTTATATTAAATCTCTCGCAACACAGCAATCGGTTCAGCAAGGAGAGAAGACGATATTTCAAGATGACTGGACGGGCGAAAAGTACGCGGCGGCGAAAATAATGGCGGGAAAAGCAGTTGAGACGGACCGCCTCAACCTCGATACGTGGATTAATCAAGTCCTTCCCGCGGCTGAGAACGCAGAGCCGTTCATGTCTGAATTCACAAAGGCCGCGAAGGGAAAAATGATCCCGCCGGAGTACTTCTGGAAAAAAGTCATCGGGGAATACAAGAAGGGAATGCTCAAAGACTTGGACGTACAACTCCTCGCATACAAACATCTAACGATGTACGGAGCTTTCCCGAAAGGCTATATCCCAGCCTTTAAGACGGCGGGTGAAGTTATTCCTCCTGACGAAGGGGAAGCAGAGAACGAAGAATGAACGGTGGAAAGAAGAAAAAACCAGTATTCGACTTCTCCGATCTCAATTCCCAAGATCAGGAAAAGGAAGGGAAAAAGCCCAAAAAGACGGCTGTTCTCTTTGATTTTTCCGATATGTCTCAGGTGAAGGAGCCCGAGGCTGATCGTACGGCTGAAATCCTCGCCCAGACCTATTCCCCGGAGCAGATGAAGGGAGCCTCCAGCTTTGGACGGAGGTTCGTGAAGAATCTGGCTGAGAGTCCGATAATTCAAGCCGGGGCCCAACCGGGGAAAACATTCCTTGAGTCATTGAACGTTGAAGGCGATCTCAAGGATCCGCTTGCCGCAGGAGTGCGCGCGGCCACGGGAATCCCTACCTCAATCGGTGAACTGGTCGCTATGCCTTTTGGTGTGGGTGATGCGACATTACGTGAAATCGGTTTGAGTCCAGTAGCCGAAGCGGCTGCGTTACCGTTTCACTTGGCGGCTCAGGGTGTTCAATACGGAGAACAGGCCATTGATACGATTCTGAGGTCGGTCAGTCCGGAGGTTGCTGATCTTGGAATCTCAGAAGAGAAGTCAAAACAATTAGGCGGGTATGTTTCGAGACTGAATCAACTCATGGCTCAGTTCTTACTGCCTGCCGCAATCGGAAAAGGAGCGCAATATGCCAAAGGTAAAATCGCAAAAGCGGGTGAGGTACTTACTGAGCGCGTCAAGCCCGCTGCCATCATCCCAGTAGTCGAAGCTGAAATCGGAACTGCACTCAGGCGAGGTGAAGGTGTCAAAGAAAGCGCAAAGGCACAGCCAGAGGCATTACCAGTCAAAGTTCAGGAAAGCATAGAGGTTCCTCCCACTCCCGCACCGGAAGGACTCAGGACAGCAGGGGAATTGCAAGGCAAACAACCGTGGGAGATGACGCGAGAAGAATTCTATTCCTCAAAACGTGAATCAACTGGAGCTACCCACCCAGAAGGGATTGGGGGCACATTACCTACTAAAATAGCTCCGTTTATTGAACGCACGAGTGAGGGTGATTACAGAGTTTATGACCCTTACACAAAAACGGAACGCTTCTTTGAAATCAGTCAAGCCGAAGAAGCGAAGGCATATTTTAAGGGTTTGCATAAGGAGACAATACAAACAGCAATCAAGGCTGGGAAGGAAATTCCAGAACAGATTTTGAAAGACTATCCCGACCTTAAGCGATCTTCAAAAACAAAGACACTCGTTGAGGAATTATTTAACAAGGCCGCTCGACGGATTCAGGATGAAACCAACGCTCAAAACATCCTTGATAGTATGAGCGAAGAGGGGTTAAGTCCGCGCAATGTATCAGAACAATTCTGGTCGAAAGTGTATGGGACACTCCCAGAGAAAGTGCAGGCGCGATTCAATCGTTACTTGGAGAATCTAAGCGGATTCAAGCCCGGAGAGCAAGTGGAATTAGGGCTAAATGCGCGACCCGCACCGAAAAACTGGCAAGAGTTGGGGAAGTGGTATGGGGAAGATTTGGCGCGGGATGTGGAATTTCTTCAGGGAGCGGATAGAGGATACGTGGCCTTGATGCGGTATGGATTAGAACAAACCAAGAAGCCGGAGACTGCCGCACCTAAAGAATTGCAGGCCCCGAAGGTTGATGTTACAGAAGGTTCAATCCCTCCCTCTTTCAAGAAGAAAATGATTGAGGAACTCGGCCCCGATACCATGACGAGGTTCGGTGAGGTATCGAAACTCTCAGAGGCCGATCTTGCAAGGGCGTACGAGGAAAGGGGGCCGAAGACAAGGCAAGAGGTTCAAGTTGGGAAGGCGGTGAAGGTAGGGAATACGCAAGAAGCGGTGAAGGCCGGAGAGACTTTCACTCAGGAACAAGCACAGGAAACTTGGAAGCAATACAAAAGTCTGAATCAAGAAGCACTCAAGGCCAAAGATACGAAACTCGCTTTTCAGGCCCAACTCCTGAGAGAACAAGTTGAGGGCTACGTGGCAAAGCAAGAAGGCAGGCCACATGAGGCAATGGACCCGGCGAGAATTGAAAAGAGACTCCAGAGGCCGATCACGGTTGACGAAAAGGTTGCCGAACGCCCCTTACATGAAATCCCGGCTCCTGTGGCGGATGAAATTAGGGCAAAAGCGGATGAGGTTCAGGGAGAGATACCGGGCTTCACAAGTGAACTCGTAGGATCGAAACTCGTCCGAACGGGAGAATTTCCCGCGGAATCTAAAGTTGTAGGCCATCTTGGGGGCGGTCAGGTGAATACCTATCCATCGTGGTGGGGAGAAGTGGGGGCGAACAAGCAGCGCATTATCGAAGCCCTTGAAAAAATCAAAATCGACAAGGGCAAGGATAAAGGTGTTTTGGTTGAACGCTTGAAAAAGATACTCCATGAGGAGCTTCTCTTCGGGGCTGAAAGGGGAGATGCAGGCCAGATTCCGCCGTCAGACATTTACGGCAACATGATCGATGCTTGGAAGGGTGGGAAGCTCGATGAATTCCTTTCCCAGAAACCCGCGGGCGAAGCGGTCAGATTCGAGAAAACAAAAGCAGGTGAACAGGGCGTACTGATTTCCGAGCAGAGGACACAGGAAGCACTTGGCGGGATCAAGTCTGACATTCCATTGAAGGAGCAAGTTGAAGGGACGATATTTGAGAAGAAGGCAGAAGTGCCAAAGGAAGAGGAACTCTTTGAAGCTGAAGAATCAGGGAAGTTTTGGGGGAAAACTCTTTCAGACCCCATCCGGGCTGATAAGGAGGCGATAGAGGTTTTCAACGGAGCAACGGTCAGCGATGCAATGCGAATGCCCTTAGAAACTGAGGCAATATCGGGGTTTGAGGCTACAAAAGTAAGCTCAAGTGCCGTTATTTCCTCTATTGCAGATATTATGAAAGCCGCCGGTCGGGATGTGAGAATTCGTACTGGACGGTTTCGCCAGAAGGCAGAGGGCGTTTTCAAGGTCGGCCCGGAAGTGATCCGCCTCCGTGCATCGAACAATATCCCCACGGCTGCCCATGAAGCGGCGCACGCGCTTCAGAAGATTCTTTACAGTGAAGTTGGAAGTACGGCAAAGGCGCTTGGCGGAGCACCCCGGGAGGTAAGAGCTGAACTATTCAAGCTCGGGAGAAAACTCTACGGCGATTCAAAGCCTGTCAACGGCTACACAAGCGAAGGGTTTGCGGAATTCATGAGGCACTATTTGACCCGCGATGATGCGGCCACGGTTGCCCCGAACATGTACGGTCACTTCCAAGAAATCCTGAAGAAGAATGAGAAAATCGCTGAGGCGGTTGCAAAGGCAAAGGAAACCGCGGACGCGTACCGAAAGGAAGGGGCAATACAAAGGGCTGAGGCGAATCTTGATAAAGGCCCAACGGTTGGACAGAGAATCAGGAAGGCTTGGGATGCTGTTAAAGGTTTGAATTATGAGGGTATGGAAGAATTCTCATCACTTGAGAGACTTGTAGAGGAAGCTCAAAAGAAGGGTGTGACGCTGAAACCGGGAGAGGATCCATTTAAGGTTGCAAGCTACTTGAGAGGCAATGCCCCGGCAACGGTTCATTACATGGTTTATGATGGAATGCTGGATTTTGCCAGAAACAAGGTAGGTCCACCCTTACAGGAAATCTCTTCAATCGTACGCGGGAGGAAGGAAGACTTTACCAAGTACCTGTGGGCCCGGCGGTCGCAGGAACGCCTTGCAAAGGGAATGAATCCTGGTATGACAAAGGCCGATGCAGATTTCATCGTTGCCGAACTGGGAAGCCCTGAATTTGAACTCGCGGCCCAGAAGGTCTATGATTGGGAAAACGGCGTTCTTCGCTACGTGAAAGAAGCCGTACCCGATCTTGCGCCGACAATCGAAAAGATCATGTCGGAATCTGATAACTACGTGCCCTTGCAACGCGTTCTTGAATCTGAAAGAGTGCCGGGAGAAGGAGGAGCGGGGAATGCACTCAAGAAATTCAAAGGCTCCGGCCTTCGTGTCAAAGACATTTTCCCCCAGATGATTGCCAATGCACAACAGATGATTTCAATGGCGCACAAGCGCAAAGTCTTGGACTCGGTTATCAAACTCTCCGATGTGGAAGGCATGGGACGGTTCGTTGAAGAAATCCCGCGTGATATGGTTCCTGTGAGTAAGGAACTCTCGGAGATTGTGAAAGCTCTCGAGAAGCAAGGAGCAGACATTAAGGGGATCGATATTGACGGTTTGATGACCCTCTTCACGCCGATGAAATATCCCAAAGGCGGGGGTGATCCGATTATTGCCGCGATGAAAGAGGGGAAACTCCGGTGGTTCCAAGTCGATCCTGAACTCTACCGTGTCTTGGAAGGAGTGGACCTGTACCGATTGCCGAAGGTTGCCGATATGCTTGTTGCGGCCCCGACACGGCTTTTCCGTCTGGGCACAACGGGACTCAGACCCTCGTTTTCTTTGATAACGAATCCGGCGCGTGATATCCAGACGTTCATCACTCAAAGTCGCTCTGAGAAGAACCCTGCACGGTTGGCCGCGGCTTGGGCCTCGGCAATGGCAGAGGCGGTTAACCCCAGAAGGCTCTGGAAGGAATCAGACAACTTCGATGTGTTCTACCGCTTGGGCGTGAACATGGCCCAGCCGCTTGGCCCTGATATTGGCATTACGCGCAAAGTAGCAAAAGGGCTTTTCAAAGGGAAGGCCGCGAGGATCGTTTCTTCACCCATTGAAGCGGTGAGGGCACTCCTCTCGGTAACTGAATCGGCTCCTCGTGTGGCTGAAATTTCCCTTATCGCTGAAAAGATCGGATGGGATAAACAATCGCCCCTAACCTTCGATCAGGCGGTCGAACTTGGACTCGCAGGAAAACAGGTGACGGTGGACTTCACGGCAGCTGGACGAACGGGGAAAGTTATCAATCAGATGGTTCCCTTTTTCAATGCCAATATCCAAGGTACGCGCTCCTTTGCCCGGACGCTCCGCGATCACCCGGCCCGTGCCAGTGTTCGTGCCTTGACAACCATTACCATCCCGACGCTTCTCCTTTGGTGGCAACACAAGGATGAAGAATGGTACAAGGATATGCCGGACAGGGAGAAGTTTCTCTACTGGCATTTTCCCGTTGGGGATGAAATGCTCAAAATCCCCCGTGCGTTTGAATGGGGCAATTTCTTCAGCGTCATGCCGGAAGCTATTTTTGATTCGTGGTACCGGAAAGACCCCGAAGGAGTCAAAGCCGCAATCGGCCATATCGCGGAAACGTCGAATCCAGCAGACCTTCCCCATGTCCTTCAGACGGCAAAGGAACAATGGCAAAACCGTATTGACTTCTTTGATAAACCCATTGTGCCCCGAGCTGAGCAGGATCTTGCCCCAGGTGAGCAATTTGGCCCTTACACAAGCGGAGTGGCGAAATTCTTAGGCAAGCAATTCCCCGAGAGTATCAGCCCACGCAGGGTCGATCATCTGGTGAGAGCACTTGGAGGCGGGGCTTCTGCTGACTTGATTTCAGCAGTTGAGGGCATTGCAGGCGATGAACGAAAGAAGCGTGAGGGCATGTCAGAGTTTCCTCTTATCGGACCCGGACTGTTCCGACGCGGTGGTGTTGAAGGGACAGGCTCAAAGACAGTGGAGAAGTTTTACGAGGAACTTCAGCGCGCGAAGAGGGAATCCCGTTCAGGGGTGAAGGTGGAGAATAGCGCCGATAAGAAGTATCGCGACGCCCTTGAAGATGCAGCCAAAGCCATGAAGACGCTTTTCCTCTTGAGGGACTTAGCGGAGTACGGCGGTACAACAGAAAAGGGACAGGAACTTCAAAGGCTTATCAAAATGATTGCCACAGGTGCGCTGAAAGGGAAAATGGATCCCGAGACAAGCCAGGCGTTCAAAGCAGTTCTTTCTCAGGGTGTGGAAGTGAGTGAATC
>C687J35021_10003393_pt1 | contig 10976 bp, 10 predicted proteins | sample RifCSPhighO2_12_FD_35021 | JGI IMG/M metagenome (IMG submission 35021)
GGCCAGGGCTACCTGGAGATGACCGGGTACGCCCGGCCGCTGCGTCTGTAGGCTGGGATTGTTCAGGCCTGGCGGCCCGCCCGCAGGCGCGCCAGCAACGCGATGATTTCACCCATGATGCCCCGGCGGAACGCCAGGACGCAGACCACAAAAATCAGCCCGGTGACCATGGTGACCGACTCGCCCAGGGTGTTGAACCATTCCACGCCGGAGACAGACGCCAGGAAGGCCCCCACCTCTCCGAGTTTGTTTTCCATCAGCACCACCACGGCAGAACCGACCAGGGGCCCCGACAGCGTGCCCAGGCCGCCCACCAGGGTCATCAGCACCACATGGCCTGAGGATGTCCAGTGCACATCGCTGAGGGTGGCAAAGCCCAGCACCAGTGTCTTGAGCGAACCGGCCAGGCCGGCCAGTGCGGCCGACAGCACAAAGGCCAGCAGCTTGAAGCGCTGGGTGTCGTAGCCCAGCGAAATGGCCCGGGGTTCGTTTTCCTTGATGCCCTTGAGCACCTGGCCGAAGGGCGAATGGATGGTGCGCACGATCAGCAGGAAGGCGGCAACCACGATGACCAGCACCACGTAGTACATGACCAGGTCGTCCTGCAGATCGACCAGCCCGAAGAGCTTGCCGCGGGGTACGCCCTGCAGGCCATCCTCGCCCCCGGTGAACGGGGCCTGCAGGCACACAAAGAACAGCATCTGCGCCAGCGCGAGGGTGATCATCGTTGAATAGATGCCCTGGCGGCGGATGGCGAAGAATCCCACGATCAGACCCAGCAAACCACCGCCCACCATGCCCAGCAGCAGGCCGATTTCAGGCGTGACGGCCCAGACCTTGAGCGCGTGCCCTGTCATGTAGGCCGAGCCGCCCAGGAAGGCGGCATGGCCGAAGGACAGCATGCCGGTGTAGCCCAGCAGCAGATTGAAGGCCGATGCAAACAGCGCAAAGCACATCAGCTTCATCACGAAAATCGGATAGGCCCCGAGGAACGGAGCGGCGATCAGGCCCAGCAACAGAAGGCCGTAGCCCACAAAGGCGATATTGTTGGTTTTCATGCAGATGGCCCCTTACTTTTCCTTGCCAAACAGGCCGGCGGGGCGAATGAGGAGAACGATGACCATGATGACGAACACCACGGTGGACGAGGCCTCGGGATAAAACACCTTGGTGAACCCCTCGACGACCCCCAGGCCCAGCCCGGTGAGGATGGAGCCCATGATGGAGCCCATGCCGCCAATCACCACCACGGCAAACACCACGATGATGAGGTTCTGCCCCATGAGCGGCGACACCTGGTACACCGGCGCGGACAGCACCCCGGCGAACGCCGCCAGCGCGGCGCCAAAGGCGTAGGTGAGCGTGATCATCACCGGCACATTGATACCGAAGGCCTCGACGAGGCGCGGGTTTTCGGTGCCTGCACGCAGGTAGGCGCCCAGCTTGGTCTTTTCAATCACATACCAGGTGCTGATGCACACGCTGATGGAGGCCACCACCACCCAGGCCCGGTAGTTGGGCATGTACATGAAGCCCAGGTTGGTGGCCCCTTCGAGCAGTTCGGGCGTGTCATACCCCAGGCCCGAGACGCCATAGATGGAGCGGAAGACGCCTTCGATCAGCAGCGTCAACCCCAGCGTGAGCAGCAGACCATACAGATGGTCGAGCTTGTAGATCCAGCGCAGCAGCAGCCGCTCGATCAGAACCCCGAAGACCCCCACCACCAGCGGCGCCAGCAACAGCATCACCCAGTAGTTGATGCCGAAGTAGTTCATGGCCATCCAGGTCAATACCGCCCCCATCATGAACAGCGCACCGTGCGCGAAGTTGATGACATTGAGCAGGCCGAAGATCACGGCCAGCCCGAGGCTGAGGATTGCATAAAACGATCCGTTGACCAGCCCCAGAAGGAGCTGGCTCAACAGGCCAGGCAATGAAACACCGAAGATTTCCATGGGAGGCGATGGGTGGGAAGGGGTTCAGATCAGGGGTTTACTTCCAGAGCGCGCACTTGCTCTCGGCCTTGGTGGTGAACACCTGGTCGCCGGGCAGCTTCTTCACGATCTTGAAATAGTCCCAGGGCTTGGTGGACTCGGAAGGCTTCTTGACTTCGACCAGCATCAGGTCGTGCACCATGCGGCCATCCGCACGGATCACGCCACCCTTGGCATAGATGTCGTTGATCTTCATCTTGCGCAGTTCGGCCATCACCTTGTCGGCATCGGTCGATTTGGCGGCGTCAACGGCCTTGAGGTAGGTCGTGGTGGCAGAGTAGTCGGCGGCCTGGATCGACGTGGGCATGCGCTTGGTCTTCTCGAAGAAGCGGTTGGCGAACTTGCGCGAATCCTCGTCCTGATCCCAATACCAGCTGTCCACGAACTGCAGGCCTTCGGTGTTGCGCAGGCCCATGCTGTGCACGTCGCTGATGAACATCAGCAAGGCCGTCATCTTCATGTCCTTGGAGATACCGAATTCTTTTGCAGCCTTGATCGAGTTGATCAGGTCGCCCCCGGCATTGGCCATGGCCAGCACCTGGGCCTTGGAGCTCTTGGCCTGCAGCAGGAAGGAAGAGAAATCGGAGGCATTCAGGGGGTGGCGCACCGAGCCCACCACGGTGCCGCCCTTGCCCTTGACCACGTTGGAGGCATCGGCCTCCAGCGCCTGGCCAAACGCATAGTCGGCCGTCAGGAAGAACCAGTTCTTGCCACCGGCGTCCACGATCGCGCCGCCGGCACCCTTGGCCAGCGCCACGGTGTCATAGGCGTAGTGCACGGTGTAGGGGGTGCACTGGGTGTTGGTCAGTGCGGAGCTGCCCGCACCGCTGTTGAAATACACGCGCTTTTTCTCTTCGGCCACCTTGGCCATGGCCAGGGCCGTGCCCGAGTTGGTGCCGCCAAACAGCATGGTCACGTTCTGGGTATCGACCCATTCGCGGGCCTTGGAGGCGGCGATGTCGGCCTTGTTCTGGTGGTCTGCGGTCAGCAATTCAATGGGCATGCCCAGCACCTTGCCGCCAAAGTCGTCAATCGCCATCTGGATGGCCATTGCACCGTTCTTGCCTTCCACGTCGGAGTAGAGGCTGGACATGTCGGTGGTGAAGCCGATCTTGACCTTGTCTTGGGCGAGCGCCGGGGTTGCCAGGCCGGCTGCGCCCAGCATCAAGGCGAGCATGGTGAGTTTGTTTTTCATGGATGTGTCTCCTGTCGGTGTGGTTGGAAAAACGGGAAGGTTCTGAAGGGCTCAGACGCCCAGCAGTTCGGTGAGTACGGGCATCTTTTCCTCCAGTTCGGACGCGCCGAACTGCAGAGCGATACCTCCGTGCTCCATGACGTAGAAACGGTCCGCCAAGGGGGCAGCGAAGCGGAAGTTCTGCTCCACCATGACCACGGTGTAGCCTTTCTCGCGCAGCATCTTGATCATGCGAGCCAGGGCCTGCACGATGACCGGCGCCAGACCTTCGGAAATTTCATCGAGCAGCAACAGGTTGGCACCGGTGCGCAGAATGCGGGCCACGGCCAGCATCTGCTGCTCGCCGCCCGACAGGCGCGTGCCCTGGCTGTTCTTGCGCTCGGCCAGGTTGGGGAACATGGCATAGATTTCATCGAGTGACATGCCTGTTGTCCCCGTCTTCAGGCTGGGCGGCAGGAGCAGGTTTTCTTCGCACGACAGGCTGGAGAAGATGCCCCGTTCTTCCGGGCAGTAGCCCACGCCCAGGTGTGCGATGCGGTGCGTGGGCATGTGGATGGTTTCCACACCGTTGATCTTGATCGAGCCCTTGCGTGCGCCGGTCAGGCCCATGATGGCGCGCATGGTGGTGGTGCGGCCCGCCCCGTTGCGGCCCAGCAGAGTGACGACCTCACCGGGCTGCACGACCATGTCCACGCCGTGAAGGACATGCGACTCGCCGTACCAGGCTTCAAGATTCCTGATTTCGAGCGCGGGAGTGGAGGATGCGTTGGCAGCCATGTCAGTGCGCTCCCTGCAGTTGGCCGTCGGTCGTGCCCATGTAGGCTTCCATGACCTGGGGGTTGTTCGAGACTTCTTCGTACGGCCCCTCGGCCAGCACGGCACCGCGCTGCAGCACGGTGATGCGGTCGGCAATCGTGGAGACGACCTTCATGTTGTGCTCCACCATCAGGATGGTGCGTCCCGCCGAGACCTTTTTGATGAGCTGCGTGACGCGGTCCACGTCCTCGTGGCCCATGCCCTGCGTGGGTTCGTCGAGCAGCATGAGTTCGGGTTCCATCGACAAGGTGGTGGCAATCTCCAGGGCTCGCTTGCGGCCATAGGGCAGATTCACCGTGACCTCGTCGGCCAGGTCTTCCAGCCCCACTTCGGTCAGCAGCTGCATGGCCCGGTCATCGAGCTGGCGCAGGCTGCGTTCACTGCGCCAGAAATGGAACGAGGTGCCCAGCTTGCGTTGCAGGCCCAGGCGCACGTTTTCCAGCAGGGTCAGGTGTGGGAACACCGCCGAGATCTGGAATGAGCGGATGACGCCACGCCGTGCAATCTGTGCGGGCTGTTCGGATGTGATGTCATGTCCGTTGAACAGAATCCGGCCCGAGGTGGGCACCAGGAACTTGGTCAGCAGGTTGAAGCACGTGGTCTTGCCTGCCCCGTTGGGACCGATCAGCGCATGGATCGCTCCCCGGTGCACGGACAGGTTCACATCGCTGACAGCGGTAAAGCCCTTGAACTCTTTGGTCAGGCTGTGGGTTTCAAGTATGACGTCGCTCATTGCGCGTGGATCGCTCCGTAAGGATGGGTGGGCAACCCCGCAATGGGTGTCGCACCGGAACTGTTGGCTGGGCGGATGGTAGGTGTGCCACCACCGCTCAAGCATCGGTGCTAGCTCCTATGTAGAACTCCCTTCCGTACTTGGCCCTATGTACTATTGCTACTACGTAATCGCGCGTAGGCAGGCACCCTGGCCATCCCCACGGCGCACCGCCAATCGCTCGATTTCAAGGCCTTTTGCGCTTCTTTTTTAATAGCGAAATAGCCCGCGTGAGGCGACCTATCCGCCATCACCCTACACTCCGGAAATGCCCTCTTCCACTCCCCGCCCGCTTCAGGGCGCGCCCCGTTCGCTTTCTGGCTTGCTCCCTTTCATGCGCCCCTACCGCGCACGCATCGCCCTGGCGCTGGTGTTTCTGGTGCTGGCCGCCATGGCCACACTGCTGTTTCCGGTGGCGCTGCGCAGCCTGATCGATGGCGGTCTGGTGCAGTCCGACCGCGGCGCCCAGGTACTGGCATTGCGCGAGCATTTCGTCGCGCTGTTTGGCGTTGCGGTGGCCCTGGGTGTTTTCAGCGCAGCGCGCTTTTACATGGTGAGCTGGCTGGGTGAGCGCATCACGGCCGATCTGCGCAACGCGGTCTATGCCCATGTGCTGCGGCAGAGCCCCGCATTTTTTGAGACCACGCAAACCGGCGAGGTGCTCAGCCGCCTGACCACCGACACCACGCTGGTGCAGACGGTGGTGGGTTCATCGCTGAGCATGGGCCTGCGCAACGCGGTGATGGGTCTGGGCGCGCTGGCGGTGCTGGCGTGGACACACCCCTATGTGATGTCGCTGGTGCTGATGGTGGTTGTGCTGGTGGTGCTGCCAGCCACCTGGTTTGGGCGCCGCGTGCGGCGGCTTTCACGCGCCAGCCAGGACCGCATGGCCGACTCCAGCGCCATCGCGGCCGAGGTGTTGAACGCCATTCCGGTGGTGCAGAGCTACACCGCCGAACCGCGCGAGGCCGCACGGTTTGACCGATCGACCGACGAGGCATTCCAGACCGCTGTGCGCCGTTCGCGTGCACGCTCGATGCTGGTGGCATTCATTATCATCGCCAATGCGGCGCTGGTGCTGTGGGGGCTGTACCAGGGCACGCAGGCGGTGATGACAGGCAAGCTCAGTGCAGGCCAGCTGGGCCAGGCGGCGCTGTATGTGGCGATCTTTGCAGGGGCCGTAGCCGTGCTGGGCGAGGTCTATGGCGACCTGCTGCGCGCAGCAGGTGCCACCGAACGGCTGATGGAGCTGCTGGCGCATCAGTCACCCGTGGCATCGCCCACCCATCCTGTTCCCTTGCCGTGCACAGGCCGCGGGCTGACCGTTCAGTTTGAAAACGTGAATTTTCATTACCCCTCCCGCCCCACCCAGGCGGCACTGCAGGACTTCAGCCTGGAGCTGCAGCCTGGCGAAACCGTGGCACTGGTAGGCACCAGTGGTGCTGGCAAGACCACGGTGTTCCAGTTGCTGCAGCGTTTTTATGACATCGACCCCGACGCCGTGAACCCCCCGTTGGCAGGCCGTATCTGCATCGAGGGATTGGACATCCGCCATCTGGCGCTTGCAGATCTGCGCGGCAAAATCGGGACCGTGCCACAGGATGCCGTGATTTTTTCCTCCAGCGCACGGGACAATATTCGCTATGGCCGCCCCGACGCCACCGACGAAGAGGTGTTTGCCGCTGCCCGCGACGCCTTTGCCCATGACTTCCTGCAGTCGCTGCCGCAAGGGTACGACACCTACCTGGGAGAACGTGGAGTCCGTCTTTCAGGGGGGCAGCGCCAGCGCATTGCCATTGCACGCGCCATGCTCAAGAACCCGCCCCTGCTGCTGCTCGACGAAGCCACGAGTGCCCTCGACGCGGAAAGCGAACGCGTGGTTCAGGCCGCTCTGGATTCCGCCATGCGCAGCCATGCAGGCCAACGCACGACACTGGTGATTGCGCACCGGCTTGCCACAGTGCAGAACGCCGACCGCATCGTGGTGATGGAACACGGACGCATCGTGGAACAGGGCCGCCATGCCGAATTGCTGGCACAGGGCGGGGTCTATGCGCGTCTGGCAGCGCTGCAGTTCACGGTCTGAATCGCAGGGCTGCACGCCATATATTTTTAAGTAAAATTGGCCTCAAACCCTTTCGGGCAAAGCGCTAGCAGCTAGCAATAACAGAGCAACAGACCCAGCCATTCAAGGCGCCCCCGCAGGTCAGTGCAGTGTTTCGGTGGAGGCCTGCGGTACGGCCAGCACAGGAATGCCCTCTTCCCGCAACTGCTCGGCCTCTGCCACGCTGGCCCGGCCCTTGATGGAGCGCTCCGGGGCATCACCATGGTGCATGCGCCGTGCCTCTTCGGCAAAGCGGGGACCGACATCCTCGGCCTGTGCGAGAAATTGGCGTGCAGCCTGCAACCATGCTGCCGCCTGCACCTGCGCGGCGCTGGGAGATTCCGGGGTCGGGGATGGATCAGGGTCGGCAGACAACGCAGCGGGCGGTGCAGTTCTTTCATCTGTCCGCCCCCCGAGATTGATGCGCGGGGCACTGAGTGTCTTGCGCACCTCGCTGGCTCCACACAACGGGCATTGCAGCAGCCCACGCTGGCGCTGGTCCAGGTAATCCTGCTCGCTGGCAAACCAGCCCTCAAAGGCGTGGTCTTGCTGGCAAAGCAGGTCAAGCACCTTCATGGCAGGAAAACTTCAGCGAAGCCCGTGCAGCAAAGGATCAACGGTGGCGGCGGCGGGGCACCAGATAGCGGTACACAAACCCGGGAAATGCCAGTGTGATGAACAAGGCGCCCGTGATGGCGTAAAACTCCCACCCCTGAGGGGCTCGCTGGCTGACACGGTTCTCCAGAAACCATGCCAGACCGCCCACCAAAAAGTACAGCACGACGAGCTCTGTCAGACGTATCAACAGCTTCTTGTGAGGGGCCAAGGCCGGTCCAACAGCCAGAACCCGCTGGTTGATGAACGGCAGATTGGCTGCGACGCAAGCCGCCAGGATTACGAGCCAGATAAAACCGGATTGCGTCACGGCAGGTACCCGTAGTTCAAGTGCAGCGTCTCAGGAGGCCAGGGAGCGCATGATCGCATCAGCACACAGCGCCATCAAACCACCGGGCAACAAGCCCAGAACCAGCAACAGGGCTCCGTTGAGGGTCAGTACCACGCGCACATCCAGCGGTGCAGACACCGAGGTTGCGGTCAGGGGGGCATCAAAATACATGACCTTGACCACACGCAGGTAGTAGAAAGCGCCGATCAGCGACATGATCACGGCAAAGATGGCCATGGCGATGTAAGCCGTCTGGCCCGACGCCAACAGGGCCTGGAGCACCGACAGCTTGGCGTAGAAGCCCACCAGGGGCGGAATGCCCGCCATCGAGAACAAGCACACGGCCAGCACACCGGCATACAGCGGGCTGCGCTGGTTCAGGCCCGCGAAATCGGCAATTTCTTCACTCTCGAAGCCTTCGCGTGCCAGCAGCAGGATCACGCCAAACGCCGCCAGCGTGGTCAGCACGTAAGTCACCACGTAGAACATGGAGGCGCTGTAGGCGGCTTCGACCGTGGAGGCATCCACATGGCCATGCACGACGCCAGACATCAGGCCCAGCAGCACGAAACCCATTTGCGAAATCGTGGAATACGCCAGCATGCGCTTGAGGTTGGTTTGCGCAATGGCGGCCAGATTCCCCACCAGCAGAGAACCAATGGCGAGAACGGCCAGCATCTGCTGCCAGTCAATGGCCAGGGGCAGCATGCCATCGACCAGCAAACGCATGACGATCGCAAACGCCGCGAGTTTGGGAGCGCCACCAATCATCAGCGTCACCGCCGTCGGTGCACCGTGGTAAACGTCAGGCACCCACATGTGGAATGGCACGGCACCCAGCTTGAATGCGAGGCCAGCGACCACAAAAACCAGGCCAAAGACCAGAACCTGATGGCGAATCTGGCCGGAATTGATGGCCTTGAAGACTTCACCGATGTCCAGCGAGCCTGTGGCACCGTACAGCATGGACATGCCATACAGCAGGAAACCGCTGGCCATGGCACCGAGCACGAAGTACTTCATGGCGGCTTCCGTGGCCGTGGCATGGTCACGGCGCAAAGCCACGAGGGCATAGCTCGACAGTGTCAGCAACTCCAGACCGAGATAGATCACCAGGAAGTTGTTGCCGCCGATCATGATGAACATGCCCAGCAAGGAGAACAGGCCCAGTGTGAAGAGTTCACCACCGCGCAGCATGCCACGGTCGGCCGCATAGGGACGGCCATAGACCAGCGTCACCATCATGGCCACAGTGGCAAAACACTTGAGCCAATTGCCCATGGCATCACTGACCACCATGTTGCCAAAACCATAGAAAGTGTTGCCACTGCTGGCATACACCCCCTGCAGCACGGCCACGACGGCGAGCGTGAGCATGGTCAGCACATAGGTTGCCGTGCGCCGCGGGCTGGAGACGCCCAGGTCCACCAGCGCAATCACGCAGGCCATGACCAGAAGCAGGATCTCCGGGTAAATCGCAAGCCAACTGATGTTGTCAATCATCTCGGGTCTCTCAGTTCAGTCTGGTCAGTTCAGCTTGGACAAGGCCACATGCTTGAGCAGTTCGGCCACGGAGGTATCCATCACGTCCGTGAAGGGGCGTGGATAAAGTCCCATGTACAGGACAGCAATCGCCAGCAGGGCCATGACGAAGAATTCACGGCTGCTGATGTCCAGCAGCGCCTTCACATGGTCATTGCCGGGCGCACCCAGGTAGACACGCTTGAACATCCAGAGGCTGTAGGCCGCGCCGAAAATTAGCGCGGTAGCGGCCAGCATGCCGATCCAGAAGTTGGCCTTGACGGCGCCCAGGATCACCATCCACTCGCCCACGAAACCGGCGGTTCCCGGCAGACCGCAGTTGGCCATGGTGAACAGCAGTGCAAACGCCGCAAAGTTGGGCATGGTGTTGACCACACCGCCATAAGCGGAGATTTCACGCGAGTGCACGCGGTCGTACAGCACGCCGATGGAAAGGAACATGGCAGCCGAGACAAAGCCGTGGGCGATCATCTGCACAATACCGCCGGACACACCCAGGTCATTGAAGATGAAGAAGCCCAGGGTCACAAAGCCCATGTGCGCCACGGACGAGTAGGCCACGAGTTTCTTCATGTCCTTCTGCACCATGGCCACCAGGCCCACGTAGATCACGGCGATCAGCGACAAGGCGATCATCAGCCAGGCCCACTCGCGCGAGGCATCGGGCGCAATGGGCAGCGAGAAACGCAGGAAACCATAGGCCCCCAGCTTCAGCATGATGGCGGCCAGTACCGCAGAGCCACCCGTTGGCGCTTCAACGTGCACATCCGGCAACCAGGTATGCACCGGCCACATGGGCACCTTGACGGCAAAGGCAGCAAAGAAGGCGAAAAACAGCAGCGTCTGCGTGGTGCCATTGATCGGCAGCTTGTGCCACGTGGCGATATCAAAACTGCCACCCGACAGGTTGTACAGGTAGATCAGCGCAATCAGCATCAGCAGCGAGCCGAGCAGCGTGTACAGGAAAAACTTGAAAGCTGCGTAGATCTTGTTCGGGCCGCCCCAGATACCGATGATGAGGTACATCGGGATCAGTGTGGCCTCGAAGAACACATAGAACAGCATGCCATCGAGCGCCGCAAAGACGCCGATCATCAGGCCGGAGAGGATGAGGAATGCACCAAAGTACTGGTTGACGCGCTCGGTGATCGACTCCCAGGAAGCAATCACCACAATCACCGTGATGAACGCCGTGAGCGGCACGAACCAGAACGAAATGCCATCCACCCCCAGGTGGTAAAAGATGTTGAAACCCTCGATCCACGAAGCCTTCTCGACAAACTGCATTGCGGCAGTTCCGAGCTTGAAGCCTTCATAGAGCGGCAAGGTCACTGCAAAGCCCGCCAGTGCACCGATCAGGGCAAGCCAGCGCACGGCACCGGCATGCTTGTCGCTGCCAAAGGCCAGCAGCAAAACGCCGAACGCGATGGGCGTCCAGATAGCAAGACTCAACAAACCCATTTTTGTTCTTCTCCTACTTGTTGAGCACGACGAAATACGTCATGAGCACGAAGATGCCCAGAATCATGACCAGCGCATAGTGGAAGACGAAGCCCGTCTGCACCCGCCGCACCAGCCCGGCCACCCAGCCCACGATTTTCCAGGAA
>C687J35021_10003398_pt1 | contig 10972 bp, 9 predicted proteins | sample RifCSPhighO2_12_FD_35021 | JGI IMG/M metagenome (IMG submission 35021)
GCAAGACGGGCCAGGGCGTATACAAGTACTGACACCCCCCTGAGGCCCTACGGGCCTTCCCCCGCTCTCGCAGCGCTGCGGGGGACGCTCCCGGCGCGGCGGGGCGGCCCTTGCGCGGGAGCCCTGGCCTGGGGCGCGTCAGTGTCATAGCCCGCAGGCAAGCAAGGCGTCCCATGGGGCGCCTCTTTTTTCACCCGATTCCCCACCAATCGCAGGGTTTTCGACCAATTGCACAGCGCGCAATCAAATTGCGCGCAATACTTCAGTCCATGTCAGCGTCTTGCCCCCCCACCAGCCCCAGCCCGGCCGCCCTGCAACTGGACCACCAGTTGTGCTTTGCCCTGTATTCGGCCTCGCTGGCCATGACCAAGCTCTACAAGCCACTGCTCGACACCATTGGCCTGACCTACCCGCAGTACCTGGTGATGCTGGTGCTGTGGGAGCAGGACAGCCCTACGGTGTCTGAACTGGGCGAGCGCCTGAGCCTGGACTCGGGCACGCTGACCCCGCTGCTCAAGCGAATGGAGGCCGCAGGCCTGGTGCAGCGCCAGCGCGATGCGCAGGACGAGCGCCGCGTGCGCATCGCACTCACCGGCACCGGCCTGGCCCTGCGCGCGCAGGCAGAGGCCATCCCGGCCTGCATCCTGGCCCGCAGCCACCTGCCGCTGAGCGAGGTGCAAACCCTCACGCACCAGATCCAGGCGCTGCGCGACAGCCTCCTCACCTGAAGTTTCCCTCCCGCCCCAGCCGGGGCACCCACCTGAAAGGCATGCACCATGACCACCCTCGACAAAGTTCTCTACACCGCCCGCGCCCACACCACAGGCGGCCGTGACGGCGCCTCGCGCACCGACGACGGCCGCCTGGATGTGAAGCTGTCCTCGCCCGGCACCTCGGGCACCGGCACCAACCCCGAGCAACTGTTCGCCGCCGGCTATTCGGCCTGCTTCATCGGCGCACTCAAGGCCGTGGGCGGCATGCAGAAGATCGCCATCCCGCAGGACGTGGCGGTGGACGCCGAAGTGGACCTCGGCCCCATCACCGGCGGCTATGGCATCGCCGTACGCATGACCGTGAGCCTGCCGGGCATGGAACGCACCGCCGCCCAGGCGCTGGTGGATGCCGCCCACAAGGTCTGCCCCTACTCCAACGCCACGCGCGGCAACATCGACGTGACGCTGACCCTGGCCTGACCTGGTGTCGCGCAGGTGGCCCGCCGGGCTTGAGCCCGCGGGCCGCTTGCTCTACCGTCCCCGCATGAATACCACCACCCTCCTCGTGCGCCAGGACGCCCTGGCCACCACCACGCTGCGCAGCACCGAACCCGCCGCCCTGGCCGACGGCCAGGTGCGCGTGCAGGTGGAGCACTTCGCGCTGACCGCCAACAACATCACCTACGCAGCCATGGGCGACATGCTGCAGTACTGGCAGTTCTTCCCGGCGGGCGAGCCGGGCTGGGGCATCGTGCCGGTGTGGGGCTTTGCTACGGTGCAAGAATCCCTCCACCCGGATGTGGCGGTGGGCGAGCGGCTGTATGGCTACTGGCCCATGGCCAGCGAGGCCGTGCTCAGCCCCCACAAGGCAACTGCCACAGGCTTTGCCGACGGTGCCGCGCACCGTACCGGCCTGCACCCGGTCTACAACCACTACCTGCGCTGCGGCGCCGACCCGTTCTACCACCCGGACACCGAAGACATCCAGGCCTTGCTGCGGCCGCTGTTCATCACCTCCTGGCTCATCGACGACTTCCTGGCCGACCAGGGTTTCTATGGCGCGGGCACACTGCTGCTGTCCAGCGCATCGAGCAAGACCGCCTACGGCACAGCCTTCCAGCTCGCGCAGCGCGCAGGCGTGCAGGTGGTTGGCCTCACGTCCAGGGCCAACCAGGCGTTTTGCGAAAGCCTGGGCTGCTACCACCGCGTGGTGACCTACGAAGACCTGGAACAGATCGCCGCCGAAACGCCCTGCGTCTACATCGACTTTGCGGGCAGCGTGGCGCTGCGCCAGCGCATCCACCAGCACTTCACGCAACTCGCCTACAACTGCGCCGTGGGCGCCAGCCATGTGGGCGACCTGGGCGGCGCCGGGCAGCTGCCCGGCCCGCGCCCGGTGATGTTCTTCGCCCCCGCGCAGGTGAAGAAGCGCACCGGCGAATGGGGCGCGCAGGGCCTGAACGACCGCCTGGTGGCCGCCTGGCAGGCGTTCAGCAGCGCCGTGCAGGCACCGCCCCAACCCTGGATCACCGTGCAGCGGCACCTGGGGCCGCAGGCCACGCAGGCGCTCTTTCTGGATCTGCTGCGCGGCCAGGGCGACCCGCGCACGGGCCACATTGCCAGCATGCGGCCCTGATCACCAGGCGCCAGTGCGCCGCAATTCCGAGGGGCGGGTTTAGCTGGCCGTCAACTGCGCCTGCGACGCAGGCCCTGCATCGGCCAGCTTGAAGCAGCCCACCAGGCGCTCGAGCACCGCCGCCTGCTCGCTCATGGCACCGGCCGCCGCGGCGCTTTGCTCCACGAGGGCCGCGTTCTGCTGGGTCATCTGCTCCAGTTCGCCTACGGCGGAGTTCACCAGCTGCATGTCGCCGCTTTGTTCAGCGGTGCTGGCAGTGATCTCCTCGATGATGCCGCTGACGCGCTGGACCGATTGCACGATCTCCTGCATGGTCTGCCCCGCACGGTCCACCAGGGCCGTACCGGCTTCCACGTTTTCCACCGAGGCAGAAATCAGCGCCTTGACCTCGCGCGCGGCCTCTGCCGAGCGCCCGGCGAGCGAGCGCACCTCGCTGGCCACCACGGCAAAACCGCGCCCCTGCTCACCGGCGCGGGCGGCTTCCACGGCGGCGTTCAGCGCCAGGATGTTGGTCTGGAAGGCAATGCCGTCAATCACGGCAATGATGTCCACAATTTTCTTGGACGAGCTGTCGATGCGGTGCATGGTGTGCACCACCTCGCTGACCGACTGGCCACCGCTTTGCGACAAAGTGAAGGCCGAAGCCGCCAGCGCATTGGCCTCGCGGGCCGATGCGGCCGACTGCCCTACCGCGCCACTGAGGTGGTCCAGCGTGGACGATGCGCGCTGCAGGTGGGCGGCGGTGGCCTCGGTGCGGCTGGACAGGTCCTGATTGCCATGGGCAATTTCCACGCTGGCGGCACCGATGCTGCCCGCCGAGCGCTGCACCTGCCCCACCAGCTCTGCCAGCGAATGCGACATCTGCGCCAGCGCGCGCAGCACCTCGCCCATTTCGTCCTGGCGGTCGGTGCCGATGCGTGCCGTCAAATCGCCCTCGCCAATGGAGCGTGCCACGCGCACGATATCGGCCAGCGGCCCGGTCACGCTGCGCTGCACCAGCCGCGTGCCGATGCACACGGCCGCAATGATGATGGCCATGATGCCCGCCACACCCCACACGGTTTTCAGCCGCTCGTTGCCGGCCTTGTCGCGCAGTTCGGTGGCGCCACGCTCGGTCAGGCGCACCATGTCCTGTTGCGCGCCCTGCAGGGCCTTGAGCTTGCCCTGGGTGTCGCCCTGGATGTGCGCGATCAATGCGGCCGCATCGCCCCCGGTCTTGAGCTTTTGTGCCGCCTCCAGTGAAGCCTTCAGCGCCTGCGCCTGGCGGGTGACCGCTTCCAGTGCGGCACGCTCCTGGGTGCCGGTGAGCAAAGCGTCCAGCGCGGATTGCACCTGCGTGAGTTCCTGCTGCGCCTGCTCCTGCCCGCCCTGCAGCAGGGCGGCCGAGGCCTCATCGGCCGCCAGCGCCGCCCCCAGGGTACGCAATGCCTGCGCCTCGGCCAGCGCACGCCAGCGCGAGGCCAGCTCCAGCTTGCTTTGCTGATCGGACTGCTCATGGACGGTGATGGCCTGCGACTTCACCGTGCGCAGCGCCGAACCGACGGACATGAGTACCAGCCCGATGCTCACGGCAATGGCCGGCAGCCATATCTTGGTTTTGATGCTCAACGCCATGCACGCCCCTTGTCTCAGAACAGAACCTGTAACCACCTGTCAAAAGTATGGCATGGCTCGGGCGCAGCGGACCAGCGAGAATGAGTGGATGCACTCTACTCCCGACGCCTCGCCATTGCACCCCTTCGCCACGCTGACACCCGACGTGGTGCTCGACGCGCTGGCCAGCGTGGGCCTGTACGGCGACGGGCGGCTGATAGCGCTGTCGTCCTACGAAAACCGCGTGTACCAGGTCACCCTGGAGGACGGCAGCCGCGTGGTCGCCAAGTTCTACCGCCCGGGCCGCTGGAGCGAGGCGCAGATTCTGGAAGAACACGCCTTCGCCGCCGAACTCATGGCGGCCGAAGTGCCCGCCGTGGGCCCGATGGTGCTGGGCGACCGCACGTTGCACCCGCACGGCGGTTTTCAGTTTTCGGTCAGCCCGTGGCGCGGCGGCCGCCAGCCCGAGCTGGACGACTTCGAAGTGCTTGAATGGATTGGCCGCTTCCTCGCGCGCATCCACACCGTGGGCGCCGCGCGCCCCTTTGCCGCGCGGCCCACGCTGGACCTGCAACAGTTCGGCACCGAACCGCGCGACTGGCTGCTGGAGCACGACCTGATCCCGCTGGACGTGCAATCGGCCTGGCGCGACGCCTGCAATACCGCTCTTGATTTAATAGCTGCCAGCGCTTTACAGAAAAGCGCTGGAGACCATTTTTGCTTGAAAAATGCAACGCCGCTGCGCCTGCACGGCGACTGCCACCCCGGCAACATTCTGTGGACGCCGCTCGACGAATGGGGCCGTGGCGGCCCGCACTTTGTGGACCTGGACGACGCCCGCATGGGCCCGGCGGTGCAGGACCTGTGGATGCTGCTGTCGGGCGACCGGCGCCAGCGCACGCACCAGCTCGGCGCGCTGATCGACGGGTACGAGCAGTTCCGCAGCTTCGACCGGCGCGAGCTGGCCCTGATCGAGCCGCTGCGCACCCTGCGCCTGATCCACTACAGCGCCTGGCTGGCCCGGCGTTGGGCAGACCCGATCTTCCCCATCAACTTCCCCTGGTTCGGCAGCAGCGACTACTGGCGCGGGCAGGTGGACATGCTGCATGAGCAGAACGAGGCCATGCAGGAGGCGCCGCTGGTGGCGTGAAGACAGAAGGGGCTTCGCTTCGTTCTGTGAGTGAGAGGGCCTGAGCGAAGTGCAGCACCACATGGAAAATACGCCATGCCCGATACCCTCCAATACGATCCGGATCTCATTCCCACCCATACGACTGCCGCTACCTCGTCCATTGCATGTTGGGGGGAACAGCACTATGGCCTTAAGGTTCAGCAGTGCCACCTGATTCGGCGGGGACTGAATGACAACTACGCATTACGTTCCACGGACGGAAGCCGCTACGTTGTACGTTTGTATTCGATCCGACCTCGCGGTGATTTCAACGTTCATTTTGAAATATCATTTTTAACGTACCTCAAGACCCAGGGCGTAGGAGTGGCTGCTCCGGTGCTGACGGCAAAGGGATGCACACATGTCCTATTGCAGTTCCCTGAAGGACTGCGTGCCCTGGCTCTGTTCCACTATGCCGAAGGCTCTATTCCAGACACGCTGGAAGAATTTGAACTCACCGGCCGGATGCTAGCCCACATCCACAGGGCGGCGCGCGACTACGCCGGCCCCCAAAGTCGCTATACGCTGAATGGTCATCACTTAGCGGGCAGAACGCTCGACTACCTGCGGGTGTTCCCGGAGTTGAGTGCCGAGTTGCTGGAGACATACCGTCATCTGGTGAGTTGTCTGCTTGCAGAGCTGGCCGAAGCTGAAAGTGGGTTGACGCGCGTCGTCTGTCACGGTGACACGCACGGCTTCAACAATCACGTGGGCACGGACGTAGCCGGGGTTCGAAGGGCCATGTTCTTTGACTTCGACGATGCCAGGCCAGGTTTCTTGGCCTATGACTTAAGCGTGCTACCTTGGTCATATCTGACGCGCAAGAGCCTCAAAGAACCCGACGAATTGCTCCTGGAGCGCTGGACACACTATCTTCGCGGATACCGCTCGGGCGGCGGCGAGGTAAGCAAGGAAGACATCGCCGCACTGCCGCTGTTTGCGCAGTTGCGGCACTTGTGGAACATAGGCGAAGCCGTCGGACGCCTGCACCACTGGGGAACAAGTCCGATGCCCGTGGATTGGCTGAAAAAACAAGTGGAGGTGTTCGAGGCTTGGAAGAGTCTTGACCTGCGTACCTGATGGCCTGCAGCCACTGGCTCATCCGCCGCACAAAAACGAAACGGTGCGCCCCCTGTTGGATGTATGCCAGTCCAGAGTCGAAAACAGGCCAGTCCCCAACCAGTTCGCTCGTCCACGTCCCACCCCACATGTCTCCCGTCGTACCCCACGGCCCAGCAGGCAGCAGCGCGCAAATGCCCCAAACAACACCCTGCACCTCCATTTGCTATATTTTTAGCAGCATTTGGCGCTTATAAACAAAGGGGCAACGCCCGATTTCACTCTAATCCGGCATCCGTACAACCAAACACCGAGCCCAGTCACCCTGCCCCTCCGGCGGCCCACTTACGGCCCGCCGTGCAGTGCGGGAGGGCGGGTGGCACAAAGATGTATCAAGCAGTGAATCTGCTGCCTGGGTATGGCTCAGCCTCCCGGCCTCGACTATCCTGCGCTTTTCACTGCCACTGCGGGTGTCCGCACCAGCCCATGAAAGATCTCCTCCGAACGGTTTTCTCCATCCGCCAGCAACGCCGCGCCCCTCCGGCCGGACCGGTGCCGCCTGTGGGGGCTTTCGTCATTCGCAAGGACGTGAAGATGGAAGTCAACCAGCCGATTCCACGCGACCTGTGGAACTGGCTGGTGCTTTCGGGCTGGCGCACCATCCCGGTCAAGAAAGACCGGCGCAAGACGATGGAGTTGCCCGCAGGCGCCCTGCTGGAACTCATCAGCGCCCACCCGACCGAACGTGACGCCGTGCATGCCCGCGTTCTGACCCATGCGCGGTAACCGCACGCACGCTGATTTGCCAAAAAAATAGCGCCTTGCACCCCTTCATGGACGCAAGGCGCTGAGGGTGTTGCGCGCTCAGTCTCTCAGACCAGCAGCGCGTTCACCCGCTTCACATAGGCGGCCGGATCTTCCGGCAGGCCGCCCTCGGCCAGCAGTGCCTGGTCGAACAGGATGTGCGCCAGGTCGTGGAAGTGCACGCTGCCATCCAGTTTTTTGACCAGCGGGTGCTCGGCATTCACCTCCAGCACGGGCTTGGTCTCGGGGGCTTTCTGGCCAGCCTGCTTGAGCATGCGGGCGAGCTGGGTGCTCATGCCGTCGTCCTGCACCACCAGGCAGGCGGGGGAATCGACGAGGCGTGTGGTCACGCGCACGTCTTCGGCCTTGTCCTTGAGCGCTTCCTTGAGCTTGGCAAGCACGGGCTTGAAGGCTTCGGCGGCTTCCTCGGCGGCCTTTTTCTCGGCTTCGTCCTGCAGCGTGCCCAGGTCCACGGCACCCTTGGCCACGCTTTGCAGCGGCGTACCGTCAAAGTCGTGCAGGTAGTTCAGCGCCCATTCGTCCACGCGGTCGGTCATCAAGAGCACCTCGATGCCCTTCTTCTTGAAGACTTCGAGCTGCGGGCTGTTCTTGGCGGCAGCCAGGCTGTCAGCGGTGATGTAGTAGATGGCCTCCTGGCCTTCCTTCATGCGCGCCTTGTAGTCGGCAAAGCCCACGCTGGGCGTGTCGCTGGTGGTGCTGGCAAAGCGCAGCAGCTTGGCCAGGCGCTCGCGGTTACCGAAGTCTTCACCCAGGCCTTCCTTGAGCACGGCGCCGAACTCGGCGTAGAACGCGGTGTACTTGCCTTCCTTGGCCTTGTCGTCGGCGTCCACCACGTCGGTCACGGCGTCGTCACCCGCCGCCACTTCATGCTTGTCGTGCTTGGCCAGGTCTTCGAGCATGCTCAGCACGCGCTTGGTGCTGCCCTCGCGGATGGCGCGCACGTCGCGGCTTTCCTGCAGCAGTTCGCGGCTCACGTTCAGCGGCAAGTCGGCCGAGTCGATCACGCCTTTGACGAAGCGCAGGTAGCCGGGCATCAGCGCCTCGGCGTCGTCCATGATGAAGACGCGCTTGACGTACAGCTTCACGCCGGCCTTCTTGTCGCGGTTCCACAGGTCGAACGGTGCCTTGGCGGGGATGTAGAGCAGCTGCGTGTATTCGGTGTTGCCTTCCACGCGGTTGTGCGCCCAGGTCAGCGGGTTTTCGTGGTCGTGGCTGATGGCCTTGTAGAACTCCTGGTACTGCTCTTCGGTGATGTCTTTCTTGGGGCGGGTCCACAGGGCACTGGCCTTGTTCACCGTTTCCCATTCGCCGGTTTTCACCATGCCGCCGGGCTGGCGGCCGCCGCTCTCGTCGTTGGGGTTGATGAGTTCGCCGTCTTTCCACTCTTCCTTTTCCATCAGGATGGGTAGGCTGATGTGGTCGGAGTATTTGCCGATGACCTGCTTGAGCTTCCAGGCGTTGAGGTACTCAGAAGCGTCGTCGCGCAGGTGCAGCGTCACGCTGGTACCTCGCGCAGGGCGGGTAATGGCTTCCACCTCGAAGTCGCCCGCACCGCCGCTGACCCAGCGCACACCTTCTTCGGCCTTCAGGCCCGCGCGGCGCGACTCGACGGTGATCTTGTCGGCCACGATGAAGCCCGAGTAGAAGCCCACGCCGAACTGGCCGATGAGCTGGGCGTCCTGCTTCTGGTCGCCCGTGAGCTTGCCCATGAAGTCCTTGGTGCCGCTCTTGGCAATCGTCCCCAGGTGGTCGATGGCCTCCTGTTCACTCATGCCGATACCGTTGTCCTGGATGGTGAGCGTCTTGGCGTCCTTGTCGAAGTGCACGCGCACTTCGAGGTTGGGTGCGTCTTCATACAGCGCGTTGTTGTTCAGCGCCTCGAAGCGCAGCTTGTCGCAGGCGTCCGAGGCATTGGAGATCAGCTCGCGCAGGAAGATTTCCTGGTTGGAATACAGCGAATGCGTGACCAGATGCAGCAACTGGGCCACTTCGGCCTGGAAGGAAAGGGTTTGTTTGCTCATAGGGGTTTTAGTGACAAATTCGATGCGGAAAGGAGGCGGCGCGGCCAGCCACCCCGGCCAGACACGCGCCCGCAGGCGTTCATTTAGGGGTGGTTGCGCGGATTTCAACCCTGGGCCGTACCAAGCCCTGTGCAGCAAAATCGTTAAAAACGATAGCTGTTGACGCTTTAAGGATAAGCGCTAGAGCCCATTTTTTATTGAAATCCATCCACTGCCCGCTGCACTGCCCCACCGCCCAGGCCAGGGGTCACCACACTGGTGGCGTCCCTTCGGGCAACAGTGGTGCAAAAGAAGGGGGAAGCGGTGCAGGCGCTCTGGGTACTAGGAGTCTGCGCCCCGTGGGGCACCAGCGTACCGCCGATTTCTCGGATTCACTGGACTAGCCGTCAGCGGTGATGCGCTGCACCAGCATTTGCAGCATGCGGTCGGCCTTGTCGTTGGCAATCTGGCAGGTGCCAGCAGCGGCATGACCGCCCCCGCCGTACTCCAGCATCAGGTTGCCCACATGGGTCTTGCTGCTGCGGTCCAGAATGGACTTGCCCGTGGCCAGCACGGTGTTCTGCTTTTGCAGGCCCCACATCACATGGATGGAGATATTGGCGGTGGGGAACAGCGCATAGATCATGAAGCGGTTGGTCGCCCAGATGGTTTCCTCGGGCCGCAGGTCGAGCACCACCAGGTTGCCGATCTGGATGGCGCAATTCAGGATTTGCGCCTTGGCCTTGGCTGCGTGTTCGTGGTACAGCGCCACGCGCTCCTGCACGTCGGGCAGGGCCAGGATTTCCTCGATCGTGTGATCGCGGCAGTATTTGATGAGGTCCATCATCAGCGCGTAGTTGCTGATGCGGAATTCCTTGAAGCGTCCCAGGCCGGTACGCGAATCCATGAGGTAGTTCAGCAGCACCCAGCCCTGCGGGTTGAGGATGTCTTCGCGCGAATACTGGGCCGAATCGGCCTGGTCCACCGCCGCCATCATCTCGTCGGTAATGCGCGGGAAGGTCGCCTTGCCGCCGTAGTGGTTGTAAACCACGCGCGCTGCCGAGGGGGCGTGCGCCTCGATGATGTGGTTGACGTCGCGCCGGCCCGAATTGCGCACCGTTTCCGACTCGTGGTGGTCAAACACCAGGTGGGCGCCTGGCACATAAGGCAGGTTGGTGGTGATGTCGCGGTCAGTGATCTCGATCTTGCCGTCCTGCATGTCCTTGGGGTGGACAAACAGGATGTCGTCGATCAGATCCAGCTCGTTGAGGAGCACGGCGCACACCAGGCCATCAAAATCACTGCGGGTCACCAGACGGTACTTGCGGTCGCTCACGGGTTTCTCCTTGTTACACGTCGTTTCAGGATGGGATGGTAGCAACATCGTGCAGCGCCAAGGCAGGCCCACCCCAAAAAAAGGGATGGACGGTGTTTCCTCGGGTTCAGTCGGCCAGCGGCTGCCCCAGCCATTTCACCAGCTGGCGTGCCACACCGGCATCGCTGAGCAGTGCCAGATGCCCCAGGCGGTAGGCCACATGGCGGCGGGCGCGAGGGAAGTCGAGGCAACGCGCCGGGTCGTCATGCACCCCCAGGGCGCTGTGCAAGGGCACCAGCCCATCGCCCACCAGGCACTCGGCCACCGGCTTGTTACGGGCCGACAGGGTGGCGGCCACGGTGAAGCAGGTCACTCCTGCAGGCAGCGGCAGCGGGGTGCGCTTGTCGGGGCTGCGGCGGAAACGGTCACGCCCCTGCCAGTCGGTATCGAGCACATGGCCGTAGCGCAGGTCGGTGATGCCCGCGCTGCGCAACTGGCCCAGCCGGGCAAACGGCCGGCTGTACGGCGTGCTGCCCAGCAGCACATCGACCCAGTTGCCTGCACGCTCCAGCGGCGCGCCATGGTGCGGCGTGCCCAGAAAGACGATGCGGCGCAGTTGCGCGGGCCACTGGTGGCCCGCCTCGGCCCCGTAGTGGCAGG
>C687J35021_10003403_pt1 | contig 10962 bp, 7 predicted proteins | sample RifCSPhighO2_12_FD_35021 | JGI IMG/M metagenome (IMG submission 35021)
CAAAGTCAGCGTGCTGGTAGTGGACGACGCAACCTTTATCCGCGATTTGGTGAAAAAGGGGTTGCGCGACCACTTTCCAGGCATCCAGATCGAGGAAGCCGTCAACGGGCGCAAAGCCCTGCAGATGCTGACTCGCCAGCCGGTTGACCTGATTCTCTGTGACTGGGAAATGCCGGAAATGTCGGGTCTGGAACTGCTCACCTGGTGCCGCGAACAAGAAGCCCTGAAGATCGTCCCGTTTATCATGGTCACCAGCCGCGGTGATAAAGAGAACGTGGTGCAGGCGATTCAGGCCGGTGTTTCCGACTTTATCGGCAAACCCTTTTCCAACGAACAATTGATCACCAAGGTGAAAAAGGCCCTCAGCCGCGCCGGCAAATTGCAGGCGCTGATGTCCAGCGCGCCGCCGAAAATGCTCAGCAGCGGCTCTTTTGCCAACGACTCGCTGTCTGCCCTGACCGGTGGCAAGGCCGATGTAGTTAAGCCGACAGCTGGGCCGGCAGTGCAAGCCGCCGCTGCCTTTGCCGGTAAACCCGCGGCGGCCAAAGTACCCGCTGCCAGCGCTACCAGCGGTCGGGGTCAGGGCCAGTTGCGCTTGCCCGGTGGCGCCACAATGTCCTGCGTGATCAAGGCACTGAGCCTCAAGGAAGCACTGCTGGTGGTCAAACGCACTGAGGTGCTGCCGCAGGTGCTGGAAAGCGCGGTGCTCGATCTGGAGCAGGGCGAAGCGGCGGAAACCGCACGGCTCAATGGCTACCTGCATGCCGTCGCGGCCTTCGAGCCAAAACCTGACAGCGAGTGGCTGCAACTGACCTTCAGATTCGTCGACCGCGACCCGCAGAAGCTCGACTACATCTCCCGGCTAATCGCCCGGGGTACTGCGCAGAAGCACTTCAGCCCCGGCGCGTAAGCAAACCCAGTCCTACCGGTGCATGCGAGATGGCTCACAACCCTGGCGCGCCGGTTCGCTTAGCGCGGGATCGGCTGCTAATCTCAACGGTCCGGACACAGACAAATCATAAGATCCGAGTTGTTATGCTAGGGCGTCTGATACTTTTCTGCAGTTTGTTGACCCTTGCCGGCCAGGCAGCGGCGTTGACTATTTACAAGTACACCGATGCTAACGGCGTGGTCACCTATACCGACCAGGCCGCGCCCGGTGCGCAGGTGTTCGTGTTTCGCGACCGCATGGTTGAGCGCCTGGATAACCAGGTAAAGCTGGAAACCAAGAAGCACGAAGCCGGTGAAACCCTGTTGGTGCGCAACGATCTGCACGCGCCGGTGCAAATCGAGCTGCGCTTGGAAGCCACTGACAACGTCACGGGCGTGCCGGACAAGCCGATCAGCTGGGTGCTGCCGCCGCGCAGCAAGATCCGCCTGGCTACCCTGGCCCCGCGTGATGCCAGCAAACCCATGCGCTACACCCCCAAGTTGCGCTATGCCATGGGCGATCCGCGCCTGCTGCCGACGCAGAAGAGTTACCCGCTGCCATGGCGCGGTGGCCCGTTCCGCCTGACCCAGGGCGCCAACGGCAAATACAGCCACTTCACTCCCAAAGGCCGTTACGCCATGGATATCGCCATGCCCGAAGGCACGCCGATTGTTGCGGCGCGCGGCGGCATCGTGGTGAAAACCGAGAATCAGCAGAGCGGTCGCGGCAACAATCCGTCCGGCAACTATGTGCGCATCCTGCATGACGACGGCACCATGGGCGTCTACTTGCACCTGATGAAGGGCTCGGTGGCGGTCAGCGAAGGCGCTCGCATCAACGCTGGCAGCATGCTCGCGCGCTCCGGCAATACCGGCAACAGCACCGGCCCGCACCTGCATTTCGTGGTGCAGCGCAATGTCGGCCTGGCGCTGGAGTCGATCCCCTTCAACTTCGCCCAGCCGGTCAACAGCCTGCCGAACTTCGCCGTGGGCGGCGAGTAAGCCTTGATGCACAACGGCGATGTAGGGTGCGCCGTGCGCACCGATGACCTGGCCCGCCTCGGCCTCGGCGTGCGCAGCTTGGTCGAACGTTAACATCGTCCCCGGCGAATGCCGCTTCGACTTCGAGATGCGCGCCCTGCCAGCCGGCGACCCCAGGCAGGTTGCCGCTGAGCTGCAGGCCTACGCCGAGCACGAACTGCTGCCGCGCATGCGTGCCGTCAGTGCCGCCAGCGACATTCGTTTCAGCGAGCTATCCAGCTACCCCGGCCTGCTCACCGACCCAAGTAGCGACGCTGCGCGCGCGAAGACTTCAGCACCGTGGCCTTCGGCACCGAAGGCGGCCTGTTCGACGCCGCCGGCATCGCCACCGTCATCTGCGGCCCCGGCAGCATGGACCAAGGCCACAAACCAGACGAATACGTCAGCCTCGCCCAGCTCAATGCCTGCGATGCATTGCTGGGTAAGTTGGTGAAGTGGATGCAGGCAGAGGGCTGAAGCAGACCTTGAGGGCGGGAATAGAATTAAAGGCGACTGAGTGTGTAATCAGGGAAAGGGGGGGCGGATTTATTTTTGCGTCAGCTGTATTAGATCAATCAATAAATATGCTCTCTGTTTGTTCTTTTGTTGCCGGTTTAGGCTTTGTTCAAGCGGCAACTGAGCGCGCAATGGTCGGATACTCCTGTACTCAGGTGGACGTTTTCCAGCCGGTAGCCCGGCGTGTGGAAAAGCCCGTCGACCATAAACGGAATGTCTCCGGCGCGGTGCAGCGAGCCGTCAATGCTGCTGGTGTAGTGCGCCGGTATGCCATCGATGAAGTGCGCGGCGATCAGGTCGAAGGTGGCGCGGCCGCGCGGGGCGTTGAAGTCGCCTACCAGCAGCAGGTCGCCAGCCTGCTGGGCTTGCGCCTGAGCCAGGCGAATCAGCTTGCCGGCACTTTCCCGCTGGTATGCCGTGGACGTGCCAAGTGGGGTTACGTTGAGGTGGGTGACGGCGATGCGTAAGCCCTGGATGGTGGCGCTCAGCATGACTTCGGCGATGCTCAATGGATCGGCTGTGCGCTGGCCCTGCGTGCTGAAATAGGTGATTTCGCGAATGCCCTGCGCGCTGCCTGAGTAGTAGTCGGCGGCCACGTCCGTCAATGCGTCTGCGCGGGCGACCATACCGACGCCGACCACATCCGCAGGCCCTTCCTCCGGATGGAGCATCATTGGTGCGAAGTGCAAGCGACCGCCCATCAGCGTTTCGAAGAAGCCAATGTCGCGCTCGCAGAGCTCTTGCAGGCAAAGTAAGTCCGGGCGTTCACGCTTGACGAAGGCCTCGACGCGCGGCAGGTGTTTGGAGCGTTCGATGTTGATGGACGCGATATTGAGCGGCATGAGATCAGTAGGCGATTACGGTATGGAGGGCAGCGTGAAGAGCGCAGGGAGTGCTTCGCGAACGATGAAAAACCGCTGCGCTGGGTTGCCGAAGTGTACCAGACGCCCGCCATAGAAGACCGGCACCCTCATTGTTACAGGGCTACTTCAGAGCATCCTTAGGCCTACCATTTTTTAAATGGAATGGCGGCAATCAATGGGGATCAGAGGAACATGGACGGGTTTATTTTCAGGTCAGTCGGATTAGGCCAATAAATAAAGCTGTCCACTTTTGCGATCATTGGTGATTAAAAATAAAACTCATGTTGGGCTATGAGTTCTATCTTCTGGCCAAGGTTTACACTTTCCAAAAATAGCCTCTATTCCATATTTGATTTCCGATATGTCATCCAGATAAAGTACCCTGAGATTTTTTATCGCTCTTGAGCAGGCCACATAGAGTAAGTTTTTGGTATTGATATGTTTGTCTTCTTGCTCTGGATTAGCAAATAGAAGCTCTATTCCCTTCACCTCTTGTTGTACAACCTTGAAGTAGTTTTTAAATTTATCTCTGTTCTTACTGCCAAAGCTATGCTCAAGGATGATAGCTACGTTCTTATACTCTTCACCCTTAGTTCCATGATATGTATGGTAACTAATCTCATCAGCTTCGATACCTTTAATAAAATTGACCCAGTTTGTTAAGGATGCGATTGGTAATGATAGAATGCTGTCTATCTTTTCATTGGCTTTATCTTCATCTTCCGAATCTTCATTCATTAGTGTATTGATGCTGTCTGATAGTGTTTCTCGGAATACATCTCCAGAAGACAATTTGTCTTGCTCGTAGTTGATGCGGTTAATTAGCGCTTTAGCTAATTCTTTTTTTACATGGCTATTTTCAAGCCGCTCAATGATTAAATTCGTCCAGTCTTTTAATAATAAGACTTTTTCATTCTTTAATTCGCCGATAACCAAGCAGGCTTTGGAAAAAGCCATGTTTTTACCTGATGATCCAAAAACATCATGGTACGAAATTTCCCCTTGCTGTATGTCTTGATAAAAATTAATAAGGCGGTAGATGGTTAAAATAGTTGGGTGTAGCTTTTCTAACTGTTGAGATAGAACCTGGGTGTTTAGGTTGTCATGAAAGATTGATGACTTTTGATAAACATCATAAACATCGCCAAACCCATTAAAACTTGCCATGAGTTTATTTGTTAATACCAGACAGTGGATTTTATTCTCGTCATCAGCCAAGTCTTCTTGCGTTCCATTCTCTTTGATAAGATCATTTCTATACTCGGCTAGAAAACTTCGAGCTGTAGCTAATTTGTCTTCTGAGTTGTTATGTGAAAAAAGCACTGATCCAGTATTTCGTTCCTTAAAGATTGGTACTTGAACTATGTTGTCGGCGCGAATATTGTTGGCAGTATTGATAATTTGCTGATGCGAGCGGCGATTGAATATCTTGTCGATATTTTTTAGACCTGCATGAAGCACTTCGATATTTCGGCCAACGCCATCATCATAAATGCTCTGTGCAGTATCACCAAAGTAACCAACCATCCAATTTCTATTATTTTTAATCGCGTAGTCATGAAGAATATTTAAAAATTTCACCACGTTACAGTGTGTGTCCTGATATTCATCGATAAAGAAGTAGGGGTAGCTGTCAATAATTATACGACAAAGAGTCGGATAGTTTTCGACGAGTTTCAAACCATACTCAAGCAGAGTGTCATGGCTAAATTTCATGTAGTGAAGTCTGTCTAGATTTACCTTACTGTCATAACTCACACGGTTTTCTTCTCCAGCATCAATTCTCTCAAGGCACTCTTCAAGTCTTTGTTTTTTATATAGCAAGCTGACAAGGAATTTAAATTTCTCTAAATTTTTCAGGCAGGTATCTAGAAATGCGGGCTGATTAATTCCTGTGTTTTTATAGGCGGCTCTAAAAAATTCAGAGTTTAGTTTTTTAGAGTGATAGAAAAGCTCTTTTGTTTGCTTGGCAAACTCAATAAATTCTTGTTGCTGTACCTTGTCAAGGCCGGTAAAGAATTTAGCTTTCTCGGAGAGTGATAAATCTTGGTTGATTTGCTTTATAACTGCCACTATTTTTTCTTTGTGACATATTAAAAGCTGTGGCTGGGCTATTTTTATTATTTCCCATAGTCTTTCATGAATAGTTGAAACGTGTGCTGTTTCAGAGTTGCCTAGCCGAGTATTTATTTCATTCACAGCAACGTTGGTATAGGTGATACATGCTACTTTTTGTGAGCTTTTGGTGGCTGCAATTTTATTGATGGTGACATATTTTAGAGTTTCTATCAGTGCGTAGGTTTTTCCCGCGCCGGCCCCTGCATTAAAACGAAAACTTTTAAAATCATCGATATAACTCTCAATGCTTTTCTGAATCTCCAGCTCCGCTCTCTCATTTGGCGTCATCAGATATAATCCCCGTGCTCTAAGTTTTCTATTCCTAGTCTTCTACAATCTCTACCTAGGTTTTAATTGATGAGAGCGCGTCATTGGTTTGCAGTTTAGTAACTAACCAATCTAAACCACTTTCTAGGTAGTTTGGTAATTTCGGTAAGTCTTCACCTTCGACTGAAGAAAGAAAACTAAAAAGCAATTTGTTGGAGAAATCACTTTTACTGTCTGATAGTTTTTTCTGGAGTTTATACGAGTTGTGAATCAGGTTAGTTCGTGCTTCTTTTCCACCTGTATTTATAATTTCGTCATATATCTCAGGCTTACAGTCTGCAATTACATTATTTATAATGTCGTTTTGGTAATTGGTTAAGATCAACGCCTCTTCTAAGCTAGTCGCGTATTGCTTTTCAATTGGATATTTTTGGAATACTACATAAAGGTTGTCGTCTTCAAAGAACGGGATGTCTTCAATTACATCCGCTTCACTTTCGAGTTTATTACCTATCTGCTGATTAAACGCTTTAAGTGTTGCATTGGTTGTTTTGCGTCCATTAAGGCTAGTGATTTGATTATATTCTGGAGCATTTCCTGGAACGCAAGGTGTCTTATCCGTTTTAGCCTTATGGCTACACACACCACAAGATTCATTATCTTTGTGCTTTTCGTTCTTCTCGCATTTCTCACGCTTGATATCTAAGTCGGTCACAATCAAACTTGGAATGCTAAGTTTTTTCGCCAGTGGAAGATACAATTTGCCGTGCGCGCCATTGATATTAAATACTGAAATATAGTGTTTGCTAAGAGTATGGTGTCTTTCTAGATAATAACTTAACAGTGTTTCTTCTGTGATGCCCTCAACGAAAATAATCGCGTCAGAAAAGAATAGCTCAGAGACTTTGTACTTTATATGTTTCTTGATGAAGTTAAGCTTTTTGTTCGCGTCAATGTCATCGCCAGAAACAACAGCATCATCGGTCAAGTTTATGGCTTTAGTGCATTTATTGACTGAGGTTAAATAGTTTAGATTGTTGAAGGTGTTGCTGCTGTGAATTTTACTGTTGACGATGTGAGAGGAATGAGTGGTAATCGCAATCTGACACTGTAGTGTTTTTGCATGTGCTGAAGACGCATTTGCAATTTCCAGAGCCTTTATTACTGCATTATCAATACGCTTAATGAAAAATTCCTGCATCTGAGGGTGCATGAACGCTTCTGGCTCTTCAATAAAGAGCAGATTTATGCGACTAAAATGGCTTTTGTCTTCATAGCTATCAACAAAATGGATGATCTCACCAATAATATTTAGTAGATTGATATAGCCTAAGCCAAATTGATCCTCAGGAATATAATCATTGCCATCCATAAAATTATATTTTATCAGTCCTTTCATTATCGCATCGTAAGTAACGTTGCCCGAAAGACTCATCTCAACCTTGTTGCTGCTTTCCACCTCTCCTAAGACTTTAGAAATATCACCGCTCTTAGAACCTACATCGTCAGATATGAGTCTGTTTATCGACTCTATGCTTGCTTCCAGTTTTGAACGAGACTTAACGTCATTGGTGAACTGAAAGTAAACTATCTTGTTAAAAACATTGCTCAGCACGCCATCTTTAAGGTGGCGATTGGCTTTGATTTCTTTAATGTGTATTAGCTCTTTAAGAGAAAACTTTTCTGTTGCATCTCCTATGAGGTCAATAAATTTAAATTGATAAATATTACCCGCTGTTTGGTAAGGGTTATTTTCTTTTGAAAGCAATTTGTAAAATTTCGAAAACTGCTGTGTTCCGTCTAGTTTGTTATTCTCCGAGTCAATGGTTTCAAGAATTTCTTTGATTTTTGCTTTGAAAGCAGACTCCTCTGTAAGTACCACTTTAACCTTAATGCATACACTAACTGGTTCCCCATTGCTCTTTTCACTAATTGACATAAAAGGAGCGAGGTGAGTAATTAAGTCTTCATCGTTAAAGTCCACTTTAATCTTTAAAGTAAACTCTAAGTTCGGTGTTTCTAAATTTTCGAATTTTGTCTTTTGATTTTCTTCAAAATCTTGCTTGTATTGATTGAATAACTCATTTAAATAGGAAAGATTGAAATCTGATGCCGATGGCTGTTCATTTTGGCATAGCATTTTTAATGCATTGACGACAGTAGTTTTGCCGGAGTTATTCTTGCCGATGATTAAAGTTGTTGAAGGTGCAATCACTGACTCTGGTTGATTTCCTTCAGTGCTCATATTAATAATTTTAGGTTTAACGAAACATACCGTATTGTCTGTAGATCGGAACTTGCGGTAGTTCTTTATGGTTAGACTTTCTAAATACACGGGCTTTCTTCCTATAGATAGATGGTCAACGCTTCCTGAAATCTGACGCTTAGTTATGCTGTTGGAATAATGATAATTAAAGGATGGTGATAGTCTAGCGGCTTGATCACTCCTAGTTGATCAAAAATAAATCACTCCGTACTATTAGGGTGTATCAGATTTTTTAAAAAACAGTGCCTTTAATTGGATCAACAAGCCTCCTGCCTAGCTAAGCCCACTCCGAGTCTAGCAGGGAACTAATTTCAGATAACGATAATACTCGTACGGGAAATTCTAAGAAACGATATATCTCAGTTGCCCTTTGCCGAAGATTGGAATCATTGGTAACGAAGTAATCACACTGTGAGCCATAAATTAAATGCTCAATATCGTGGGCGCTGCTACGTTGTGTTCTAGAGGATTTATCCTGTTTGTAGGACATCAAATCCATCGTATTATGCAAGGAATAGATAGCATCCCTTATTTCTTCATGATGAACTAAATTCTTGAAGTCAGACTTTAGATGGCCTGGCGGGGAACTCATGCAAACCAATTCAGAGAACTCACTTTCCGTTAATTCATTAAATATATCAGCAGAGCTTCCAATTCTTTTCCTATATTCTAAGTCGTTGTATTTTTCAAAATACAATCGCCTATCTTCGTCTTTAAGGTTTTTAAGCATTTCAACTGCTTCGCTAGACGCCGCAGTCATCTCAATACGAGAGAGAATCAATGGTGCGCTTTCAAAAAAAGGTTTTATTCTGTCATCAATATTGCACGGCTGGAGGTTGACGCCATCACTAAGCGACATAAGAACCTCAACAAATTTATCTCTGCGTTCAACGTTTGTAATTTTAAAAATTTCTTCGAAATGCGAGACACTTCCAATGATTATTAGGTCGTGTTTTATTCTTGCTTTCGTCAATAATTCGAAAAATTCTAATTTATTAACCGCCTGCGTCAAAATATTTTGATCTATATAGCAGGTTGTGCCAGTGAGAACGATAGCCTCTCTGTTGATACTCAGCTGAGACATGTCGCCTAAGCCATGCACTGCTTTGTCTGTTAAAAAAGAATAATTCCATTGTTGCTTTTGTATCGCAACCATTTGGCGATCTATTTTTCCAGTAATAAAATTAACTATCAATTGCGTGTTATGAAGTGCATCAAAGCAAGCGTCACAATCATCGCAAAACTCCTCTCCGGGGTGAAAATCTGTAAAATTAATAGCCATTGCAATGTCTATGCTTAGCGAGTTATTAATTATTCTCTCTATAATTTCATCTGAGATATTCTTTCTTTTCAATATAGTGCTGTTATGATATTTGTATTGCATCTTGCTTCGCTCCAGTATTTGTCCCGGTACACGCAACAGTGTTCTAGATTTTATTTAGCGCTTTCGGCCATAAAGGCGGATATAACTCATATGCAATCATGTTCTATGTAGTAAAAATGGGATTAAGTTTCCAGAAGGTTGTATTTCAATAAAGTCAATAGCTAGTTTTCATTGGCTTCAAATTTAGCTTACAGATGCATCGCAGATCGTCATTTTCCCTTGTGGCTGCATGCCTTCCTAATGACGCGGCTTGTTATGCTTTTGACTTATTCAGCCATTCGAAAAAATGATTGATCACTCCTTTGCTACCAATTAACGTATTTAGCGCTTTTCTTGATATGTAAGCGCCGAAGAATAAGAAGGCAATGCCTGGTGTAATAGCATATAGCTCAATACTTTCAGAAGTTGAGCTGGCAGATATTGCTACTTTAGTTTCAACACCTAGTCGAAATAAATCATAACCGCTATATATCGAGATCCCCGCAACTGAAAAAGCGCCTATAGCTGTAACAATGCTTATTGCTGATGTGTATTTTTTATTCTCTAATGTCACGCGATATCCTTTAAGATGTAAAGAAGTGCAACGGAAAAGGGGTGGGCTTTTTAAGATTATTCGGATTAATCGAGTGAGTATATTTGCCCAATGTCCCAATGAGCGAAGCGAGGGGCGGAGTGAATGTTCTAGCGATATGGCCACTTCTGGTTGATCAAAATTAAATTAAACCGGCCTCTTTAGCTAGGTCATGAATATTTCTCTAACTACTCTACTTGTGGGGGCAGCCCATGGCCGCATATTTTATATGCTATTTTGATTTGCTATCAGCCAATTTTCATTTGGTTTATGGCCCGCTGTAATGGCTTCTTTGTAATGCTGAGTTATTGCTGTAACTGCCAAATGAAGGGCATAGGCTTCGTAATCACCCCAAGGTCTGCTCGGACAGTATTTTCCAGCTTGAGTTGGGGTGTGAATGTAGTGGCTTAAATAGAAATTAAACCCACAGTTAGTCGGGTTTACTGCAAGTACGACACGAATTTCCGTGGGAATGCCTTTGAGCCAGAATGAGTAACCTGTAGGTGTTTCTTCGGTGCGTTCAATCGCATCGTCGTTGAGTGCATTTTCAATTGTCCACGGCATGACGATACCTCCTAGGTAATGGTATCTAATGTGCAGTTGCGGCTACGCTCGAAAACGAGCCGCCAAGCAGTGTTGTGCGAGTGCAGAAAAGGGGAGAGGTGTTCGAGAGGGGGATGTTGCGCATTCCAAACTCCCTTTGGTTGCGGCGGGTGGTGTGCTGGCAATTGGCCTGCCTGTTCGCTCCGACATTAAGCATTTGCCGTGCAAACGGCAAGCAGCGCATGCGGGCGCTGCTTTAGCGCCTGATAGGTTTCTGGTGGTTGGGTGGGTTGCGGTGGTGCGCAGCCAACGCGTTGGCCGGCGTCAGTCTAATTTGTCAGTCCATCACGGCCCAGGCCTGAGCAGGTTTGCCCGGGGCGGGGTATCGCTGCGCTCGGCTATGTGGCGAAGGTCGCCACGCGCAGCAGATCATGAACACGTTCCTAGCCCTCGCTCGGCGCCGCCGGCGCTAACTGCTCCTTGC
>C687J35021_10003407_pt1 | contig 10956 bp, 11 predicted proteins | sample RifCSPhighO2_12_FD_35021 | JGI IMG/M metagenome (IMG submission 35021)
CCAACATCGAGAACGATGTTCTTGGCTCCGATCGTCTGAAGGCCTACTTGCTGCTCATCACGAGCTGCGACGGCTCTTTGGCGACGACGGCCAAGTTCGTCTCGACCCGTGTGGTGTGCTGGAACACCCAGGCCATCGCGCTGAACCACGAAACCGGATCGGCCGTGAAGGTGCGTCACAACACCGTGTTCAACCCGCAAGCGGTGAAGGAAGAAATGGGTTTGATCGGGGCGAAAGCTTTTGATCACTTCCTGGGCAACATGCGATCCTTGACCAAGGTGACCATGACGCAAAACGATGCCAAAGGTATCGTGGCGTCCCTGCTGCCTGTCTCGGCCGGCGGTGAAAAGGATGTCAGCGAGTCCAAGGCCTTCCGCAAGATCATGGGCCTGTTCAATGGCGAAGCCAAAGGCGCACACCTTCCCGGTGTGGCCGGCACTGCCTGGGGACTCCTGAACGCTGTGACCGAATACACGGACCATCACGTGCGTTCGCGAAGCCAGGAAAACCGCTTTGACAGCTCGATGTTTGGCGTCGGCGCCAACATGAAAGAGGCGGCTGAGAGCACGTTGCTCGCCTTGGCCTGAGGGAGTGGCAGCTGCATTCGGCGTATGCCGATGTAGACAAAACTCCGAACAGCAAGAGGGTGGGATCGCCTGTATCCTGCGTGCACCCATCTGAGGAACAAGACCCGCTTCGGCGGGTTTTCTACTGGGTCAACCCAGCAGAAAGCCCACCGGCTCCTCCTTTTACTTTTCCCCGCATCGGGAATCCACCAAAGGAGAAACCATGAGACCCATCAGACTGACACTGAATGGCTTTACGGGTATTGCATCAGGTCGGTCCAAGAGTTCCTTGACCATCGATCTTGATGCATGCGTACCTGCAGAAGCACAGCTGGTTGCGATTTTCGGGCCCAACGGTTCCGGGAAAACGACCATCATCGACAACCTCCACCCCTACCGGCTGATGCCATCACGGGCCAATCAGCCTGTTCCTAGCGCGTTCTCCTACTACGACCACCTGGTTGGAGGGGAGGGGGGCAAGGAACTGGTGTGGGAGCACCAAGGCGTGCGATACCTGAGCTCCTTGCGATTCAGGTCCACTGCAAAAACGAAGAAGCAAGAGGCCTTCCTGTTCGTCTACGAAACCGATGGAAGCACGCAGCCATGGAGCGATCAGGCAACGGGCCTGAAGTCCGATGGCAAGGCCGAGAACTACGACCGCTGCATAGAAGCCGTGGTTGGAAAGCCTGAGGTGTTCTTTGCTGCACAGTTCAGCGCCCAAGGCCGGACACCGATTGCAGCCATGACCGCAACAGAGGTCAAGAAGCTCTTGGCTGACATGCTGGGCATGGATCGTATTGCTGCCCTGGCTGGAAAGGCCTCGGAGGTTGCGAAGCTGCTCAAGCCTCGGCTGAGCAGCGTGCAAGACCAGGCAATGCGTACCCGGCAATCGGTGCCTGATGTTCGCGTGCTGCAAGGCTCGCTCAATCAGGCCCTGGCCAATCTCGAAGGCATCGAAGCGTGCATGAACCAGACGGCTGCAGAAATCACGCAGGTGACGGTTGATCGAGCCGCCCTGACCAGCTCCATGGAACGCCAGATCTCGATCAGGTCGCAGCATGAGGCTGTGGATGAGCAGATCTTGATGGCGACGTCCACAGGTGCCAGTCAGATCGCTGCCATCGTCGCCAAGCAAAGGGAAGGCGCTGATGCAAAGCTCGTTGCATTGCAGGAGGCGAAGAACGCAGTGCAAGTGGCGCTCAACCTCAAGCAGCAACTGCAACAGCGTTGCGAGCAGCTTGATCAGCTTGTTTCCAGATCGGACCATATCGGTAGAGCCAGGAAGGCAATGGATCAGCTGATCCAGGATCGAGCCAAGCGGTTGTGCCTCATCGAGGACAGTTCGAAAGACCTGTCGCGCATTGATGAAGTGCGTCGATTGGTTGAATCCCTCAGTGCCTCACTGGCCAAGCTGACGAGCGACGGTGCGCACTTGAAAGCTGCACTGGAGCTGGCTCAATCGACGGCAATGCTTCTGCGTGAAGTTCCTTGTGGTGGCACGGCGATGGCTGGCAGATGCAAGTTGCTGGCTCAGGCGAACGAGGCCGCTGTACGCCTTCCACAACAGGAGATGAAGCTACAAAAAGCGCGTGACCACTACCGAATCCAGAACACAAACTGTAAGGGGAGTACGAACGAGCTTGTTTCACTTCAAGAGAAGGAGGCTGTGGTCAAAGTTGCCCAAAGGGAACTCAATGACATCGAAGCCAAAATCGCTGAGTGCAGGGAAACGCTGGCTTTGCGGGAGACCATCGAAAACGCGCAGAAGGAACTACCGGGAGTCAGGGCTGAGTTGACGAAGGCATCGCAAAGCCATTTGCTTGCTCAGGAAACAGTCAGGCGCCGGCAAGAAGAGATCGTCGCAGGACAACAAGCTGATGAGGCAGAGTTGTCCAAGGCCCAACACCAGGTCGAACAGGGTTTGCTGAGGTTAAGAACCTTCAAGCAGTCTCTGCCAAAACTGTTGGAGGCTTCAACGGGCGAACAGCTTGACCAGCTGCTGCAGGCAGCAAAGCGCCGACATGAAGAGCAAGCTGGGCGTGCAGAGGAAGTGCGTAGGCGAATCGCTTCGATCAAGGCGTCCATGGAATCTGCAGCGCAGCTGACGACCATTGCCGTCGAGCATGAGGACAGAGCGCAGAAGATCGCAATGGAGATGTCTCGCTGGACCCTGCTGTCAAAAGCACTGGGTACAGATGGCGTCATTGCAATGTCGATCGATGACGCAGGTCCCATGATCGCTTCCTTCGCAAACAGTCTTCTTGAGGACTGCTACGGAGGTCGGTTCGTGCTGGCAATCCAGACGCAGACAGAGACAGCCGCTGGCATGCAAAAGGAGGCATTCAACGTGATGGTGGAAGACACCACTCGCGGTGAAAACAAGTCCCTGGACTTGATGTCAGGTGGTGAGAAGGTCTGGATCAATGAGTGTCTGGTGAGGGCAATTGCCCTGTACATGGCCAGCATCTGCGATATCCGATACGAGACGATCTTCAGTGATGAAGCCGACGGTGCACTCGACCCTGAGCGCAAGCGTCAGTACATGGCAATGAAGCGTGCCGTGCTACAGCGTGGGGGATATTCACGGGAGTACCTGATCACACAGACCCCAGAGCTATTGAGCCTGTGTGATGGGGTGATCGATGTGACTACCCTCTGAGGAAAGTGAAAGGCTGCTTGCAGCCTTTCCTGAACGCTCTCAATCAAAGAGCCTTCAGGAAAGGTGCCAGTTGGCTGGTATCTCCACTCCAAGCAAGTCGTCATCTATGGCAATGAATGGAGTCCAACATGAAGTCCGAAGTCAGCAAAGTGAAACAGGAGAACATTGCGAATGATCTGTTCGTGATCATTTTCGCAACCTTGACGTTTGTCGTCATTGCCTCTCTTGTGGTCTTGAAGTTCATCTGGCGTTTCTCAGCTCCAGTGCTCTTCAAATTCGCGAAGGCATCAGGCGCAGGTCTGATCGGAATCTTCAAGAGTTGAAGGATCGAGACGGCTCAACACCGGCTCATCAAAGGCTGCATTTGCAGCCTTTCTTCAGGCACCTGCTGACAGGTGGCTGAAGAAAGGCTCGCGTGCTTTGCATGCTCCCTACCGCTTCTCAACGCCGATTTTTCGGCACAACTCAGGAGCGTTCAATGTGGAAAACCTTTTCGGTGAAGAAGTAGAGGTCATCAACGGCCGACTGATTGGAAACTCTGCACCCTTCAGTGCAGCGGAGACCGATCAGATCGTGGACGAGGTGATTCATGGTGGCGAGTTGCTCGCAGAACTCGCACACAACCTCAAACGACTGCGCAAGTTGATTGCGTCTGAAACGACGCAGTCCATCAACAAGACGAGACGAGACGCATGGGAAGACCTCCTGTGGGTCTACGACCTCTATGGGTGTCCTACCCACGTGCCGTTTGATCTCGCCTGCGACGTTGTTGGTGTGGACCCTGAGCAAATCAGGGGAGCCATCAGCGGTGAGTTCGCTGGAGAAATCCGGTTGATGGCCAAAGTGATCCTTGAGCGTCTGCCTGACAAACAGGAGCACGTTCAAAGACGGCTGTCGCCATACGTGCAGCTCTGCCTGCACTGATTCAAAAGAGAGGGCACGCCTCATCCTTCGGTGGGTGAGCGTTGCCGTTGCATTCCAGGCGCATTGCGCCTTCAACAGAAAGACTTGTCATGAAAATTTCCATGTCCTTTGGCTACGTTCTCTTCAGTGTGTTGGGCGCTCCAGCAATGGTCCTTGGCCGAATCCTTCACAGCAACACCCTCGCCAACGCGTGGAACAGGGCTGCGACGGCATTCAGCCATTCCTGGGCAGGAACTGTTCAGCAAACACAGATGAAGGAAGCCCTTGTCGAAACGAATGCTTGCGCATGGACCCAGGTGCAGCATTCCGAATTCTCGGTTGCCATGGCCTGCAAACAAGCGTGGGTAGCCGGCAACCTCATCGACGTCTACCTCATGGCGGATCGAATCGAACGCGTGCTCAAGGTTCCGACAACACCGCTGGCGTGGCAACGCGCCACGGAAGGAACGGCCTTTGCTCGTGTACCACTCAAGGCACTCAGCTTTGAGGCCATGGAGCGTGCAGGTGTATTGCCAACCCTGGACGGCGCCATAGCGATGACACGCAGTGAAGTCGAGGCGGGCAAGGCGACCCGGGCCTTCAAGAAGCAGGACGACTTGCGTAAGGCTTCGATGGCTGCTACCCAGGATCTCTATGAGAACAAGGGCGAGGCTTTTCCGGAACCTCAAAGCGCTGAGTCGGGAACACCGGTGGAGTCTGCAACAGGGATCGTGACCTATGCCAACAAAAACATGATCCGGCCCAAGAACAAGGCACCCTATGAAACGTTTTCTGTCGTGCTCAAGCAAGACGAGACGGGTCAAGCGGTGACGTTCTCTGGCGTCGACCTGAAAGCGAAGTTTGAAAGCGGCGAGTTCACCCTGGGTGAGCATGTGCGCATCGACAAGTTCAAGGTCGTTTTCTCCTCGGAGATGGGTGGTGTGACACGGGTGAACACCAAGAATGAGTACAAGGTCAGCAAGCTGACCAATGCTCAGTGAAGGGGTGTTTATCGCAGAGCTGGACCTGACCTATCGTCTTCGGACACAACCAAAGCTGCCCTCACGGGCATGAAGAAAAACAGGCCCGCCAAAGCGCGGGCTCTTTGAAAGGCATACATGGCATCCGTCAACAAAGTGATCATCGTCGGCAATTGCGGCCGCGATCCAGAAGTCCGCTACCTGCCCTCGGGTCAGGCGGTGGCCAACGTGAGCGTGGCAACGACCAGTCGTCGCAAGGACCGCAACAGCGGCGAGACGATCGAAGACACGCAGTGGCATCGCATCGTCTTCTACGACAAGCTGGCCGAAGTCGCTGGTGAGTACGTCAAGAAGGGCCGCCCCATCTATGTGGAAGGCCGGCTGAAGTACGGCACCTACGTGGACAAGGTGGGTGTGGAAAAGAACACGCTGGACATCATCGCGACTGAGCTGCAATTGCTCGGTGGTCGTGAGGGTGCTGCGGGTGGCGGTGAAGGCGGGGGAAGCGGCTATGGCCGTTCACCGGCCGCGCCGCGTCAATCTGCTCCAGCTCCACGCCCCGAACAGCGTTCGGCACCGTCCCAACCACCGGCTCACGCCAACAGTGGCGGATTCGATGACATGGGAGACGAGGACATCCCTTTCGTCGACCCAATGAAACGCCGGGCTTTTTGCCTGGCGATCTGAAAAAGGAGGTGCCAGCATTCGTGCTGCCACCTCCTGCAAGCTCCTAACAGGGCTTGCTTGTGCTGATGCCTACGCGGCGTGACCACAAGCAAGCGTTGTCGCTGGTGATTCTCTGTAACCCCTTTTTTGGGAAGGAATCACATATGTCACGACTCAAGATTGATCGTATCGATTGGCACAAGGTCTTGCCTCGGCTTGGCATCCCATTCGACTACATCGAAAAACCGAACCGGCACAGTCCGTGCCCCATCGAACCAGGAGATGGCTGGAAGCGTTTTCGCATGGATAACCGCGGTGGCCGTGGAACCTGGATCTGCAGTCACTGTGGGTCCGGCGATGGTGTGCGATTGGTGGCACTGGTCAACGGTGTCAACGATGCGGAAGCCCTGCGCATGATCAAGGATGTCCTTCAGGACACTGGTCAAGCCATGGTTTCCCAGGCAGCAAACCATCCGTGTAAGCCCATCGAAAAATCACAAGCTGAACTGGACAAGGCGCGCGATTCTCTGCGCAAGGTCTGGGGCAAGTCGATAGGTCTGACGAAGACCCCATCGCTGCTCTACCTGCAAAATCGTGTTCACGGCCTTGATCCCGCATGGCTGGCGCCATCCCTGCGTCATGGCAGAGCACTGTTTCACTACGACGAAGACACGACAAAGAAGTCCATGCGGCCCGCTTTGCTCGCCCTGGTTTCGGATGCGAGCGTTGAGCAGGGCTTTGCAGTCACTCTGCACCGCACCTACATCGATCAGGCGGGTATGAAGGCCGCGGTGAGCCCTGGACAGGAAAAGAAGCTCATGAGTTCGTGTGTGCAAAAGATCGATGGTGAATCGATCATGCTCAACACGGCCGTGTCTGAGTACTGCATCGTGACCGAGGGGATCGAGAACGGTCTGGCTTGGGTCGCAGCTACTCGTAATCGGTATCGAGTGTTCGCAGCCGTCAACTGCAACAACATGGCCAAGTTCAAATGGCCGCGCGATACCAAGGGATTGCTGATCGCAGGCGATCATGACGCAGTGAATCCGCGCACTGGCTTGCGCCCCGGGTACCACAACGCCATGCTCCTCAAAGAGCGTGCACTGAGTGCCGGGGTCCCTGCATTCTTGAAGATTCCAAAGCACCAGGGGGTGGACTGGGATGACCTGTGGAATGCCGAGCAGCTGGACCAGTTCAGTTTTTCGACTTCCAAGGACACCCTGTACGCCTGAACCCTATCCACCAACCACTCCGGGCTTTTGTCCGGGGTGGTCCTCTCAAGACCATGCCCATTCGCGTGTTCTTGAGAGGACCTTCAACTTTCATAAACAGCTGTTTCTACAGCAGGAAAGGAGTCCTATGGGATGGTCATACGCGTGTGACCGGCACTACGACAAGCAGTGCCTGATTGAAGACCTCACCAAGCCTGGCGTGCTCTCGCCCGGCTACACATTTCTGGAGCACAGGGTTGTTGGGAATCACCTCTGGTACTTGTACCAGCAGCCCGACGGGATCAAGTCGATCGGCCTCTTCTTGATGGCAAGCGGTGGTCGTGAAATGGGCTGGGGACACAAGGGAATCTGCGAGTCCATGGGGCCGTATGAGACCGATTGCCCTCTCAGCTTGCTCAACATGGCCGGTGACGTGGCGCCCAATGAGTCCGCTGCTCAATGGCGTGAACGGGTGCGGCAGCATCATGCCGTCACGAAGACAGTCAGCAAGTCCTGGGCAACGCTCAGCCATGGCAGGTTGATCGAACTCGATGGCGTGCAGTACGAGGTGCTTACTGGACCTCAGAATGGGCGAACCAAAGCTCTGATCAAGCGTTTGTCCGACGGGAAGAACTTCAGCCTTACCCGCAAGGTGTTCAAGAGCTGCAAGTTGATTGCACCTGAGAGACAGGCCAGTGCCGAACCGCCGGCGACGACGGATTCGGCAAAGGCCTCAAATGCCCGGCAGGAAGATCTGTTCGGTATGGCGGCATAGCCGCACTGATCCAGCTTTCTGTTCTGTGCCACTGCTACATCCCTCGTGGATGTGGCAGCCGTGGACGTGCTGCCCGCGCAGCGCGTCGACGACTGCCAGCTCCTTTTCGTCAAGTCCCCGTTTTGGGGAAGACACTTTAGAAGGAGTCATTCATGACCATCAAAACCACCATGGGCCAGCTCAAGCAGGCCATCAAAGCAACGCTGGTCGCTGTCAATTCGAAGCGCTGTGACCTGCATATCAAAGACGGCCAGGTGTACGTGCAGGCGACAAGCCACAGCGGCTTTTGTCGTGTGATTGTTTCAACCGAGGGCTCCAGCAGTGACATCGCGGTCGGCTCGATCTCGGTGCATGCAGCCAATGTGATCTTCGGGTCGGTGGCCGCAGACATGGAAGTCACGTTCAAGCCTCAATCGAAGGGAATCCGACTGCGCTTCGGCGGCTCCAACCTCACGCTCGTTCACACCGACGCGGGAGAGGCCGTCAACGATCTGTTCGAGGTCACCACACACTGCACGGGCAAGACTTTGCTGGCCAGCGCAACCGGTGCTCAGCTGGCAAAGGCTTTTGACACGGTGCAGTATTTCGCTGCAAAAGGGGATGTTCGCCAGTACCTGTGCGGCGTCCTGATCGAGAAAGAGGATGAGCTGTTGAAGCTCACGGCGACGAATGGGTTCAGCCTCAACAGTGTGACCTCCGATGTCGAAATCAAGAAGGAAGGCGAGTTTCAAGCGATCCTGCCTTCGGACGCGGCGCAGGCTTTCGACATGGTGTTCAAGCCTGATGACGAGGTGGACATCTTTCAGCTGGGCACCGGCGACACACGGCGCATGGTTTGGAAGACGAAGAACATCTGTTGGCTCACGACCTTGGTGGCCGGTGCCTTCCCTGGCTATCGCTCGATTCTGGCCGGGGAGACTTCGCCCTTGTCCAAGACCTGGAACGTGGCACGCAAGCCGCTTGCAGCTGCCATCTCGCGGGTGCACGCGATGAGTGGGGACCGCTACCTCAAGTTCATCCTGAGCAACGAGTCGATCACCGTCCAGTCGCCCGATCAGTTGCAACGCGAAGTGGTTGAGCTCGATCAGAAGCTGGATGACATTGTTCCGTTCGAATGTACCGCCAGCTTCGCAGGAGAAATGCTCTTGGACTGCATGGACCAGGTTCCTTCCGAGGTGGTCGCCTTCAAAAAGGAGGCCAACCCGACATCGAAGCTCTACCTGCGGCCTGTCGCAGATGGTGCCGAAGTGCAGGAGTGGATCGCACTCATTCAGCCGGCGAGCATCTAACCCTTACCCGAGGTACATCATGGACGATTGCATCGAACACTCGGTCGTGCAACACGTGCTGGAGGCCTATGCAGGGGGTATCTCGATCATCGACGGGACAAGCGCGAAAGCGGGGTTCTCTGTCGAGGCTTCGGGCCGGCGCATCAAACTCACTGAGGCCCTTCTGAAGGACATTGAAGAGGCATTGGGAGAGGTATTGATCGTGGTGCCGGATCTGGTCGCGAGTGCCTGGCCGCTGTCTCTGGCAGTCCCGCGGTTGCGTGCCGCGTGGAAGCATGCTGTGATCAAGGACGCTACCGTTCTTGGGTTGCAGCAGTGGTGCGAGGTCGAGTCGATCGAACGCAGTGTGAGTGCTTTACAGAAAAGAGCTTGATCGGAAACGATGCGGCTCTCAGAAAATAGAAAAACCCCGGCTGCTTCTGGCATGCCGGGGTTTTTTTTTGGCCGCTTGAAAACGGGGGGGCGGCGTCCCTCTAGTTGGACCAGCTGGTGTCCACCAAAGCGCCGTTGATGCGTGCCTTTGGCTCAACGCTGACCGTTTGACCATATTGGGCCTGACCACGGAATTTGCTCGAATCGGCAAGCACCAGCGACTTGCGTGCATGAACCTCACCGCTCACGGCGCCCTCGATGAGAATGTCGTCGGCTTCGATGGACTTGGCAGTCACGGTAGCCGTCGCGGAGATGATCACGGTGCCGCCGGACAGCATGCTGATCGTGCCATCGAAGACCCCGTCCAGGATCAGGACGATCGGCTCTTCGGTGAGGACTTCGCCGTTCATGGTGCTGCCCAAGGGGACGAGGCAGTGGCCGGATTGGTAGCGTGAGGTGATGTCGCTTTTGATCATTTCAGTTGTTCCCGGTGTTTTTGAGTTGGGCATTCACTTTGGCGCCACGGTCCACGACAAGTTCGTCGTACTCCAGTTCAACGGCGCACTTTGCAGTACTCGCGAATTGGACACAACCTTCGCTGCACACCACTTTTCCATTCAAAACACCGGCAATCACCGAGTTCTTGGCGACAACATTGCCCTGGTATTCGGCGCCATCGCTGATGATCAGATCCTGATCGGTGATGGTGATATCGCCCTTGAAGCTGCCGTGAATGTCGTAACGATTGCGGCCAACCACCGTGCCGTTGAACTCCACCCCCTTAGGGATCGTGCCGTTGGGCCGATCGGTAGGGGGGAGGTCAGGGACGACAAGGGCAGTGGTTGCCTGGACTTGGTGGAGGTTTGCCTGGGCGAAATGGCTGTCGGCAATGGGTTCGGCGTAGTCGACCTCATCATTCAAATCAGGCTCGGTTGCAGTCTCACTGACCTCAAGATATTGACTCACGGTATTTGCTCCTTAAAAAGGGAATGAAAAAATTATTGCCAAAGTTGGCGCTGAAACGCGGGGGAAACTTCCTCGGAATTGCACGTCAATACGTCGATTGGTTTTGATTTGAGCTTTGTTTGAGTTGAAAGAAGTTGCTGATCTTCGATGGAGAGCTCGCCAGCCATCCCGCTCCTATTGAACAACGCCCGGCCGCACTCTCGCTCCAGAACCTCAAGGGTCTGGGCAAGTCGAAGGTAGAGCACGGACCCTTGTTGTTCCTTGGGGATCATGAGAAGCAGTTTGGCAATGATTTCACGAGAGTCAAGCATTTGAAGCTCAAGAGGGCTGACGGCGGTCTGATCCTTGAGGCTAATGCGAAGAATCGTCTGATATGAGCGAGCCCGCCAATGGTCGCGAAACCGCGACAGCTTGCTTTTGATTGGATTTACGATTAAGTTCAACGCTCTGCCTCGCGACAGGGCCCATCCAAAGAGGCCAACAATGATCGCAATCGTTGCCATCATGTAGCCGGCCAAATCCCGTTCAGGTGCATCTGCTTGCACATCGACGGAGCTGCTCGTCGTCGA
>C687J35021_10003412_pt1 | contig 10950 bp, 14 predicted proteins | sample RifCSPhighO2_12_FD_35021 | JGI IMG/M metagenome (IMG submission 35021)
ACAGCACTTTGGCAACCTGCAGGCTGCCTACTTGAACGCGTTCAGTCATCACTTGCCTCACTCTGCTCAGCTCTACTCAATAGCCGCGTCGGACATGGGAATTAAGTCATGTAGTCCGAGGCGCGGCATACTACATCAAGATCCGGGGAAAATCAGTGGGTGCGCGTCGCTCGGCGACCAAGAAGTGCTTTGCGGTCACTACATGCAGTGATTTGTCGCGTTAAATTTCGAATATTGTTTCATATAAGTTAAAAAACAGTACACAACTTATTGTCGGGTGCGTTCGGCTCCAGCCTTGGGCGCTCTGGCTATACTGCTGCGGCCCTTCTCTGGAGTGCTGACCCATGCCCATACAGGCGGCCACTGCGGCCGATCTCGACGAACTGGCCGCGCTGTTTGCCGGTTATCTCACCTTCTATGAGGTGGCCAAGCCCCTGACGGCGGTACGGGACTTTCTCGCCGCCCGTCTGCGCTGCGGCGACTCGACCCTTCTGCTGGCCCGGGATGACCAGGGCATGGCCTGTGGCTTCGTCCAGCTCTACCCGTTTTATTCCTCCCTGGCGCTGGAACCGGCCTGGTTGTTGAGCGATCTTTATGTGAGTGAGGCGGCGCGTCGCCAGGGTGTCGGCGAGGCGCTGATGAATGCCGCCCGGGCGCATGCCGAGGCCAGCGGTGCCTGCGGTTTGCAGTTGGAGACGGCAAAGAGCAATCTGCCAGGACAGGCCCTCTACGAACGCCTCGGTTATATCCGCGACCAGGCGTTTTACACCTACTGGCTAGGCTTGCCCTGAGCGGCCAGCGAACAAGGAGTTGCATATGGATCATCTGGTATTGACGGTAATCGCCCAGGATCAGCCCGGCCTGGTCGANCGNATCGCCCAGTGCATCAGCGAGCACGGCGGTAACTGGCTGGAAAGCCGCATGTCGCGCATGGCCGGGCAGTTCGCCGGGATCCTGCGGGTCGATGTGCCGCTGGATGCGCACTCCGGGTTGGTCACGGCGCTGGAGGAGTTGCAGGCCCATGGCATCCGTGTGCAGATCGCCGCAGGCGGTACCGCGCCNGCGACCGTNTGGCAGGCCATTCGNCTGGAGCTGGTGGGCAATGACCGTCCGGGCATCGTGCGCGACATCACCCGNCTGCTCAGTAGCCATGGGGTCAACCTGGAAAGCCTGAACACCGAAGTGGTCCCCGCACCCATGAGCGGCGAGCTGCTGTTCCAGGCCCAGGCTGTGCTGGGCGTACCGCAGAGCCTGAGCCTGGAGCAGCTGCAGACGCACCTGGAAACCCTGGCCGATGACCTGATGGTGGAGTTAAAGCTGCAGACCGAGGACTAACATCGAGTGTTATCCACGCTCCATGTGGATAACTCTGTGGGTAGCATGAGGAGCCCCGGAGCACGACCTAGTGCCCCGGGGCTTTTTGCTAAGTGCTTATTTTTTAAGCACTTAGCAACTGGTTGTGCACAGAGGCCGGGGATGCTTCTGTGGATAAGCCGGGGGCAACTGGCTGCAGCCCAGGCGCTGCGCCCGCAGCATGGGATTGGTTGTTTTTTAGGCGATGCCCTGATGCCCTTGGCTCGCCGCTAAGGGGGGATGGCCGGGCTTTGTAGGGTGCGCCTGATACCGCCATACGGCATTCCGCCGTTTTTATACCGCCTGACGTTTGCGTAGGCTGAGCCAGGCATCCAGGCTGTAGAGCGCCAGGCCGGCCCAGATGCAGATAAAGGCCAGCAGGGTGCTGGGGGCGAAATGCTCGTCGAACAAGAAGATCGCCTGCAGCAGTACCAGGGTCGGCGCGAGGTACTGCAGAAAGCCCAGGGTGGTGTAGGGCAGATGGCGGGCGGCGGCGTTGAAGCACACCAGCGGTACCAGGGTGATCGGCCCGGCGGCGATCAACCAGAGCGCCTCCGGGGTGCTCCAGAAATCGGCCTGGGTGCTCATCGCCGCCGGGTTCAGCAGCAACCAGCCAAGCGCCAGCGGCAGCAACAGCCAGGTTTCCACTACCAGGCCGGGCAGGGCCGCTACCGGTGCCTGTTTGCGGATCAGCCCGTAGAAACCGAAGGTCAGCGCCAGCACCAGCGACACCCAGGGCAGGCTGCCCAGTTGCCACACCTGCTGCGCCACGCCGAGGGCGGCCAGGCCCACCGCCAGCCACTGCAGGCGGCGCAGGCGCTCGCCGAGAATCAGCATGCCCAGCAGCACGTTGACCAGCGGGTTGATGTAGTAGCCCAGGCTGGCTTCGAGCATGCGCTCGTTATTCACTGCCCACACATACACCAGCCAGTTGCTGGCGATCAGCACGCCGCTCAATGCCAGCACGGCAAAGCGTTTGGGATTATTCAGCAGTTCGCGCAGCCAGCCGGGATGCTTCCATACCAGTAGCAACAGTGCGCCGAACAGCGCCGACCAGAGTGCGCGATGGACGATGATCTCCAGCGCCGGCACGCCCTGAATGGCTTTGAAATAGAGTGGGAACAGGCCCCAGATGATGTAGGCGGTCAGGCCGAGAATATACCCGCGGCGCGGGTTGGCGGTGGCCATGGAGGGTCCTTGCTTAGGCTGCTAACTAAAGACCTGGGATTCTAGTCGGGGCGGCGCGGGCTTGTCTGGGCGGGCAGGATTTTCTTCAATGCCATAAGCCAGTTAGCTGTAACAAAGACGTTACGGCTAAACGGGNAACTGTAGTGCTCAGCCCTGTAGCCCGGACTGCGCTGCGCATNTCCAGGCTACGGAGTGCATGGGCCTAGGGCTTTTGGTGCGCGCGGCGCACCCTACACGTCAGGCCTGTAGCCGGATGCAATCCGGGGCACCATTCGCGGATTGCCTCCGGGCTACCCAGGGCGTGTCAAAACAGCCTTAGCGGCTCTTCATCCAGGGCCGACAGTTGCTCGCGCAGGATCAGGATCTGCTCGCCCCAGTAACGCTCGCTGCCGAACCAGGGAAAGCTGATGGGGAACGCCGGATCGTCCCAGCGCCGCGCCAGCCAGGCGCTGTAATGCATCAGGCGCAGGCTGCGCAGGCCTTCGATCAGTGGCAGTTCGCGTGGGTTGAAGTCGTGAAATTCCTGGTAACCGTCCATCAGCTCGGACAGTTGGCCGAGACGCTCGTGGCGCTCGCCCGCCAGCATCATCCACAGGTCCTGCACCGCCGGGCCCATGCGGCAATCATCGAGGTCGACCATATGGAAGGTGTCGTCGCGGCATAGCAGGTTGCCGGGGTGGCAGTCGCCATGCAGGCGGATGGCTTTTACCGGGTTGGCGGCGAACAGCGCATCCAGGCGTTTGAGCAGGTCGCGGGCCACCGATTCGTAGGCCGGCAGCAGGCTGCGTGGAATAAAGTTGCCATCCAGCAGGGTGGCCAGGGATTCGTGGCCGAAGTTACTGACCTGCAAGGCTTCGCGATGGGCGAAGGGGCGCAGCGAGCCGACTGCATGCAGGCGGCCGAGCAGCTGGCCGAGGCGATACAGTTGGTCGAGGTTGCCCGGCTCCGGTGCGCGGCCGCCACGGCGGGGGAACAGGGCGAAGCGAAAGCCGGCGTGCTCGAACAGGGTTTCACCATCGCGCACCAGGGGCGCGACCACCGGCACTTCGCACTCGGCCAGTTCGAAGGTGAAACTGTGCTCCTCGCGAATCGCCGCGTCAGACCAGCGATCCGGGCGGTAGAACTTGGCGATCAGCGGCGTCTCATCCTCGATGCCCACCTGATAGACGCGGTTCTCGTAACTGTTGAGGGCCAGCACGCGGGCGTCGCTGAGGTAGCCGATGCTCTCCACGGCATCCAGCACCAGGTCGGGTGTGAGTGCGGCAAAGGGATGGGACATGGGCGACTCCGGAACAATTGGCCGCAGAGTGTAGCGCTTCTGCATGGCCGGGCGGGATTTGGGCGTGTCAGCGCTCCGTAGGATGCGGTTGAGCGTAGCGATACAGGGTGTCAGTCACCTGGCTTTGGCGTGCGCGCCAGGCAGTACACATCGACCCGGGCCGCGCCGGCTTTGTTTAATAGACGCGCCAGGCTCTCGGCGGTTGCACCGGTGGTCAGCACATCATCGACCAGGGCTATATGCCGGCCGGCGACTGCGCTTTCCGATGCCAGGGCAAAAGCCTTGCGCAGGTTGCGCTTGCGCGTGGCGGCATCCAGTTGCTGCTGCGCCGGCGTATCGAGCACCCGCTGCAGCCAGGCGTCCTGTCTGGGCAGTTGCAGGGCGGTGCTCAGCCATTGGCCGAGCATCGCCGCCTGGTTAAAGCCGCGCTGGCGCTGCCTGCGGCTTGCCAGGGGCACGGGCAGCAATAGGTCGGGGCGCGGCAGCCCCTCATCGAAGGCGTGCACTAAATGCTGTGACAAAAGCTCGCCGAGCAGACGTCCCAATGGCCACCTGGCCTGGTGCTTGAATCGGGTTATCAGGCTGTCGATGGGAAATGCGTAGCGCCAGGGCACTTCGACCTTGCTAAAGCTCGGTGGCTTCTTCAGGCAGGCTCCGCACACCAGGCCGTGGCTGGGTAGCGGCAGGGCGCAGACCTGACAATGCCCGCCCAGCCAGGGCAGCTCGGCCTCGCAGCTGGTGCAGATGGCCAGCGCGCCGTCTGCGGTTTCGTCGCAGAGCAGGCAGTGCTGTTTGTTTTTTAACCAGTTGTAAACCTGGTTGGTCTTGCCGGGTTGACAGCGCATAAGCCTTCCATAACTATGCCGAACATCCGTGTGCGTCTGCTGAATCTAGCAGGGCGCAGCCAACAATAAGGAATTACCGATGAGCGCAACCACCGCCGCCAACCTGCGTCACGACTGGACCCTCGCCGAGGTCAAGGCGCTCTTCGAGCAACCCTTCAACGACCTGCTGTTCCAGGCGCAGACCGTGCACCGCGCGCACTTCGATGCCAACCGCGTACAGGTCTCGACCCTGCTGTCGATCAAGACCGGTGCCTGCCCGGAAGACTGCAAGTACTGCCCGCAATCCGGCCACTACAACACCGGTCTGGAAAAGGAAAAACTGCTGGAAGTGCAGAAGGTGCTGGAGGCGGCCGCCGAGGCCAAGGCCATCGGTTCCACCCGTTTCTGCATGGGCGCGGCGTGGAAGCATCCCTCGGCCAAGGACATGCCCTATGTGCTGAAAATGGTCGAAGGGGTCAAGGCCCTGGGCCTGGAAACCTGCATGACCCTGGGCAAGCTCGATAAGGAGCAGACCGCGGCCCTGGCTGCCGCCGGTCTGGACTACTACAACCACAACCTGGACACCTCGCCGGAGTTCTACGGCAATATCATCACCACCCGCACCTACGCNGACCGCCTGGAAACCCTGGCCTATGTGCGTGACTCGGGGATGAAGATCTGCTCCGGCGGCATCCTCGGCATGGGCGAGTCGCTGGACGACCGCGCCGGCCTGCTGATCCANCTGGCCAACCTGCCGGAGCATCCGGAGTCGGTGCCGATCAACATGCTGGTGAAAGTGCAGGGCACACCGCTGGCCGACGAGCAGGATGTCGATCCGTTCGACTTTATCCGCATGCTCGCCGTGGCACGAATCATGATGCCGCAGTCCCACGTGCGCCTGTCCGCTGGCCGTGAGGCGATGAACGAGCAGATGCAGGCCCTGGCGTTCTTTGCCGGTGCCAACTCGATCTTCTACGGCGAGAAACTGCTGACCACCGCCAATCCGCAAGCCAATCAGGACATGCAACTGTTCGCCCGCCTCGGTATCAAGCCGGAAGAGCGCCAGGAGCATGCCGACGAAGTGCACCAGGCCGCCATCGAGCAGGCCCTGGTCGAACAGCGCGATTCCAAGCTGTTCTATAACGCCGCGGTCTGATTTCCCCTGGTAGTAGCGGGCCATGCCCGCGAAGGCTGCGAGCACTTCGCGGGAATGGAACTAGGCGTCCCCTCCCTCGCTCCTACATCGCTGCTTTTTCCGAGGCTTGCATGCCCTTCGATCTTGCCACTCGCCTNGCCGAGCGCCGCGCCGCCAACCTCTATCGCCAACGCCCCCTGCTTGAATCACCGCAGGGNCCGCTGGTTCAGGTCGATGGCNGGCAGCTGCTGGCCTTCTGTTCCAACGACTACCTGGGCCTGGCCAATCACCCCCAGGTGATCGAGGCCTGGCGCGCCGGTGCGCAGAAATGGGGTGTGGGCGGCGGCGCATCGCATCTGGTGATCGGCCACAGCACCCCGCATCACCAGTTGGAAGAAGCCCTCGCCGAATTTACCGGGCGGCCACGCGCGCTGCTGTTTTCCACCGGNTATATGGCCAACCTCGGCGCGGTCACCGCGCTGGTCGGGCAGGGCGATAGCGTGCTGGAGGACCGGCTTAACCACGCCTCCCTGCTGGACGCCGGCCTGCTCAGCGGCGCGCGCTTTTCCCGCTATCTGCATAACGATGCGGTCAGCCTGGCCAACCGCCTGCGCAAAGTGACTGGAAACACNCTGATCGTTACTGATGGCGTATTCAGCATGGATGGCGATCTGGCCGANCTGCCGGCGNTGTGCGCCGAAGCGCGCCGCGCNAATGCCTGGGTGATGGTCGACGACGCCCACGGTTTCGGCCCGCTGGGTGCTACCGGCGGCGGCATNGTCGAGCACTTCGGCCTGGGCNTCGACGATGTGCAGGTGCTGGTCGGCACCCTGGGCAAGGCCTTCGGCACCGCCGGGGCCTTTGTCGCCGGTAGCGAGGAACTGATCGAGACCCTGGTGCAGTTCGCCCGGCCCTATATCTACACCACCAGCCAGCCGCCGGCCCTGGCCTGCGCCACCCTGAAGAGCCTGGAACTGCTGCGCAGCGAGCACTGGCGGCGCGAGCACTTGAACGCCTTGATCAAACGCTTCCGCGAAGGCGCTCAGGCGATCGGCCTGGAGCTGATGGACAGCGCCACGCCGATCCAGCCGATCCTGATCGGCGACAGCGGTCGTGCCATGCAGCTGTCGCAAATGCTGCGTGAACGCGGCTTGCTGGTCACCGCGATTCGTCCGCCCACCGTGCCGGCTGGTAGCGCCCGCCTGCGGGTGACCCTGTCCACTGCCCATAGCCTGGAGCAGTTGGAATCGCTGCTGGAAGCCCTGGCCGAGTGCTGGCCGTTGCTGGCTGACGAGGGCGCAGGTCATGCGTGATCGGCTGATTCTGCTGCCCGGTTGGGGCCTCGGCACCGTTCCTCTTGAGCCTCTGGCAGGTGCCTTGCGCGGCCTCGATCCACGTCTGCAGGTGCAGATCGAACCGCTGCCCTTATTGGACTCCAGTGATCCGGTCGACTGGCTGGATGAGCTGGACGCCAACCTGCCACAGGACGCCTGGCTTGGCGGTTGGTCCCTCGGTGGCATGTTGGCGGCCGAGCTGGCGGCGCGCCGGGGCGAACGTTGCAGCGGCTTGCTGACGCTGGCCAGCAATCTGCGTTTTGTCGCCGAGCCAGGCTGGCCCGCAGCCATGCCAGCCGAGACCTTTAAGGCCTTCCGTCAGGGCTGCGCCGCCGATGCGGCCGCGACCCTGAAGCGTTTTGCCCTGCTCTGCGCCCAGGGTGCGGCGGATGCCCGCGGCCTGTCGCGGCAGTTGCTCGGCGCGGCTCCGCTGGCGCAATCCGAGACTCTGCTGGTCGGGCTGGATCTGTTGGCGAATCTGGATACCCGGGCTGCAGTGCAGGCCTTTGCCGGCCCGCAGCTGCATCTGTTTGCAGGTGCCGATGCCCTGGTTCCTGCGGGGGCCGCGCCGGCGCTGCTGGAACTGTTACCCGATGTGGAAATTGGCTTAATTGATCACGCCAGCCACGCATTCGCCCTGGAGCGTCCCCATGAGGTGGCGGCGGCGATCCAGGCCTTTCTGCATGAGGCTGGCGATGATTGAGACGATTCGTAAGGTGTGCAGTGCGCACCGCATCAATCTCCGTTATGGCAGCACCCTGCGTGTGTGGTGGATCTATGGTGCGCACGGCGCACCCTACGTCGAGGCCAGCCAATGAGTGAAGCCTTCCAGGCTGGCGGCCTGCCGGACAAACGCCAGGTGGCCGCCTCGTTCTCCCGCGCGGCGCAAAGCTATGACCGTGTCGCGGCCTTGCAGCGCAGTGTCGGCCAGCAGTTGCTGGCCCGGTTGCCCGCTGCCATTACTCCTGAGCGTTGGCTGGATCTGGGCTGCGGCACTGGCCATTTCAGCCGCGCCCTGGGCGAACGTTTTCCGGCCAGCCAGGGCGTGGCCCTGGATATCGCCGAAGGCATGCTGCGCCACGCCCGGCCACTGGGCGGCGCGCAACAGTTTATTGCCGGCGATGCCGAGCGCCTGCCGCTGCGCGATGCATCCTGCGACCTGCTGTTTTCCAGCCTGGCCTTGCAGTGGTGTGCAGATTTTTCCGCCGTNCTGAGCGAAGCCGAACGCGTGCTCAAGCCGGGTGGCGTGCTGGCCTTTAGCAGTCTGTGTGTCGGCACCCTGCAGGAGCTGCGTGACAGCTGGCAGGCGGTGGATGGCTTTGTTCACGTCAATCGCTTTCGCCACTTCGAGGATTATCAGCGCCTGTGCGACGGCAGCGGCCTGACGCGTTTGAGTCTGCAGACCGCCCCGGAAACCCTGTACTACCCGGACGTACGCAGCCTGACCCATGAGCTGAAAGCCCTGGGTGCCCACAACCTCAACCCCGGCCGGCCGGGTGGTTTGACCGGGCGCGCGCGGATGCTGGCGCTGCTCAATGCCTATGAGCGGTTCCGCCAGCCCCGAGGCCTGCCGGCGACCTATCAGGTGGTCTACGGCGTACTGCGTAAGGACATTTCCTAGATGAACACTGCTTTTTTCGTTACCGGTATCGATACCCCTATCCTGGCTACAGAGCCGGCAAAACCTGTCGCGATGGAGTTGCTATGAGCGCCGCCTTTTTCGTCACCGGTACCGATACGGAAATCGGTAAAACCACCATCGCCGCCGGCCTGCTGCATGCGGCGCGGCTGGCCGGGCTGTCCACAGCGGCGGCCAAACCGGTGGCTTCCGGCTGCGTGCGCACGGCGGATGGCCTGCGCAATGATGATGCCCTGACGCTGCTGGGCGAATGCACCCTGGCGCTGCGTTATGAAGAGGTCAATCCGCTGGCATTCGAGCCAGCCATCGCTCCGCACCTGGCCGCCCGCGAAGCCGGTGTATTGCTGGATGTTGCGGCGCTGCACGGGCCGGTGCAGGCGATTCTGGGCAAACAGGCGGACCTGACCCTGGTCGAAGGTGCGGGCGGCTGGCGGGTGCCCCTGGCCGGGCAGGCGACACTCTCGGACCTGGCGATAGCGCTGCAGTTGCCGGTGATTCTGGTGGTCGGGGTGCGTCTGGGCTGCATCAATCAGGCTGTGCTCACGGCCGAAGCCATTATCCGTGATGGTCTGCCACTGGCCGGCTGGGTGGCCAATCTGGTCGACCCGCACACCTCGCGGCTACACGACAATCTGGCGACTCTGGCCGAGCGCCTGCCGGCACCCTGTCTGGGCTATGTACCGCGCCTGGAGCAGGCCACGCCGGCCGCGGTTTCCGACTATCTGAACCTGGACATTCTGGACCTCGCGCTATAAGCGGGCTTACTGCCATAGCCTTTTGCTTGTACGTTTTTCCAGCCGCATCTGCTTCAATGCAGAATGTCAGTGTGTTGTGATCGCAGGAGTCTGGGCATGGAAATTTCGGGGAACGCCTTCAATTCGGGCATCAGTACCATTCAATCTGGCCAGCGCCGGGTCGACCAGGCCGCGGCCGATATTGCCAGCAATGCCGCCACGCCACCGCTGCAGCCAAGCTCCACGCCGCCGGCCAATCAGGTCAACCCCGCGCCCAGTTCGGCCGAGCAGTCGCGTCCCGATCTGGCGGAAAGCCTGGTGGCGCTGCGTCAGGGCCAGAACGAGGCAGCTGCCGGGGCCAAGCTGGTGAAAACGGCCGATGAAGTGCTGGGCACCCTGATCGATACCAGCGCCTGAGTCACTTGCCTCGGCCGGTTCAGGGCAATCCTGTTGATCGGTGCGTGGGGCGAGGAGTGATACATGCAGATTGGCGGCGCATCGTCCTATTTCGCGCCAGCAGCAGCCCCACTGCCGGCCCGCCCTGCCACGCCCGCGGGTCCTCCCGATACCGCCACTGATAGCAGCCGCGCCGCCCAGGCGCAGGTAAGCGCTGCTCAGCCCCTGGCCGATGAGCAATCGGCTTCTGCCCGTGAAGAAGCCGATAAGCCTGGCGACTCCGCGGCCAATGCCGATAAAGGCAAAAGTCGCGCAGGTGAACCCAGCCCGCAGCAGGAGCGCCTCGAGCAACTGGAAATCGCCAAGCTGGTGGGCCGCGACCAGGAGGTGCGCGCCCATGAACAGGCCCATTCGGCNGTGGGCGGAAGCTACGCTGGTGCGCCGACCTACACCTTTACGCGTGGCCCGGATGGCAANCGCTATGCCGTGGGCGGCGAAGTCAGCATNGATGTGGGCGCGGTGCCGAACAATCCCGAAGCCACCCTGCGCAAGATGGAAATCGTTCTGCGCGCCGCCCTGGCCCCGGCGGAGCCTTCCGCCCAGGATCTGCGCGTTGCCTCCCAGGCCCAGGCGCAGATGACCCAGGCCCGTGTCGAACTGGCCGAGCAGCGCCGCACCGAAGCACAGTCAGCTCGCGAGTCCAGCGCCGAGGACGCAGAGCCGGGCGAGGAGGCGGTCGACCGGGAGGAATCCGCCGCATCGTCCCGGCAAGAACGGCCAGCGCCACCTAGTCTTGATCTGTATCGGCAACTCGGCGGCCTGGGCGAAGCGACCCCGGCGATAGATCTGCTTGCATAATCGAAGGGCGGGGTGCTTGACATTAAATAGGCATAAACGTATGTTTCAAACGCTTGTTTGATTCGCTCGATTGCCAAGGGGCATGCGAGCGCCGGGATTGCTCCCGAAAACGACCGAATATCCGGTCACCTACACACTAAGAATCCACCGCAGAGGTTAACCGCTATGCCTGATTACAAGGCCCCCTTGCGNGATATCCGTTTCGTACGC
>C687J35021_10003413_pt1 | contig 10949 bp, 11 predicted proteins | sample RifCSPhighO2_12_FD_35021 | JGI IMG/M metagenome (IMG submission 35021)
CCTCAGCCGAGAACACTTATTGATATTGCCAATTCAAGACCAGATGTATTGAATACCGCGAAGTCTCTAGGAGGGGACCCATTTACCGCAGGAACCCCAGCGAATACTTGGCTTAATGACTGGTGGAACCGCGAAGGNCCNAAAGANTACCCNGGTGTNCANTTATCNCAACCCGGNCCNCCAGGTGCGGGACAAACACAACCTGAAGACTTTCTTGCTGGAGGAGAACAGACACCAGAGGGAATTTTAGCCCAACAAGAAGCAAAAATGGCGAAAGAAGCAGCAGACCGGGCCTCTAAGGGTGAAACACAATCACTCCAAGAGAATCTTGCTAGAGCGGGGTTAGCTTTCTCAGGAGTCCGAGGCGCAGCCGAACAAGACCTAAAAGCAGCACAATTCGCCCGAAAGGAAGGAATTTCCCTTGACTTAGCAAAGGTTATTTTAAGTGCGGCTTCAGCTGAATTAAAACGTCAGCAGGGTGAAATCCGTGAGATTGGAAATAAGTTGGTACGAGTCAAGCCCGACGGAACGGTGGAAACAATATACGAAGACGTATCTCAGTTGACCCCTGAACAAAAACTCCAGCTTGAATTTAAGTTTCGTGAAAAAGAATTAGAGCTCGGAAGACAGTCTGAATTGGAGATGGAACGACAACTAGCCGCAGCAAAACTAGGACGGTATGAGCCGACGAAAGGCCCAGAAGGCCCTGCTTCAGCACAAGCTCCGGGTATTCAAGAAAGACTTATAGCAACGAGAGGTTCGGATGGGTACGTTGATCCGAATTCTTATGCTAATGAACGAGTCAACGCCAAGATGGGACCAGACGAATTCGATAAAAGATTCGGTTATCTGTTAAGCGTAGAAGAACGAAAGAAATTAGGGATTAAGGTCTCCGAAGAAGAAGACATTTACTAATGGTTCTTTTCTCTAATCTCAAAGAGCGTTTCAACATTCCCGAACAAGTCCGGGCGCTGAAAGAAATAGCCGACCGGGAATTAGAAAAACGTAAGAAGAAAAAAACTCCGTTAAGAGCAGAGGTGGGCGAAGGCCTATCTCTAAGACAGCAGGTTGTAGCAAAAAGGGTCGTTGCTAAAGCGGCAGCAATAGGCGCAGAAGTTCCTGAAGGAAAGGTTCCTTCTAGGCCGATAGGAGAACAACAGGCACAAGCCCGATCATATGTAAAACAAATTTCTGGGAAACCTGTTTCGGAGTTCGAAAAAGAACTTTCAAGAAAGTACCAAGAAGAAAGTATAAATCTTGCAATAGGTGTCGTTGGAGGAGCACCCAGGGCTGTTGGATTTGACGCTTCCAAATACGTAAAAGACCTTGTTAAAAGCCGGGAGGTCGCAAGGATTGGAGAAAAGTTAGGAATCAAGGGAAAGGTAAGCAGTTTTCTGAAAGAGGCAAAACGAAGTCTTGTTGATACCGCAAGTCCCATTGAAGATACATTGCGTCGAGCAGAAAGAGAAAAAAAAATCTCTCATCTCCCCTCACAAGACATTACTTCTCAAATTGACCGTGTTCTACGAGCACCAAGTATTGCTGGTCAGTTTGCCCGAGATAATGGCCTGGAAGCAATAATACGAAAAGCTGATAATTTAGACGAATTAGAACAGTATCTTTTGGCTCGAAGAAATGTTGAGGTGTCCCCAAAGGGAATTCAAACAGGACGCAATTTAATTCAGGACCAAAAACTCGTTGAATCGCTGGCTCCAAAATACGAACAACACGCTAACGTGGTGTCAAATTATTCTCGGAGTCTTCTTAATTATTCCGTTGACTCTGGATTGATTAGTTCTGAACTCGCAGCCACCTTGAAAAAAGAATATCCCAATTACGTTCCTATGCGTAGGATTTTCAATGCAGTCGAAGAAGAATCAATTATAGGAAAACAAGGGGGCGTAGCGAATATCTCATCTCAAACCGTTGTTCAGAGACTTAAAGGTTCAGAGAGAGAAATTGAAAGCCCTATTGCTTCTTTGCTTCAAATGACCGAAGAGGCATTTCGGCAAGGAGAACGCAATAAAACCGCTCGTTTATTGACTGCATATCGAGGAATCCCAGGAAATCCTTTTGGGCTTGTTCCTTTAAGAACTGCGAAAAATGTTACCCGCCGAAGGGAAATTTATTCGGAACTAAAAGAACTTCGACAAGTAGTTAATACTGAAATTCGTAAACTTCGTTCTGCTAAGAAGTTCGATAGACGAGTTGAATCGCAACTAAACGCCATTGAAAGAGAGCTTACTGCGTTAGAATCTTCTTTTGGAGAAGAAGTTACAAAGTTCTTTCAAGGAGGAGAAATAAAGGTTGTTGAGGCGACAGCAAGAACTCGAACAGTTCCTACTCATTTGAACGAATACAAACTTATAGCGAAGTCCTCAAAGACTTTAGAGGAGTTTAAGAAAAGTATAAAAGTAGAATCTGCTTTTGAGCGAGGAGTTTTTGAGCGTGCGGGTTTTAAGGATTCAGAAAAAGTGATAACAAGGGGAGGAAAAACATTTACAGTAAGAACTGATGCCTTAAAGTCTTTTTACAAAACAGTAAAAGAACCATTTAAGAAAACTCCCGGTGGGGAAAAGATTCGTCCAGAGGGAGCGGCATTACAAAAGGCACAAAGAATTGCTAAAGAAGCAGAACAAATTAGGGAGAATAAGAAGTTCGTATCAGAGATTTCTAAGGTAAGTACCGAAGATGCAGTTAAAAATCTTCAAAGAATTGTTTCTGAAATAAATGAACTTCGTAGAAGTCTACATAAAGAGGCGCGAGCATTGAGAGATGTCAGAAAAGGCACAGGAGAAAGTTTTATATCTTTACTGCGTAACGGAATTCAAGAAACATGGCTTGCTAATCCCGATATTGCTCGAGCAGCAAAAAATCTCAACGTACAGCAAATGAATGTTCTTGGGCGTATATTTGCTCTTCCTACACGTATTGCACGAATCGGTATCACGGGAGTCAACTTACCATTTACTGCGACAAATATCGCCCGAGACCAAGTGACTGCTTTTATCAACTCAAAAGCGGCATTACGTTCTTCGCTATTGAACCCATCGATATTTCTCAAAGCTCTTTTTTCAACAATGAAACATGGTGAACTCTATGATGAAATGCTTCGTTCTGGAGCTTTAGGAACATCATTTGATCTCGCTCGTGGTCCAGCAACACTAACAGTCAAGAAGATACGCTCTCAAAGAAACGTCTTATCGAGTACCAAATACACCGTTTTACACCCAGGAGAACTTCTAAGAAAAGTAGAAAATCTCATAGGGCGATCAGAGGAATTTACTCGTAAACAACAATTCCTTGGGGAACGAGAACGTGTTCTAAAGTTAGGACTTCCTATAGAAGAAGCTCGTATTGCTGCGGCGAAAGCCGCTCAAGAGAACACGGTAAACTTTCTACGTAGGGGAGAATGGGGAACGGTTTTGAATTCTACTTTTCTTTACCTCAACGCTAACATCCAAGGAACTAGAACATTTCTTAGAGCAATGCGAACTCGTCCCAAGGCCACGACTGCGAAAATAACCATTGCCGGATTTTTACCTCTAGCCACAATAACCATGTGGAACATGAAAGACCCTGAACGAAGACGGGTCTATGAAGATATTGGAGAATTTGAGAAGGAAAGGAACTTGATTATTGTTCCTCACAATACCACAAAAGACTCTGAGGGTCGTTGGGAGATCATTAAAGTTCCCATCTCTCAAGAAATTACTTCTTTGATGTCTTTGGTAAGACGACCTATCGAATCTGCTTTTACTCACGACCCAATAGAAGCTATAGAAATGGCGCAAAAACTCATCGGGGTTATTTCTCCTATTGAGCCAACCCAGAGGTCAATGACCTCAAGTCTTATTCCGCAGGCACTTAAACCAGCCATTGAGGTACAGACCAATCAGATTCTTTTTACCGGGAAACCTATTGTTGGACAAACAGAAGCCCGACGTTCTCCCGAACAGCAATTCAGAGATTATACTGGAGGAACTGCTCGAATACTTGGGAAACAGGCTAATATATCTCCATTAAAGATAGAAGCATTTGTTAAAGAAACTTTTGGGGGATTGGGATCTCAGACAATAAACGCTTCAGACCACATTCTTGCTGGACTTAAAATAATCCCCCGAGACCAAATAGGAGGAGAAAGTATTAGAGAAAGCGTTGTTCGGCGTTTTTCCCGAGCTTATGGAGGAGACATTGAACAAGAGTCCTCTGAGAAATTAAAGGAAATTCTTCAGCGACAAGAGGATGAACGATTTATTCTTCGAGAAGAAGCCGAGTTATTGAATTCAGAGCTAAAAAGACTTCCTAGAGAGGAAGCAAATGAACGTGTTCGACAAATGAAAGAAGAAAGTCCCGAGCTTGTAAAAAAGTTAAAAGATGTTGTTGATCAAGAACGAAAAGGCTTAACGTATCCTGATAGACTTGTTCTTCAACTGGGAGTTGAAAATGGAGAACGTGCTCAATTTATTTTCGAGGCAGCTGAGGCTCTTTCAGACGATGGGGCAAGAAATATATATTTAAGAGAACTTCGCAAAAAAGGAATTCTTACTGATGAGGTTAAAAAACAAGTCAAGCGTCTTGTCGCCCGAAAAAGAAAAGAGGAAGAACAAGCCCAATGATCAACGTCGCTACTATAGCGTTCATTCCGAATAAGGGGATAGACATAGCACAAAAGAACCCAACCCAAAAGGTCGCAATAGCACGAAGTAAGTAAATGTTATTCATAGTAGGAGCATAACAATGGACATCAATGTTGTCAAGAGCCTCGCAGAAGTAGGAACCGCTGGTATAGCGGTACTATTAGCTTGGATTCTTTATCGAGTCGTGACTAACCATTTCGAGCACACTAATAAAGTGATTGACCGCAACACCAAGGCGTGGACGGAACAATCGGGGGTACTCGAACGGTTGGTTGACCTTCTTGATAGAAATCTGAATAAATAATATAAAGGTTTTTAACGTAGACATCGAAACTACTGATCTTCGGGGAGATTTCGGGAGACTTCGGGTGGCTGCTTTCCTAGAGGTACGCGCAGACGGTTCGGCGGGAAACGTGCATGTTAAAGACATTCTGGACTTTAAGGGAAACAANCAAGCNCAAAGAGAACGACAATTAGCAAAGTGGATATGGGGGAAAATGCAGGAAGCGGACATTCTTATAGGCCACAATGTCAAGGCGTTTGACAGGAACTTTCTTAACGGAAGGTTTGCCCGACACGAATTACAGATAGCGCCATTTCGGATGTACATAGACACAATGCACATTGCTCGGTACGGTCTTAAAGGATTACTTCAATCGTACTCCCAAGAGAACGTCTCAAAGTTCTTTCAACTTAAAGAAGTAAAGTTCAAACCGACAAAAGACGACTGGGCGGATTGTAATGCAATGGTTCCGAGAGGAGTAAAAGTGATACGAAAACGATGCGTCATGGACGTAAGACAGAATAATGCACTCTTCAATAAACTGAAACCATACTGGCACGTCTGGCAAAATAGTAAAACTAGATAGCAAAAAGAGCCCGAAGGCTCCCTTTGCCGCAACCCTTTAACTAGATTGTAACGCGTCGATCAGGGTCGCTTGGTTGATACTAAAGCTAGTACCATTTGACAAGGTAATGATAGCGCTAGTCGTTGTTTGAGGAGTCGTCCGACTCATCTTTTTCGCCGCCCAGTACGCTTTCATTCTCTTGCTCTGGTTCTTTTGGAGGACTGTCCGTGGCTCTGTCTGTGTCTGTATCATTGGTCATAGTATTGTTAATTAAGGACTTTTCGACCTTTTATGCGTATCCCTGAAAAGATAACCTATCAAGGACGCACCGTACACGTCAAGTCTATAGGAAACCCCTTCTTTTGTCAAGACCGCTGGGGGGACTACCAAAAAGGTAAAATACGTCTAGCAAAAAGAACGCCCCGATGGAAAAAAGAAGAAACATTCCTACACGAACTGATACATATGATTGACTACCGCTTAGAAGAAAAACACGTAGAGCGTATCGCTTCAAGACTTTACAAGGTTCTAACTCAAAACAAAATATATGAATGACGGAGTAATCCTAGGTAAACGAGACACCGACTATGTGGGTGGGACTATCCCATACGAAGTCCGTAACCTTTCGGGGAATTGGGACGCTTCTCTGCCTCCAGGTGAGTGGCAAAAGTTTAACTTCTTTGAGTCAATGGCCTGTGTCAGTTTTTCCGCGCTCAATTCAATAGAAACTCAGCTTAAACATCTTCAAGGCTGGACCCCTAACTTTTCAGATAGATTTATTGCCAAGATGTCCGGCACCACCCCACAAGGAAACCATCTTTGGAAAGTCGCGGACACAATACGCTTAGAAGGGCTGGTTTTAGAGTCCGACTGGCCCACACCCGCACAGTTTGACTGGAATACTTATTACGCTGAAATCCCGCAAGAAATCACGCAGAGGGCTGTAAAATACGACATAGCCTACGAATGGCTTACGAGCATTAAAAAAGACTACATCTTAAAAGAACTAAAACACGCGCCCATTCAGATAGTCGTAAACAATGGGACACACGCGGTTGAGCTATACAACGAGACAGACGTTCACCATTACTTTGACAGCTATGATCCTTGGAGAAAAACCACCTCAGAGTATGCTTGGCCACTTAAAATAGTTGTAACACCTAAATATATGCAAAAACTTGTTATTCTAGGAAAAGAACAGTATGTCAGAGGCGCGGATGGCCTTGATTATTCGATATTTAACGCCGCTACTCTTCAAGCCCTTTATGCTGCTAAAATGATTCCTTCTCTTGTTCCAGAACCAGTAACACAAATCAATGACTCGGGAAAATCTTTCGTTTGTCTTGTACAAGAATGACCGTTTCTTCCCCTGGAAAGAATATCTGGATAGGGCAAAAGAGGCCGAATTTGCCCCAAGGAAGGCGGTGGAACCTATGAATAAGGATATAATACGCAAGTGGCTTAAAGTCGCTGTGGTGGCCTTAGGATGGCTTTTAGCTGCGGCACAATTTCTTCTTGCAAACCTTTGACAAAGTAAAGTCTTGACAAATAGCATAAGGCGCGATACACTAGAGTATAGTAGAGATTTCTACGTTCACTAAGTTCATTTGGGCGACAAAACGTCATTAGGGCGGACTTCCTCGTTAAGTAACTTTGTTATATGGGGTCTAACCATCCGAAGAAATCTCCACTATGACTCTACGAATAATTATCGCAGTTCTCCTTTTACCATTCTGGCTTCCCGCGTTCCTAAAAGAACTCTGGGAAAACGATATTAAAAACGGATGGTAAAACTATTTTGACAAAAAAACCCTCGCAAAAATCGTACTCATATCAGCCGTCACTTTAGCAGGTCTCCTGTTCAGTGCTGACGCTGCAGGGTGGTTCGACGGAGAAGAGAAAATCAAAGTCGAAAATACCTCACGGTACGACACAAATGCTTACTTTATTGTTGCCAATCCTTGGAACAATTACCCGCTTCCTAGTGGGGAAAGTTCCGTTGCCGAGAAAACTATTCCTTCTAGCGTACCGGGCAAAGAAGATGCGATTGCATTAGTTACCTGGTGGGCAAATTATTACAACCTCGATGTACAAAGGGTTCTTAGGATTGTCAACTGCGAAAGCGGATTTAACGCTCTTGCGGCTAATAAAACCTCCAGTGCTTCTGGTATGTTTCAGTTTATTAAGTCCACTTTTCTTAGCACTGCTTCTCGTATGTCTCGTCCTGAGTGGACTTGGGATCGTCGCTTCGATGCTGAAGTCAATGTCCAAATGGGTACATGGTTGATGGCGACTGATGGATATGGCCATTGGGTTTGTAGATAGATTTTGGCCTAAATCTATTCAGATATAATCCGATATAGTAGATACATTAGAACGTTCCGTGGTCGGATGACCGAGTAACTGCTCGTCCAGTGCCAGTAAGGTGCGCGTGAAGGTCCGAAGGGGCTGAAGCGCGGCTCCCCGAAGTGCATTAACACATTGCACTGGAATAGGGGACGCGACTGTGGGGATACCCACCNGTCGCTCCGACCACAGAGTGTTTTATGCTACAGATACCCTTAATAGACCTTTGGAGTACAGATATTAAAGGGAGGTATGTCGCTAAGATTAAATAAAAGAGCCGCTATGCGCGGCTCATTATGTGTCTCAGGTATTCTTCTGAGCTTTTAGGATAAATCTCCAGACTTTCGGGGTTAACGCCCCGTTTTTTTAGTTGTGCGAGAACCTTATACGCCTCGTTGTAACTTTTAACTTTGAAAACCCTATAGAGCGTATCCTCCCCGGCGATGTCAAAGAACACTCGTCTACTGTATGGCTGAAGAATCAGGTACACTTTTCTCCTTTCGTAGCAGGAAGATGAGAGCCAAGAAAACGAACAAAAGTAACTCTCATCTGTCTACCACGAATGGATTTGTTCCTCTATCCTTGCTTTAGGGGTCCAGCCTAGCCACTTTTGAGCCTCTGAGATATCTGCAAGGGTCTTTTGGGGGTCTCCTGGCCTTGAGGGCAAATAAACAATTTCTCGTTCTGGATTGACCAATCGGCAAAGCTCGTTAAGAGACGTATCTTTTCCTGCTCCGATGTTAAAGATTCCAAAACCCACGTCAGCGTTGGCAGCCAAGATATTGGCGGCAACGACATCTTTAACATACGTGAAATCTCTCGACTGAGTGCCGTCACCAAAGATAGTGAAAGGCTCCCCTGTTTTTTGCCACTTTTTAAGGAGCGTGATAATCCCCGAATAGGGGCTTTTTTCGTCTTGACCCGGGCCATAGACATTGAAATATCTTAGACCTATTATTTGGATTCCGAAGAGTTTGTAGAAGACCTTTGCGTAGAGCTCACATGCAAGTTTCTGAACTGCATACGGCGATAATGGGTTAAGGCCCATTGTCTCTTTAAGAGGAAATACTGTCTGGTCGCCATAAACCGATGAAGAAGACGCGAACACCACCCGAGGAACTTTAGCATCCACACAAGTTTTAAGTAATTTAACGAACGACGAGACGTTATGGTAGTTCGTTGAGACTGGGTCGGATATACTGACAGAAACACGCGGGAGTGCAGCCTGATGGAATACGACATCAAAACCACGCAAATCCTCAACGGTAAGGTCTGCCACAGATATAATACGGAATTCCACCCCCAAAGGCACATTCTCAACTTTACCAGTTGAAAGATTGTCAATACCGTAAACTTCATATCGTTGAGCAAGTAACTCTTTGGCAAGGTGAGAGCCTATAAACCCCGCCACGCCAGTGACTAAGACCTTACGAGCCATATATTAAATTTATCATAACACGGACGACACATAATGATCATTATATTGATCTGTTGAGGTGTATTGGGACTGCTAGAATTAAAAGCTAATGGAGTCTCAAAGGTTGTTACTCTGAAATGAACTATTCCTTTATCTTGGTCAACTATTTCTTGAGTGCATCGGTCGCAAAAAGGTCGTAATGACATAAATTAAGATTTGTAAATAAATTTATTAAGATGTTCGTACACGAATTCTTTCATTTTCTTTTGGAGTGGGGAAGAATCATACAATTCTTTAGCATACGACCCCTCCTCAAGTAATCTTTCAAACGTTGGTTGGTAGACCAGTAAAGACTCAATATGCTGACCGTGTTTCTCGTCATTTAGTTTTTCCCAAGGCCGAGTAATCATTAAATCGTCAAATGACATTACTGGGCCTTTTTTCTTTCTCCATCTTTCAAACCACCTACGGTCTTCTCGTGATTCTTGATACGCAAGGTCCCAAAGATGCTCTACAACTTCCCGTCGACCCCGGCGAAGCCAGTTAATCTTTGCTCTCTCGACCCACATATCAGCACCGAGAGCCAATCCTACAAGTAAAACATTGTGAATGTAATCGTCATGATGATATGAGTATCCTCTCCCAGCACTTAAATGATAGCTTACGCACCTTGGTTCAGCAACTACGGGTATTCCTAACATCCAACATTTCATATCAAGATAAATCTCTCCTCCTCCGTAAGCCCTGATTTGAGGATGGTATCCACGGATTTTAAGAAATTGGTCTCGTAATATTCCGTATCCTGCGTGTCCTTGCATGGGGATATAGAACCAATCTTTTCCTCCCGTAAGATGGTATCCGTTCCACGTGCCCTTAAATTCCTCCCCAAATTTCAAAGTATAAGCTATTCCGAGAGTTCTAAGTTCTGATGGGTAGGTTCCCATCCAATGAATCCCCGTGTGCACCAAGCCCTTCGATTCTTCAACAGTCTGTAACCATCGGGCAAAGAACCCAGGTTTATAGGCCATGTGAGCATCTGACCTGAAAATATACTTCCCTCGTGCGAGTCGAGCAAGATGATTTGTTGTTTTGTGGTTCCCTGCGATAGGGTCATAGAATACTCTTAATACATTTTTGGCGTACATTCCTCTATGAATGAAAAAGTCTGAAGTCCCTCCCGTGGCCTTTTGAGGGAATTTTGAGTCGTTTGAACAATTGTCTCCCAGTATAATTTCGAAGTCTTTATCGGTAAACCCATCAGCTTCCATTGCATGTATAATTGAATATACCGTATGTATTATATTCGGAAATTCTGAACGTGCTGGAATTAAAAAACTAATCAGCTTATCAGTTTTCATACGGGGCTTGACAACGGTAAAGAACTGGCGTGAACTCTGACTCATCTGTGAGTGGGTTTCCTGTCCAGTCCAAAGCCTCCACGACTCCCCAATGTTTTCCTAGAAGTTCCAACATTTCCCTGATGTTCCATTCGCGTATATGTAGTTTGTTGTCTGGGTAATCTTTTCTGATAGACGGGGCATTGCGATTCGGAGAAGTGATAAACACCACGGACCCCCATTCCTCTCCACTTCCTGCTTGACCTTGAATATATCCACTCTTGTTTTTGCGACAGAGTTTCTTTAAGAACTGGATGACTTTTTCAGTATCGTAGACGTGCTCTATGAATTCTATACAGGA
>C687J35021_10003422_pt1 | contig 10931 bp, 8 predicted proteins | sample RifCSPhighO2_12_FD_35021 | JGI IMG/M metagenome (IMG submission 35021)
GAGTCTCAGACTCCACCCAAAGGCCGATCTGAGCGGCTTGTCCCTTAAATGGGGCAAGCTGTTTTTTCGGCCCAAATTTGAAGGACGGGGAAAACCCCCCAAGACGCGCGAGGCGAACCCTCGAAAAAGGAGACTTGAAACATGGAACCAGAAGTTGCGGCGGATGCGGGCGGAATTTCGGCGCCCCCCGGCGGGAATCCCGCTGGCGGGATGTTCGATGGTCTCAGGATTGATGACCCCGGAGAAAAAGAGCCCGTTGCTCTCCCCCCCCTCGATCCCGATCCCGTCACTTCCGGACCGGTTGGTTCCGATGCTGGAAAAAAAGACCCCTCGAAGGCCGAGGGCGAAGAGGACAAGAAAGAGCCTCGTCTCTACGCCGGGCGCTATAAGACCGATGCGGAGCTCGAACGGGCCTACGAGGAGAGTTCCCGGGAAGGCCTAAGGCTTTACAGGGAGTCCCGTGCGATGCGCGCTGATCTGGAAGATCGGGATACCCTGATCGCGGATCTCAAGAAGCAGATCGCGACGGCTCAGAAAGTTCCAGTTCTCAAGGAGCTTTCCGCCGAGGAGATGCAGGTTCTAAAGAAAGAAGACCCTGGGGCTTATGCCGAGTATATCGCTGACAAAAAGCTCAACGACTACCGCAGAGACCAGGAGGAGAGGCAATCGAAGGAAGTCGCCGAAAAAGACCGGCAAACACGCCGGGAGACGGCTTCTTTCATACGTAAGCGCATGGAGGAGATGCAATCCGATGCCAAACGCTGGCCGGATTACGCGAAGCTCGAGCCCCTGATGGAGGATATCCTGGACAAAACCGAGGACATCCTCGCTGGACATCGATGGACGCCAGAATTCCTCTACTATGCCGCCGCTGGTTATCGGCATATCGCAGCCGCTCGCGCCGGGTCCGAGAAATCAAAAGTTTCCGAGGACGAGGCCAAGAAAAAGGCCGAGGCTGCGGCGAGGGCTGGAGGATCGAGTGTCGGCGGAAGGACGCCGACTCCTCCTGACGTGGCGAAGGATGACGGATCGGACGCGGCTTTCACATCGCGACTTCTCAAAGCAGGTCCGAAGTCGTTTTTCAAATTTTAACTAAGGGGGAAATCCAATGCCTACGGTAGTGACGGGAGTTCGCGGGACCGGGGTTCTCGGCGACGAGGACCGGCGGGTTCGCGACGTGACTCCTGCTCTGGCTCAACTCGAGCCCGACGCGGGGCCTTTGATCACTCTGCTTTCGCGCCTTAAGAAGCGCGTGGCGACTGATCCGAAGATCGAGTGGTACGAGGATGAGCTTCTGCCTCGCTTCGATCTTCTCGCCGGAGCCTTGACGGCCGGCGCCACGACCATGACCGTGACCAATTACAAGTACTTCCGCAAGGGAGATTTGGTCAAGGTCAACAAGAAGGAGATCGTCTACGTCTCCGCGACTCCGACCTCAACCACCGTGACGATCACGCGAGCATTCGGGGAAACGGTCGCTGCGGCAGCTTCGACCAATGATCAACTGTGGATCATCGGGAACACGAATGAGGAGGGCGCGACGGGGAGAGATATCATCTCCACTCAGCGCGCGGCCAAGTTCAATTACCTGCAAATCTTCCGCGATCCTTTCGGGTTTACGAGGACCCAGATCGGGACGAAGCAATTTGCAGGCCAGGACAAAGACGCCGAGATGGCAAAGCAGCTCATCGAGCACAAGAAGAGCATAGAGCTTTCCTTGTGGTTCGGCGAGCGCGCGGAGAACACCAGTGGAACCCATCCCAAGCGGACGACTCGTGGAGTCGTAAAGTGGATATCCACGAACGTCAAGGATGACGCCGACCTTACGGAGACGGAGCTTGAGGATTTCCTGAGGCCGATCTTCCGGTATGGCTCCAAGGAGAAAATCCTGTTTTGTTCTCCTAAAGTCATCCAGGTCATCAACAGCTTCGGCAGGGAGAAGCTGCAAACCCGGTCGGACGAGAAGACCTACGGGATCACGATGACCCAGTATCAAAACGCCGGTCGCAAGGTGATGTTGGTGGAGCATCAGCTTTTCACCAATGACAGCCTGAGCGACTTGACGGGGGTCGCCGGTTACGGGGTTTGCCTGGATATCCAGGACCTCGAAGTCCGCTACCTCCAAGGAGCGCCGTTGGCCCGGTTGAGCATGAACATCCAGGCCAACGACGTTGACGGCGAGCAGCATGAGTATATCTCCGAAGTGGGCCTCGAGCTTCACCAGGAGAGGAAGCACGGGCTTTTGACCGGGGTCTTGGGATAAGGGGGGGCCATGAAAAAGATACTTTTGACTTTGGTTGCCCTCGTTGCCCTGACGGGGGTTTCCGTGGCATCCAACAAGGATGACATGGAGGTCGCCGAACTCTCCACCAGCTTCTCGCTGTTGGAGTCCTCGGGGACTGGCCGGGCCGTGGCGATGAACCTTTATTACGTTGGTTCCGCTACGGAAGCCGTGGTTACGATCACGAGCGCGACTTTCTTGTCCGAGGCTCCCGATGGAACCTTGGACTCGAATTTCGCTTCCGGGGGAGCCGTGGACTTGGGCGCCGCGTCCTATGACACCATGGGAGAGCTTTGCGATTACATCGACGGCAAAGCCGACTACGGCTGTACGCTGGTGGGAGCCCGGCGCGCGGATAACACCAACCGTCTGAGAGATCAGACGGGGTCTACTGGTACGAATGACCTCAAAGCCAATCAAGGTTTTGACGTCCATTTCGACACCGGAAATATAAACGGCGGGGGTGACTTCAATAGCCTGTTTGACCTCCGCGTCGGAAGGCAACCGACGGCTGGAAAGCGTTTGCGGCTCAAGAACTGCTATGCCCATATGGGCGGATCGGGGGACTTGAGAGTCTATGGAAAGCTCAAGATCCGGGAGAATAACCCGGTAAGTAGCTGGACATGGACGGACGCGACGGAGGTTTACCGCGAGGCCTTGACGGCGAATATAGGATCGACGATTACCTTCCATGCGGAGGGAATCGGAGGAATCGACTTCGCCAGGGATGCCCATGTCGTCGTAAGCGCCGGAAACGGAACCACGCTTACGGTCAGTTCGAATTACCTCCGGTGCATATTCGAGGAGAAATAAGCATCGGATAAGAAGGGACGGTGATATCGGAAAAGGCGGGAGTCGTATTAGGGGGTTAATACGGCTCCCGCCTTCTATAAAAAGGAGGAGTCCATGTCAGAAAAAGAAGAGGCGGTCTTGTTCGTGAGTGATCGTTTTTTGGAACCGACATTCACGATGGAACCGATGGGCAGGGAGTCGATCATAAACGGACGGGTCATCAAGACCAGAGGCCGCTCGATCAAATTCCGCAGGATGCCTTTTGGGGGAGAATGGCGAGGAGAGCATTTGACCTCCGATCAGGATGAGATCGAGTTCTTAAGAGCTCATCGATATTACGAGAGCGGCTATGTCTATGAGGCCCGTGAATCCGGATGCCGAGGATCGCAAGGGCCCCGATACGGTAAAATCCGGATCCCACGATTCGGGCAAGAAAGAGCCCGTAGTCGCCTCCAAGGCTCCCGAGGACACCCAGGGCAAGCCCCCGAAGGCATCCATAGGCGTCAGAAGGGGACGTCCGAGGAATCAGGACACCGTGACGGCCTAAGTCATGTAAAATGACTTTAGCCGAGATCGTAAAATTCGTCAAGCGCAAAGCTCGCTATGGCGATATAGACGTAACCGACGATCAAGCCACGGCTGACGTCGTCCAATCTTTGAATAACAGGATGTTCAGGATTTGGCGACGTTGGCCGTGGGATTGGTTGTTTGAGGATATCAGCATTTCAGCCACAGCCGGGGAAGCCAATTATACCCTGGGAGCGAATGTCGGAGATATCATCGTCCTCGATGCCGGCGGGGATGATTACTTGAGATGGATGAGTCTCAAGACCTATCTTGAGAGGTTCAAGAGAAGCGGAGAAACCCAGGGAACCCCGACGCGATACGTAAAACTCGGACGGAATTCATCGAATAATCTGAAAATTAGATTTTGGAAAACTCCTTCCCAAGCCTTGACCATAACCGGCTGGGGAAAGAAGAGAATCACGAAATACTCGACATCCGATATCTCATCGAATACCGGGATCGCCTATTTCCCCGAGGAAATGCATGAAATTCTAATCGAGCTCATGCTTGGCGATATCGCCGCGATCCAGGGGGACAAGGCCGAGGCGGCGATCCGGGAAGCCAGCGGGGAAAAACTCCTCAATCTCCTGATCCCAGAGGATGAGACGCATGCCGACGAAGATATCGTTTCCCCTGCCCCGTCTAGGATAATCTTTGGACGGAGGAATCGCGGCGGGACGAAGGTGGTCTAAGTGTGGGCTCTCTTTTCCGTTCTAATCTCATTTTGCTCAGCTCAAGAATCGTGGAAGACTAACTATGCCGGGAAATTCGGAGGAATAAACTCATTTAACGATTCCTCCCAGATATCCGACGAGGACTCGAAATCGGCGGAAAATGTGCGTACGGACGCGGGGTATCTTGAGAAACGCAGGGGATCAGTAAGGCTTCTCCAGGTCTTGGATGGATTTTCCGTCTCTCATCTAGCCNAATTCATACCCTCCAACGGAACCAAGTATCTCCTGGCCCATTCGTCGATCACCATTTACCGCACGGATCTGGCCTCGGCGGCGGTGGCGATTGGGACCGTTACCGTCACCAATAACGTTGATTTCATAACGGCCTACGGAAAAGCGATTATCGCCGACGGCGGGCAACCTCCGATTCATTGGGATGGAACCTCAAGTTCTACCGTGGCCGGATTCCCGATATGCAAATATATGGAATTCGCCGATGAGAGAGTCTACTGCGCCAATATCCCGAGCGAATCTACCTCTCGTGTGAGGGTCTCCAGTTTCGGCGGGGTCTCTTATTGGACCGTTCCTTCAAATGTCAGTAAGGTCGGCGATGCTCCGAATTCATTCGATTTCGATAAAGACGATGGCGATGAAATCACCTGTTTTTTCAAGACTCCGTGGGGTAAATTCATCGGAAAGAGGCGCAAGACCCTCATCTTGAAGGGTTATGACAACCTGACCTATTACAAGAAAACCATAGACCCGGCTATAGGCTGCGTGGATGACAGGTCGGTTCAGATGCTTGAGGGGGCGGTGATATGGCTCGCCATTGACGGTATATACGCCTGGGGGGGCTCCGGGCCTCCGGTCTTGATCTCAAAGGATATCGACGATATCGTAAAACTCATTCGCGAGTTGAACTCAGTGACCGATTCGTGGTCGGTTGACAGCAAATCGGAATGGGATGCCGGCAGCTATTCCGCTAATGGTCAATCAAATTCTTGGGATTCATCCACTACCCCGGGATCGATATTTGCTTCGAGCCAGACTTTCGTGGATACGTCTTCGACCAATTTCGCGGCCGGCACGTTGACTAATGTCACCACGGCAGCGGTGACCGGGTCTCTTACTCTCTCCTCAACTACAGTCCGGGACAATTTCGAGGATGGCAATTATACCTCGAATATCGTCTGGACCGTCACCGGCTCCGGAGATTTCCAGGTGACGACAATAGCTTCCTCCAAGCGACTTAGCCCGGATGGGAGCATTAGCGTAAGCACGATAGTTCCATCCGGCATCGCTATTGCCACGGGGTCATGGGCCTTTTCGTACTATATGGCGAAGAGCGGCGCCGTCGCGAATAGATGCTCAAATACTTCCGGTCTTACGTGCCTTGATTTCAGATTCGTGGTAAGCGCCGGGCTCAATTACTACACGCTCAGGCTCTACTCTCAAAGCGCCTCCGGGATTGGATATCGATTGGTAAAAAATGTCGGCAATACTGAAACCGTCCTGGGGGACGGCGCCAGCGAGAATCTTGACCCGGATACGGCCTATGCTTTTGAAGTCCAGAGGAGCACGGATGGGAGGATGTACGTTTACCGTGATGGGGTCTTCAAATCTTCGGCTACGGATACCGCCGTTTCATCTTCGACCAAGGTTGAGGTCTTCGCCTGGAACGATGGGAATTGGACTAATACGATAGACGATGTCCTGATTTATCAATACCAAAGACATGGTGAGTTTACTTCGAGGATATTCGATACTCGATTCTCTACCCCGCTGGCAGGACCGTTTTCTTCCACGTTCACGGCTGTCTCTGGGGAGACTTTCGTCTATTTTGATATCCGTTCTTCCACTTCCCCCAATGATGATCTATGGAGCAGTTTCTCCGCGGCGTCGGATACGATCAGGGTCACTCAGCAAAGCCGTTATCAGCAATATAGGATTCGATTCTCAACCTTCATAAGCACCAAGACCGGCCAGGTCGATAGCGTTGAGAATATCTATGCCAGCACCGGCAACTACAGGTCAGACGTCCATTTCATCGGCGGGGATATCACGGCTTGGAAGACCGTTGATTTCTCGGACAATCAAAGTCCTTCCGGAGTTCTCGTTTACTACGTCCGCTCCGCGACATATTCATTTTCCGCCGCGGCCGATGGAAATGGGATCGGCTGGTATAATCAGACGAACCATTTGAATGTCGGCGTTTCGACGGGGACATATTATCAATTTCGAATAGACTCCTCTTCGATGACGAGTTCTTCCCAGACGGCGATAGTCGCCAGACATGCGGTTTATTGGCAAGAAGGATCCGTTAAGCCCGTTGCCTCCGCGGTCTTTGACCGTAGGTATTACCTCTGCGTGACCATCTCGACGACTTCCGTCAATAAGGACACTTGTCTGGTGTTCCAAAAAAACTCAAAATGGGTCACGGATACCGGGCCTTCGATAGGGTCTTTGACGGTCTATGATAACAATCTCGTCGGAGGGAGCGATAAGACCGATTCTTACATTTGGAAGCACGAGCAAAAAGACGTTTACCGGGATGATACCTCGGCGATAAGTTCGTTCTGGAAGAGCAAGGACTTCATCATCGGCAATCCGTTCTTGAAGAAAATACTTCATGAGATGTGGCTGGATGCCGCATATTCCACGGCTTCCGTCAAAGTCGGCTTCGCGATCAATAAAAGCCAAACCTATACGGACAAAAGCATCGATCTCTCGGCGAATACAGATTACGTCAACAAGCGCGTTCCGATCGACAAAGGATTTGTTGAGGGAAAATATATAAACTTTCGTTTCTCAAACTCGACAATAGATCAGTATTTCAGGGTCAACGGATATGCGTTTATGACCGAGACCAAAAACAGGACCACGGATTAGGAGGAATCATGCCTATCGAATTCACGCCGGAGATCAACGAGGAGTTCTTGAATCGCCTGACTCAGAGGCGCAGGGGGCGGGAGGCCGAGGACATCGGCGCCGCGCGCTCCGAGGCTCTTTCGAGAGGTTTGACAGGAGATCCATTCGAGGCAAGCGCCGTCGGCGCGGCCAGAGAATCATCGGCCAGGGACATCGGCGATACGGAAGCTGATTTTTATTATCGCCTGGCCGGCCTCGGCAGAGAGGAGCGCCTTGGCAGGGAGGGCAGGGAATATGAGTCCTCCGAAAGACAAAAAGGCCGAGATTTCCAGGAGAGAATGGCAGCTCTTGATTACCAGCGCAGGCGCGATCTCCAGGAGCGCGAGGGAGAGGATCAACTTACGGGCGGCATCATCGGCGCCGGAGCAGGTCTTTTGGGGAGAATCGGGGGGGGTCTTGCGTCAAAATATGGGCTTCCATTCTAAAGGATAAAAAATATGGCGAATAAGAACCTCTTACGCGGAGTCCTCGGAGCTCTTGAGGCCGGGAATGTCACACTGGATGAGTATCGTCGGAATATGGAATTCAAAGATCGCGCGTCCAGACAAAGGCGGGAGGATGAGCGCGCGGAAAGAGAATTCGGCTTGAAAGAACGCGAGGCGGAAGCTCGCCGATCATCCGAGGAAGCGGAGGAAATATTCAAACTTGGAGCGCCGAGATCAAGCATCGAGCGCGGGAGATACCTCTCCGAACTCGGTAGAACTCCTGGAAGAGCCAGAATCGGGCAAACTCGTCCACCGCATGAGGAGGCGGCTGATATCTCGGCGTTTAGACGTTTCTCGGAGAAGAGAAAAGAAAGCGGGAAAGAGCCGGATGACTTGGCTGAAATGGCCTCTTTGTATCGTAATCTTGCCGATCGGAGCGTGACCCTTGACCCTAATGAAAAGGAATTGATGCTTGGTCTTAGGGAGAGATTGCGCGGGAGACTTTCGATCAAGAAGGCGGAAAAGCCGGCAAGTTCCGATATTCCTCCTGAGAAGGCTCCGGGATTTTTTGGAAGACTAACTGGAGGCATCTCCGATCTGTCCCGCGGTCTTTTGGGTGGGGGGGGCGATCGATCCCCCAGGTCCAAAGCAACTATCCGGATTGAGGCTCCCAACGGGATGGTAAAAGAATATGAAGATACCCCCAAAATCCGCGCCGATGCGCAAAGGTTGGGGCTTAAGATCATCCGATGAGCGATCCTTTCGCTGAACTTGATAAGAGTCTCGGCTTAAAAGATCGCGATGCCTTCGCGGCGCTGGATGCTGCGGTATCCGAGGAACCGATAGAAGCTCCACGGAAGCCAGTTCTTAAAAGCATCGGTGAGGCCGGTGGGATGCTCGCGCGATCGGTCCTGGGAGCGGCGTTTCCAAGGCCAGAGATCGCCAAAGAGGTTGCCAAGAGCCTGGGGCGCGCTACGGCGACTCTTGGGTCAGGAGCTGGCGGGGCCTTGACCAGGATTGGATTGGATGATGAGCGCGTGGTCTCCGAGTTCTTCGAGCGCAAAGAACGGGAGTGGTCCCCTCCGGAGAGCGTCCAATTCGACCTCAGGGACAAGCCGGAGCTCATAGTCGATCCCATGTGGTGGGCGGCGAATGCTCCTGGAGTGGCGGTAACGGCTTTGCCTTTCGTGATACCGGCGGCTGGAGGAGCTGGGGCGGCCTATAAACTCGCCAGGTTGGCTAGGTTTACCCCCGCCGCAGCTGCAAGAGCCGGGATGATTGGCGCGAATATAACTTCCGCCGGTTCTAATGCTCTTTTTGAGGGGAGTTTGGCTTATAATGCCGCCAGAGAGGCGGGATCCGGTCATGACGAGGCTTCCGGAATAGCCTCTAGAGTATCTCGCCAGAACTTCCTATGGACTGCTCTTAATAGCATTGGCGGCTTATTCAACCCGGTGATTAAGAGCGCCGTGACTCGGATTATCGCCTCATCGGTCATGGAAGGCATCCAGGAGGTCGGTGAGGAGGCTATCTCTGCCAAGGAGCTGCACCGCAAGGGCAGGGGGCCAGAACCGCGCCTTAGCCTATCTGCGTTCGTCCTGGGGGCTGCTGGCGGGGCTGGGATGGGGGCTATAACCGACATTGCTCAACCCAGGACTACCGGGAATGCCACTGTAGACCAGGCCAAGGAGGAAATGATCCTGGCCGTATCCGCCGAATTGGAATCGGCTGGAGTATCCAAAGAGACAGTTCAGAGTCTTGCTAGAGCGGGAGTAGAAAGAGCATTTTCAGAGACTTCTGAGGCTGATCCATTGGATATATTTGAGGAAATACGGAAACAGGCCTCTGAAGACCAACCGGAGATCCCGGTTTCTGATATTGAGGGAATAAAACCCCCGGAGATGACTCCCCCTCCTGAGGGTACTTTTGAGAAAGACAAGCCAAGTCCGATCGATATTCCCCATCCGGAGACTGGTAAAAAAGCTTTTGAAATGCCGCGCGAGGAATTCATCGATAAAGCCGGCGAGGAGGATATCTCGACCTCGGAGGCCGTCCTGGGTCACCAAGATATCATAGAGGAGGCAATCAGGACAGAACGTGAGGTTCCCGCCGAAGTCCTTGAATCTATAACGGAGACGGACATCGAGCCGGAACCTCCAGAAGACGTTACATTCGAATTCGGCGAGAATGTAGCTCCCAAGACCCTGGCCGAGATGTCACAGGATGAGGTCATTGCAGCTTTCCCTGATGTTGATCCTTCCATCCACAAACAGGAAGTTAGAAGGGCGGCTTTTGCCGGGGAATCAATCCCGCCGGAGATCATAGCCGGTTTCCCGGATATTGAGGCGGAACTCAAAGAAACTGATATCGAACTTCAAAAGGAAGGTGTTCGTCAGGAAAGGAAACTCTCCGGATTCACGCCTACCCCGGTCATGGATTTTGTCCGCCAGATCGGCATAAACCGGGAGCTCGCCGAGTCAAAAGGTTACCGCGGGGAAATAGAGAATCTCGCCGGCAGGGGAATTCTGAGAAAAGAGGGCGGGCAATCTCTGGACAACATGGCCGAGGCCGCGGCGGAAGCCGGCGTCATCCCGGAGAATAATATCACCGTCTTGTTGAATGCCCTAGATGAGGAATCCCGGCTTGTCAGGCGGAAGGCGGATTTGGAGATACGGGAGGGGACTTCTGAGTATGTCCCAGGGCAAGAGCCTCAATCCGGGCGTCCTGCTCCGCTGGGTCAAGAAGGTCAAATCCCTCCGACCCAACCATCTCAACAAGAATTTGCCCGAATGTCTTTTCCATTTGAATCCAGTATAGCAGAGAATTCCAAAAATTTCAAGGCCCTCTTCGGAGAAAAGGAGCTTTCCGGAACGTCTGAGATTCTTCGAAAGGAATTAAGGCGGAAGATTTTACGGGGAGCTGCTGAGGAAGAGGCAAAGAAATCTCGTTTATCAGAATTGGACGGTACGACCAAGGCGATTCTCGATGGTTTGCAAGAAGCCCTCGCCGCCCCGGGCCCGGTAAAAGCGATGATCGCGAAATCCCTCAGTCGGGAGATTGAGAGACGCAAGCTCCTGACCGGTGAGAATCCTTCCGACGAAGTTATGAAGGCCTGGCGGGCGCTTTCGGGCGAAGCTGGTCCGGAGTCTTATAAGTTCGAGCCGCAACCTCCCGCCATTCCGGAGCAATTTGCCGATATCGTCAAAAGGCGGAAGATAGGACCTGGAAGCAAGATCACGGTCAAGACGAGTTTCGCAAGCCGAG
>C687J35021_10003429_pt1 | contig 10904 bp, 9 predicted proteins | sample RifCSPhighO2_12_FD_35021 | JGI IMG/M metagenome (IMG submission 35021)
CTTGCCGACAATCGGGTCACCGACCTCGACGATATTCCCCAAGGACACTACTTGGCGATAGATGTCGAGGATGGCCGCGCCATGCGGAACACCAAGCCGAGCGTCGCGCTGGCCCAGTTCAAACGGGCCAAACGCTTCGGCGGCACGGTCAACGAAGGTATCAGTACCGTAACGTACGAACCGGAAATCCTCCTGCACCACTACGTTGACCTTCCAGGTTCCCTCTACGACGGCGACCGCGTTCCGTGCCTCGGCGTCGTCGACGGGCCTGAGCTCTTTGCGGACTGGAGCGACGATGCCAATCCGAGCTTTGGTTCGTTGTCGTGCGGGAGTCGCTTGACGCTGGGGGGCTAGGCCGCTTGGCTCCTTTTGGAAACTTGGTCTTTGTCCACTTGCTTGCCCTGAAGTGGGCCGAGAAGGGACGCACGAGAGAGCTTGCTAGTTGCACGCTCTCTTTTTTATTGTAACAAGCACAGCACGTGCTAGTGGAAATAATAATGTTTTGTGCTGTACAAGCAATTTGGTGGACCCGAGCGGACTCGAACCGCTTACCTCCTCATTGCAAATGAGGCGTTCTACCAGATGAACTACGGGCCCACCAAATTGCTCGACTTCTAACCAAAGCACTTCTTGTCAACGGGATCTCGAAAAATATATTCGCAAAGCTCATTATTTTTTGGGACAAATGAGGCGTTCTACCAGCTGAACTACGGGCCCATTTGTAGCGTCAAATTATATTATGATGAAAATCAGGTTTTTGCAATTCACACATCGGTGGTAAAATTGTTCTCATGGAAATAAAAAAGGAAAGGCCGACGGTGCTGGTGGTATTCGGGGCCACGGGCGATCTCTTTAAAAAAAAACTGGCGAAAGCCATATTTGATTTGTATGCGGCGGGAAATCTGCCTCGCCCTTTCCGTATAGTTGGATTTTCACGCAAACCACTATCACATGATGATTTTCGGGCTAATATAAGAGAAATCCTAACTGCCGATAAAAGTTTTGATGCTCTACGAGCGGATATTATAGATTCTTTCACTCGTCTCGCTTATTACCAAAAAGGGGATATAACCGATCTTGGTACTTATGCAAAATTAGGGGAAACATTGGAAAAAATGGATAGAGAAGCGAACGTGTGCATGAACAAACTGTTTTATCTCGCGGTATCGCCGTTACATTATAAAACAATCTTTGAGAATCTTTCCAAATCGGGATTAACCATCCCGTGCGCGCCGACTGTGCCGGAGCATTCAATGGCCTGGTACCGCGTACTCGTTGAAAAACCCTTCGGCAGTGATGAAACAGAGGCAATGAATCTGGATAAACTGCTGGGTCGTTTTTTCAAAGAAGAGCAGATCTATAGAATTGATCACTATCTGGCTAAGGAGACTATACAAAATATTTTGACTTTTAGATTTTCAAACACTCTTTTTGAGTCGTTATGGAATAAAGAAAACATAAGCAGGGTTGAGATAAAAATTTTGGAAAGCACGAATGTTTCCGCGAGAGGTTCTTTTTATGATTCCATAGGGGCTCTAAAGGATATGGGTCAGAGTCATATCTTGTCCATGCTTGCTCTCATTACAATGGAAAATCCCGGAGCACTTTCGCCGGACGCGATACGGAAAGCGAGGGCTAAAGTTGTGCCGTTTATTAAACCGTATGATAAGAGGCCGGATAAGTATGTCGTGAGAGGACAATATGAAGGATACGTGGCTGAATCAGCTGTAAATCCCGTTTCTCAAACTGAAACTTACTTTAAAATTAAGGTCAAGGTTGCCAATAAAAGATGGCGAAGTGTGCCGTTTTATCTGGAGAGCGGAAAAGCTCTGGGCGAAGCCAAATCGGAAATAATTATATATTTTAAGGAGCCCAAGACGTGCATTTGCCCGCCGAGCATCGGAAATCACACGCATGAAAATATTTTGACATTCAGGATACAGCCGAACGAAGGCATCACTGTTCTTTTTTGGGCGAAAAACTCCGGGTTTGACTTTGGTCTTGATGCCAAACAACTTTCATTTCTATATAATGGAAAAGAAGGATTCGAGACGCGTAAGTTTCCGGACGCGTATGAAAGAGTGCTCTATGATTGCATAAGGGGCGACCAGACGCTGTTTTCTTCAACTGATGAAGTAATGGCGCAGTGGAAGTTCATCACGCCGGTGGTGCGAGATCTTTCCTCGGTTCCGCTTGTAATTTATAAGCAGGGGGAGAACCCCGAGGTTCGTGGCGCTTTTAGTGAGTATGATTCGGAATACCAAAACGTTAATTAAGCTTTCTCGGGGTAAGCCCCGAAGTATTATCAGCACTTGTTCGCCGTGGACTCGCACAGTCTCGCGGCGGAGCCGCGAGGTATTGAACCTTTGTTTCGTCTTCGCTCGGACGTTGTGAATGATAAGAATCATTCACACGCTCCTCGCTAGCCGAAATAAAATACTATGAAATTAGGATACATCGGATTAGGAAAAATGGGTTTGAATATGGTTTTGCGCCTTCATGAAAAGGGCCATGAGGTTTTGGCGTGGAACAGAAGCGCTGGACCAAGAGACGAGGCACGAAAGCAGGGAGTAATGACTTATGATGATGTTGAGTTAATGATAAAAGATTTGCCTCGGCCTAGGACTGTCTGGGTCATGGTGCTGGATGACGCAACTGAGGATATGATAGCCACTATCTCATCATTGCTTGGGGAGGGGGATACTGTCATAGACGGCGGGAATTCCTTTTATAGGGATACGGTGAGCCGGTCAATAATGTTGCGCGAGATGGGTATCAATTTTTTGGATGCAGGCGTGTCAGGCGGTCCACGCGGAGCAAGAGAGGGAGCGTGTGTAATGGTCGGTGGCGATAAAGATGTCTTTAACAACCATAAAAAACTTTTTGAAGACGTTTCTGCCCATCAAGCTCTCGCTTACGTGGGAGACGCGGGGGCGGGACATTTTGTAAAAATGGTACATAACGGCATAGAATACGGAATGATGCAGGCGATCGCGGAAGGTTTTACTCTGCTAGAGAAGTCAGATTACGATCTTGATATCGTAAAAATTGCTGATCTTTACAATCACGGAAGCGTTATTGAATCTCGGTTGATCGGGTGGCTCAAGGATGGTTTTCAAAAATACGGCAAGAATTTGGACAAAATATCGGGCGTTGTGGCACACACTGGCGAGGGCAAGTGGACTGTTGATGCCGCGGAAAAACTTGAAGTAGAGGTGCCTGTTATCAAGCGGTCTTTTGAATTTAGAATAGCATCCGCGGACAAACCGAGCTTCACGGGAAAGTTACTGTCCGTTTTGCGCAATCAATTCGGCGGACATGATGTGAAAAATAAGTAGCATCAATCATTTTAAGTTAAAGATTTGTTGACAGTAGAAGTGTGTTCGCAAACTGATACTAATCCAATTACAACACAAATAACATATACCAACAAACTGGAGTATGTTGGTATGTCGTTTAAGAAAATGAAAGATAAAACAAAAATAATAATAGACGTGTCTCTTCCGCTGAATGAAAAGACGTTGATTTATCCGGGAAATGTCGGGCTTGAAGTGGAAGCGCATCATACTATGCCTGATCATGCTACGCATCTCTCAAAAATAACAATGGGTTCTCACACGGGTACGCATATTGATGCGCCCGCGCACGCAATTCCGGACGGTTTGACATTGGATAAAATACCGATGGAAACTTTTATCGGCAAATGCAGGGTTATGGATTTCACCTCAAGTAAGTCGTCAATTAAAATAGAGGAGATAAAAGCAAAGGGGGCAAAAGTCGGAGATCGCATATTGGCAAAAACCACGAACTCCAATAGGGGGTTCATGAAGTTCTATGATGATTATGTATATCTTGACGGCGATGCGGCGGATTATCTGGCGGATCTTGGAATTAAATTGTTCGGCATTGATTATCTTTCCATCAAACAGCGCGGTTCAAACGACCACCGGCCGCATACTTCACTCTTGACTAGAAACATACCTATAATCGAAGGTTTGGATCTTAAAGATGTAAGTGAAGGAGAATATGAGATTTATTGCTTGCCGCTCAAATTTACAAACATAGAAGGGTCTCCAGCGAGGGTGGTGTTGCTGGCAGATACCGCTTAACGAAAAGCGGTAGATATCACATAACGAAAAGTGCATACGAATGGGAAAAAGCTTTTAGCTGTCAGCTATTAGCTATTAGCTTGGGGAAGAAGAGAAGACACTCCATCTTTAGATAAGCACGAAGCACTGGTTCGACAGGCTCACCATCATGAGGAACTCGAAGGAGAAATAACAAATTCGAAAAAATTGTAAATTCAAAAAAAATTAAGAGAGAAGGCACCCCATCATTAGATAAATACAAAGCACGAAATCCGAAATTACAAAAAAATACTAATATAAGACTTTACAAAATAAACTACAGGAGTGGCATTTGTAGCTCCTATTTTTTGGAATAAATTAAAATAAGGTTATAATGATAATATGGATGAGGCAATAATAAATTTTCCGGCGCAATTTGCTTATGAGCCGGAGATTGAGAATGAGGCAAAACTTAAAGCGTGTGATTCGTTTATATTGGCTGGAATGGGCGGGTCACATCTCGCTGCCGGTATTTTAAAAACGGTCCTTGCTGACTTGGATTTATCTATACATAGGGATTATGGTTTGCCCGAGATCAATAAAAAAAAACAGAAACACGAGCTTCTTATAGCAGCTTCGTATTCCGGCAATACTGAGGAGGTTGTAGATTTTATGGAAAAAGCGATAGAGAATAAGCTAAACATTGCTGCTGTTGCTACGGGAGGAAAGTTACTGGACATTGCCGAGCAAAACGAAATACCGTTTATAAAGTTGCCTGATACTGGTATTCAGCCAAGGTCAGCGCTTGGTTACGCTACCAAAGCTATCGCAAAATTAATTAACAATGGAGAATTGATGGACAAGTTTAGGCAGCTGAAAGAGAAGATCGACGTGAAAAAAAATCAAGAAGAGGGAAAAAAGCTAGCCGTCAATCTCATAGGTAAGATTCCGGTAATATACTCTTCGTTAAAAAATGAATCAGTCTCCTACAATTGGAAAATCAAATTCAACGAAACAGGCAAAATACCTGCATTTTATAATGTCTTTCCGGAGCTAAACCATAATGAGATGATAGGTTTTGACTGGAACGAAAAATCAAAAGATTTATCGGCTAAATTCCATTTTATTTTCCTAAAAGACAGCGGAGATCATCCGCGGATAGCGAGAAGGATGGATGTCTGCGAAAAACTTTTTGAATCAAAAGGATTTCCGGTAACCGCCATTACAATGTTCGGGGAAGAAATTCTTGACAAGATATTCAACTCACTCGTGCTTGCCGATTGGACTGCTTATTACATTGCGCTTCAGAATGGCGCCGACCCTGAGCAGGTGCCTATGGTGGAGGAGTTTAAGAAAATGTTGTGATTGGCGGCGAATTGTATATTAGACACGTAATTTTTAAGAAAATATGTTTAAAAAATTTTTGATGAAAAAAATGATGGAGCGTCAGCTTAAGGACGCGCCAAAGCATGAGAAAGAAAAAATAATGCAGATTATTGATAAAGATCCCGATTTAATGATCAGAATAGCCAAGGAAGTTCAGGAGAAAATTAAGCAGGGCAAGGACCAGATGGCAGCATCCATGGAGGTTATGAAGGAGCATGAGGAGGAGTTGAAGAAAATAATGATGAACCAGTAATACCTAATTTACTTTGAATTACGAAACTCGTCGCAGGCAGAGCTTTTGCGGAACATTGCGGAAGCCGACGGGCGAGCATAGGGATTTTTTAGCAAAAAAATACCCGTGTTCCGCAAAAGCCCTGCCGAGAAAAGAGTTTCGTAATACACTAAACATTAGAGAACTAAAATTTGTTAGAATGTAAATTAACACATATGGCCGGCCACAACAAATGGACACAAATTAAACGCCAAAAAGGCAAAACCGACGCGGAAAAGAGTAAAATCTTTGGAAAGTTTGCTAAATTAATCTCCGAGGAGGCCAAAAAATCAGGAGGTGATTTGAACTCACCCTCTCTCAAAACAGCCATAGACAGAGCAAAAGCGGCAAACATGCCCAACGACAATATTGACAAGGCGATAAAAAGAGCGATATCGGACAAAACAACAGCAATGGAGCGGGTTGTTTACGAATCATACGGCCCGGGAGGAGCGGCCATTATCATAGAGGCGCTGACACACAACCGCAACAAAGCGGCGCAAGAAATAAAATTTATTTTATCCAAGCACGGAGCGTCCTTGGGAAGCATGGGATCAGTTACGTGGTCTTTTGAAAAAAAAGGCGAAGAATGGTTCCCCACCTCCACCGTTTCTCTCTCGGACGAAGACTTGAGAAAGCTGGACACTTTGGTGGAAGAGCTTGAAAGCAATGAGGAAGTGCAGGACGTGTTCACCAACGCGGAATAAATTATCACGCTATACACCTTAATCATTCTGCACTAAACTCACTTACATCCTCCCCAAGATTTCCTTCCGCATCCAAAAGAACGGCCCTGAAAACATTCAATCCGGGTGATGGTATAAAAGAAAAATTGAACGGTTCTTCAACGCTGGATCCCAGATAAACGCCATTATTGAAAAAATCTGCTTTTATTGGAGAAAACTTGGATGGGTAATCCAACCTGACCCTGATTATTTCGTCCAGCGCGTATTTTCTGCCATCTTTCGGCCTATTGATTGTAATCCTGTAGTTTTTCCTCTCCACAGTGTCGAAAATCTCCTGATCGCCGGAGGGCAAACCATAATCACGAGTACCGCTACCGCCCGCGCGGCCTGACCAAGACCTTACTGCGTATTCCCAGCGCTCATATTGAGAGTCTCGCGCCGGATTGGAAGGAGCGGGACCCAAAGGATCGTTGACATCAACATAATGTAAAATACTGTGAACTTGAGGGAAACCGGAATTGGCTGTTTCAACATATCCCTGCCAATTGCCGTTTACCATAGGTTTGTAGCGAGACGTGTCAACAGCCCTCGGCCGGCTGAATTTTTCCTCCGGTACGGTTTTTAGCGCCTCTTCCATTACCGCATGCCAAAGAGGGACAACCAAAAGACCCGATAGTTTTTTATCCATGGGCCTGTTGTCATTGTTGCCCACCCACGCGCCCACAACCACAGTGGGGGTATACCCTATGGTCCACGCGTCTTTGTAATCATTGGTGGTTCCAGTTTTTACCGCGACGTCCTTTCCCGGAAAATACAAAAGTGAATTTGGCCCGTAAAGCGGGGTCCTCGCGACATTGTCTGAAAGAATATCAGAAACGGTGAGCGCGATATCTTTGGGTAGGACGGGTGTTTCTTTCTTTTCAAACTCTTCAACAACATTGCCCGCTCTATCCTCCACCTTCAAAATTACTTCGTACGGATTGCGACGCCCTTCATTTGCAAATACCGCGTAAGCGCTCGTCATGTCAATGAGGGCCGCTTCCCCACCTCCCAAAACTAAAGTCAAACCGTAAGTTGAGGCGGTTGCCAAACTTTCTATACCCAAATCTTTCGCCAGCCGCAATGAGTCGTTAAGACCGGCTAAGTGAAGCACTTTGACAGACGCGATGTTTACTGACTGAGCAAGCGCGTTTCGCAATGAAATAGGTCCTCTGTATTTTTCGTCGTAATTGTCCGGAGAATAACAACCTCCGGAACTAGTCAGATTGGATGGTGAGCAGTTGGATGAAAACTGCGTCTTCACATCAAACACGACCGTCTCGGGAACAAACCCTTTTTTAAAAGCTTGAGCATAAACTATAGGCTTGAAGGTTGAACCCGGCTGACGATGCGCCAAGGTAACGTTGAAATTGCCGTCTATTTCCTCATCAAAATACCCTCTTGACCCGACCATGCCGAGCACTTGTCCGGTCTTCGGGTCCATAATAACCACGCCGGCATTCTCAGCATCGTACTGTTTCTTGTTTTTAAGAGCGTATTCCCGAGTCAGCTCCTCCGTCTTTTTCTGCAATTCGTAATCCAAAGTGGTTATCACTTTATATCCGTTTTCCTCCACGGCTCTTTCTCCGTATTTCTCAACAAGACGCTCCCTGACAAAAATTACAAAATGAGGCGCTTTTATTCCTCTTTCTTCCCTGAGTCTGAAATTGACCTTCTCCGCCACAGCTTCTTTGTATTCTTCTTCGCTAATAAAATTATTTTCTTTCATTTGGTTAAGCACGAGATTTTTTCTGGCTATGAGGTCCTGTTTGTGATTGCCATATGGAGAATAGTAAGTCGGAGCTTGCGGCAAAGCAGCCAGATACGCCGCCTCGGCCACCGTTAAGTCATTGGCGGTTTTTCCAAAATACGCCTGGCTTGCTTCCTCAACTCCGTAAAGATTACCGCCGTACGGCGCTTCGTTTAAGTACGTGGTGAGTATAAGCTCTTTCGTGGCCACCCGCTCCAATCTCAGCGCCAATACCCACTCCTTTACCTTTCGTGATATGGTTTTTTCGGAAGTTAGAAAGGTGTTTTTTATCACCTGTTGAGTTATTGTGGACCCCCCCTGACTAAACTTCCCACTTTTCAAGTTGGCAAATACAGCTCGAACAATGGATTTTGGTTTTATGCCGCGATGCTGGTAAAATTCGGCATCTTCAATAGCCACTGTGGCATTTTTTATGTTTTTTGACATTTCTTCGTTAGGAACTACCGTCCTTTTGATGTTTTCGTGCACGCTGTACAGGAGTACTTTGCCTGTTCTGTCGTAAATCTTTGTTGACTCCGCCACCTTTCTCTGCTCAAAAGCGTTCAAATCGGGCAGCTCAAACGTTGTGGCCCACAAGACCAAGGAACCGAAAAACAAAGCGCCGAGCGCTAAAGAAATTATAACCACGTCCTTGACTATTCTTTTTTTAGCAGATGATAAATAAAACTTATTCATGTCAGAATAGATATTATCACGGAGTGGTCCAAGTTTCTATTACATAAAATTATTAACATGGAAACACGGCGCTTTTTATGGTAAATTACACAATATGGAAACAAATGTTGATGAATTTGATGTTAACGACCTGTTCGGCCGAGGCGTAGCAGAGTTTTTTGATCCCGATAATAAGTTCAAAGATAAATGCTTAAAAAAAGCGCGAGGCGAATACACTGAAGACATTATCATTAAAATTGGTGTGGATCCAAACCGTCCAGACATACACTTGGGCCACGCGGTTATTTTGCGAAAACTCAGAAAGTTTCAGGATTTGGGCTGCAAAGTGCTTTTCCTTATAGGCGATTACACCGCCCAAATAGGAGATCCGACCGGCAAGAGTAAGGTTAGGCCAGAAACCGAACAAAAAGAAGTTGACCGTAACGCAAAGACTTACATTGACCAAGTCGGAAAAATATTAAAAACAGACGAAAAAGTGTTCTCATGGATCAGAAATTCCGAGTGGTATTATGGCATTACCGACCTTGAGGCCAAACAAGTACCTTACATGCTTCTCAATACAACACTGGTCAATCCGAGATCGTTCGTTGGTAAAGCAATCTTATATGAAAAAACACGCATGCAAAAAACCCACCTCAAAAAGAAGGAGGTTTATTCCGTGACTTTAAAAGGACTGTTGTGGACATTAAAACACGTTTCCCTATCTCGCTTGATGCAAAGAGACATGTTCCAAGATAGATTGAAAAAACATGAAGAATTATTCGTTCACGAGCTTCTTTATCCAGTACTTCAAGGCATAGACTCTTACATGATATCCAGCATTTATGGAAACTGCGACATGGAAATAGGAGGGACAGACCAAACCTTCAACATGCTCCTTGGCAGAGACATAATGAAAATCAACAAAAAACCATCTCAGGCCGTAATGTCCATCAAAATACTTGAAGGGTTGGATGGTAAGGAAAAAATGAGCAAGAGTTTAAACAACTACGTCGCGATAACCGACAAACCGGAGGATATGTATGGAAAAATTATGTCTATTCCTGACTCTTCTATAATCAATTACTTCATTTTGTGCACTTACACCCCGGAGGCGGACATAAAAGATATAAAGAAAAACATGGAAAGCGGATCCGTCAGCCCGAAAAACATAAAAATGAGATTGGCGAAAGAAATAACAGCGATTTATTACGGTGAAGAAAAAGCCAAGGAAGCGGAAAGTTGTTTCAAAAACGTTTTTGAGATGGAACAAATACCGGAAAACATCCCCGAAATAACGGCCGAGAAAAACAGTTCGCTGGCGGATCTGCTGGTGGAATGCTCTTTGGTTAAATCAAAAGGCGAGTTCAGACGACTTATAAGCGAAGGCGCCATAACAAATATAGAAACCAAAGAGAAGTTGACTGATCCCAGTGTAAAAATAACAACCGACCACTGTTTAAGAGTAGGTAAAAAAAGATTTATAAGGATAAAATTAAAACACACACAACAATAGTGTCGCGCACTCCTACCGGCGTAACTGCTCACACTCTGAGGGGTATCATTCCCGCGAAGGCGGGAATCTAGGACATATTTGAATCTGGGTTCCCGCATTCGCGGGAATGACAGAAGAAAAAAAGTGTTACGTTTAGCAGATTACTTGACCTTGTAAGCAGATACCTACCAACTCTCTTCTGTCTCGTCGCTGTCCATATCAAAACCCTCCTCCTCAACGTCTTCTAGCTCACTCAATTCCTCTTCACCTAAAGGAACATTCGTCATGATAGTTTGAGTAAATTTATAATTAATTTCGCGCGTAAACGCCGTTGCGCCCAGCACGAATGAAATATTATTATCAGATATATATTTTTTTGCAAATTTTTACCAAGAAAAACTGTGGATAACGAAACCTGTGGCAAACCATGGTTAATACTTCTATATCGTGAATTACGAAACTCGTCGAAGGCAGGGCTTTTGCGGAACATTGCGGAAGCCGACGGGCTGAGCATAGGGATTTTTTAGCAAAAAAA
>C687J35021_10003430_pt1 | contig 10900 bp, 12 predicted proteins | sample RifCSPhighO2_12_FD_35021 | JGI IMG/M metagenome (IMG submission 35021)
GCTCTTCCGATCTCATCTGCCAAAGGTTGACCTAAACCAAATAACCCCACAATATTAGGTCCTAATCTTCTTTGAGAAGCTCCTATAACTTTACGCTCAACTAATGTTAAATAGGCTACAGAAATTAATAATGGAACTATTAAACTTATAACATAAAAATTCAAATAAATAGTTAACTTAAAAAAACATAAAAAAAAATTAATTAAAATATCTAACATATTTTAAACTCTAAAAAAACCTTTAAATTTGCGAACAAAATACCATATATAAATAATAAAGCCAAGCTCAGGCAAAGTTGGACCAAAGAAATCATTAAATTCACAATGTTTTATCTCAGTAGTATAATATTCAATAAAATCAAAAACTGTTGTATACATAACTTTTTTAAATATCAAAATTAGATTTTTCTTTAAAAAATAAATTACTCATCATATTTAATTGCTTAGAATAAAAACAATAAATATTCGCTTTATAAAAATTTTTGTTAAATGAAACAAAATGAAAATTATTATATTTTACAATAATAAAATTTTTAAATAAAAAGTTATTATTGAATTTTAAACTAATTATATTTCTCACCTTAAAAAATAAATAATAAACCAAATTATCAATTAAATTAACTTCTAATTGTTTTAAATTTCTAAAATTTATTATTTTAAACATAAATAATAATGAATTAATATTACTTTTTAAAAATTCTTCTAAATTAATTTCAACTTTCATATTTTGCTTAACAAGACCCATACTATTAATAAAATATTGATTCTCTAATTCAAAACAATTATAAACTGGTAACATAATATTACAAAATTTAAAATTATTATCAAAAAAAGAATTTTGATAAATATAAAAATTATTTTTAAAAATATTTTTCGATTGTTTAATATTATTAGATTTAAAATGAACTTGATTTAAACCTATATAATAATTTAAATTAGTATCAAAATTTGATTTTATTAAATCAAGTTTTGATAAAAACATTAAATCAAAACTAGAAATAGTTGTAATAGATGAAGATAAATAAAAAATATCAAATTGTTTTTTTTTTAAATCAAATAATGTTTTTTTTAAATTATTTAATTTAGTTAAATAAAAAGACCATGATTTTTTTATAAAAAAATTATAAAAAATATTATTACCATATATAAATGCAATATTATTTATTTTTGATAAAAGATTACATAACCAATGTTTACCAAAAAGAAATTTGATAAAATCATCATGAGTATTACCTAAATGATAATATTTATAAGTCAAATTATAATTTGTTCCAAAAAAAAATAAATTATTAAAATTAAACCAAATTACTTTTTGACGTAACTTAGAATTAAAAACAGGATTTTCAATTCTCAAGTTATAATTATAAAAAATATAAAAATCATAATTATGTAAACCTATTTTTGAATTATTTATATAATTAAATTCTTTATCAAAATTAAGATAATTATGATTTATTTCAATATTCGCACTTTCAGTATTATTAATTAATAAATTTGAACCTAAATTTAATGTAAAATACTTGAAAAAATTTACCGACTCTAAATCAATAAAATCACCTAAAATACTTTTAATCATTAACTTTTTAGAATTTGAAATGATAAAATCTTTTAAACAATTTGAAATATTTTTCCAACTGCTAGTAATAAAAAAATTGTTAAAATTACTATTACCTAACGTTATTAATTTAGTTTTTTGACAAATTAAAGGAAAAGTTAAACGTTGTATTTTTAAACTATCAAAAAAATAACGACTTTTATCACTAATCCAATAAACATCAAAATTATTATTATAATTTGATAAAACTCGTTTTATTTTTAAATTATCATTATAAATACGTATAGAACTAAGAAAAGTATCCATTAAATCAATACTATCAACATAATGAGAATCCCAACTTCTATAATTTAAAGCAAAATTTTTATTAGTTAACGCTCCAACCGGACAAAAATCAATTATATTTGAACTTAATTCATTTATTAAAACTTTATTTGTATACAAACCAATTTCTGATAATTGACCACGACCTAACATACCTAATGAATAATCTCCAGCAATTTCTCTTAAAAATCGAACACAACGAGTACAATGAATACAACGTGTTAAAATTAATTTAATAAATGGACTACAATCTGTATCATTAACAGCACGTTTTAAATCGTTTTTTTTGAAAAACGTCCTCTATCATTACCATAAGTAATAAATTGTTCTTGTAAATCACATTCTCCTCCTTGATCACAAATAGGACAATCTAAAGGATGATTAATTAATAAAAATTCTAATACACCTTCACGGGCTTTTTGAATAATCTTAGTATTAGTATAAATTGTTGAATTTACACCAATACTAACAGCACAAGAAGCTATTGGTTTCAACGAAGTATCTAATTGAACTAAACACATTCTACAATTTCCTGCAATTGAAAGATCAGAATGAAAACAATAATATGGAATATTTACATCACATAACAAACAAAATAATAAAATTGAATTTACTAATTTCATTGTTTTATCACAAAATTTTAATAAAGTATAATTATATTTAACATTATTTAAAAAAAAAAACTTAGAATTAACTAAAACAATTTTTGTAATTAATTTAATCATTTTATCAAAAATTTCAACAGAATAAATTACTTTTTTTATTTTAGTTAATTTAAAATCTTTTAATTTTTCTTTACAAAAAAATAACGAATTATTAATATTTTCTTTACAACCAAATAAAATAATAACTCGTGAATAAATATTACTTAATATCATAAAAACAGATTTATTTTTTAGTGTTTGATTAATAGATTCATTTTTATTAATCAAATTAACTAAAAATATTTGAAAAAATAATTTTGATGATAAATCAGTTGTATCAGTTAAAAATTGTTTATAATTAAAATTATAATTTTTTTTTCCCTTTAAAGATAAAAATATATGTTTCTTTTCAATAACTTTATTAACTAATTTAATATTTTTAATAAAATCTTGAAAGATTTTATTTATTTTAATATCAACAGAAAAAGTTATTTTTCTATCATTTTTTAAAAAACCAATTATAGCTAATTTTAAATATCTTAATTCTAAAAGTTCATCCGAAGTAAAAATAGTTGTCTTATATACAGTAGGAAAAATCATATTTACTTAATTTTAAAGAATTCAAAAAAAAAATTATCAACTAAAGGTAAATCTAAATTTTTAAATTTACTTTCTAAATTTACATTATTTAATTCTTCAATAACTTTTTTACTTTTTTTTATTGTTGTAATTGAAAATTTATTAATAAAAAGGTCAGCTTCATCTTCAAAATGAAAAGTATTATCTAAAAAAAACACAGAGATTATACTTCCATTAAAATTTTCGATATAATAATATGGATAATAAAAATGTTTAACGAATTTCATATAAAATAAAAAAAAAAATTATAAAACAAGGGAAAAAGGATTCGAACCTTTATCAAAGATTTTGGAAATCTTGATTTTACCTATTAAACTATTCCCATAATAAAAAAAATTACACAAAAAATTATGGTTTTGTTAAATATAAAGCAGTAAGTAAATCGCTTAATTTAATTAATTCTGGTCCAACTAAATATTTAATAATATGTCTTAAAGGTAAGAAAATTAAATCACCATAAATTAAATTAATAAGATCAAATGAAATTAAACGTAATAAATTAATTTTATCAATACTAAAAGAATCTGCAAATCCTGAAGTACCATACGCAACTAAAATAATTTGTAATTCAATAGGATATGGATTATTATTAGTTTGTTTTAAAATTTCAACTAAACGTTCTCCTCTATGAATTAATTTTGCAGTAGCTGCATCAATATCTGATCCGAATTTAATAAAACCTAACATTTCACGATATTGTGCTAACTCTAATTTTAATTTACCCGCTAAACTTTTCATTGCAGGATATTGTGCTGCTGATCCAACACGACTAACTGATAATCCTGCATTAACTGCTGGGCGAATACCTTGATTAAATAATTCTGAATCTAAAAAAATTTGTCCATCAGTAATTGAAATAACATTTGTAGGAATATAAGCTGAAACATCTCCAGCTTGAGTTTCAACAATTGGTAATGCTGTTAAAGATCCTCCTCCATATTGTCTTGATAATTTACAAGCTCTTTCTAATAAACGAGAATGTAAATAAAAGACATCTCCTGGGAAAGCTTCACGTCCTGGTGGACGTCTTAATAATAATGACATTTGTCTATAAGCTGTTGCTTGTTTAGTTAAATCATCATAAATAATAACAGTAGCAAAACCTAAATTTCTAAAAAATTCTGCTAAAGTACATCCTGAATATGGTGCTAAATATTGTAATGGTGCTGGATCAGATGCTGTTGCAGCTACTAAAACCGCATTTTTTGATTTACCAGCTTTAGATAAATTTGTAAAAATTTGAGCTAAGCTAGAACATTTTTGACCAATACTAACATAAATACAAATAACAGTACTTTGATTTAAAATTGTATCAATAGCAATTGAAGTTTTCCTGTTTGTCTATCTCCAATAATTAATTCACGTTGACCACGTCCAATTGGAACTAAACCATCAATAATGGTTAAACCAGTAAGTAATGGTTCAAAAATTGGTTGTCTTGCAGAAATACTGGTGCTGGAGCTTCAATAGGTTTTCTAATTAATGAATTTGTATAAAGAACATTTTGACCTAACTTATATCCTAAAGGATTAATAGCTAAACCTAAACTTTGAAAACTAACTGGAATAGAAATTAATGAACCTGTACGTGCTAATAAATTTCCTGCGTTAACAACTGTATCAGAACCACATAAAACTAATCCAACACCAGTATTTGATAAATTTAATGCAATAGCATAAATATTACTAGGCCAAATTTTAACAAGTTCTCCTGATGCAACCTTGTTTAATCCTTTTGCATTAATAATACCTGAAGACAAAGTTTCTACATAACCATGATTATTTAAAATCGCTTTTCCAAATTGTTTTACTTTAGATGAATTAGTATTAAATTTTTTTAAAGATTTAGTAAAAAGAATACGAGAAAGTACTAACATACTTTATTTAAAATAATAAATTTAAATTTTTAATAAAGAAAATTTAAACCCCCATTTTATTTAATGTAACAAAAAAATCATTTAATATTAACATCTTCAATAACTTTTTTTCAATATATTAAAAATTAATCTTTAAAAAAATCAATAGCTAAAAAAAAATACTCTACAAAACCTAATAAACAATATTAAACACCGCCAAAATAACTAGTTGCATCAAAACAAAAAATTGCAAAAGAAACAACAGCACCAGTACCACCCACAATAAAAATTGTACCTGTAACTGCTACTACTCCAACACCTACAACAATCACAGTTTTGTTTTCATACCATGCTTTAACTTTAGCTTCTTCAACTGGTTTAATTTCTTCTTTTACAATAGGTATTTCTTCAACTGGTGGTTTAGTATCAAATAATGAAGTTATTGATTCAATAAAAGAATCATAATAAGGTTCAAAATAATCTCTATGAGAATAAAAAAAAATAAAAAATATAATAAAAATGAAAGTATATACTAATTTAATAATATAGTTAGCCGGTTCTTGGCGCACACCAAATACTAATAAATTAATAAATTCTTCGGTGCGCTTTAAGAACGACATTTTTAGTAAATAAAGTGTAATTGATTAGTAACATTATATTTATATTCTAATTTTTCAAAAAGAATATCATTAATGATTTTTTTATCTAAAGCTTTATCAGCTTCTTTAACAACTAAATGTGGATTAATTGACTCACTATTTACTGATGCTTTTTTTAAAAGATCTTTAATACAATCATCAGTATCACGAAAATAAAGTTTGTTTACATATTTAATGATATCTTCGACATCTACATCAAAGATAGTTACTCTAATAGCAAATTGCTCTAAAACATTCAAAAATAAAATAAAATTTTCAAAAATAAATGTCATCTTCTCTAATTAAAACGTTTCTGACGTACATAAACCATTATCTCTTCGCCATTCTCATCTTTCTCAAAAACAGGCGTATAAGCTGGATAAATATTATCTATCAATATAAAAACTGGTTTAAAAATAAACCAAAGAATTTTTTCTAAGCGGTCAATAATCATTTTATGAAGTATAACCGGTTCCTTAGTCCAAATATCATAGTAAGTTGGCTCTACAAATGGAATACGTAAATTAAATAATAAATGTCGGCGACCAAAATAAAAAATTTCTCTATTTATAGTATAAAGTCCATAGTCACGTTCATCAAGTTCATAGCATAATTTATCTAGTATGCTATATGGTAACATTCTACGTGATCTTCTTTTATTATAAGTATAATAACCTTCTTCATAAAATTTAAGTGGTAAACGTAATTTAGTGGTTATAAGACGTGATCGAGGACGTTTTAATTCTAAACCATAATAAACTTCAGGACAAAAGAATTGACGAAGAGATCTTTGATCTAATTCCAAAAAAATCCACTCTTTTAAACCATTGTACAATTTTGGTAAAAACGTAGGTGAATTAAAAGGAATATTTAAATCTGATAACCAATAAATTACAGTATAATTCATAACCCCCATTAACCAAATACATAAAAATAATCCTAACCCTAAAGCATAATATTCATCATCATAATGTTCTTCTAAATCTAAATCTTCACATTCTAAAAAATCATCTGTTAACCAATCATTTTTAGCATAAAAATATTGGCGTTCATACGATAAATCAAAATACTTTAATTGTTTCAAAAGTTTTTTCGTATTTGGTGTCCATTGACAAAAAGTTTCATCTTGGAAATACCATCCTTTATTACGAAAAATTTCAAAATAAATATCAACTAATGGCATTATTAAAAGATAACGCGGATTATTTAAAACCTCAAGTATTAAACCTTCAACTCTTTTACCAGTCCAAATATCACTATCTTGCTCTTCATAATAATAATTTGGATACATATATTTTTCTTCAGTATTTTCAATTATTTCCAATTCTTCAAAAAAATCAAAAACCGCTGTTCTATTTTTTTCATTTAACATAACATAATTCCATTTATCCATTGCCGATTTTTCTTTATCAATCATAGCTGCATAATTTTCTTGAATTTCTTCTTCTGTGAAATCATGAATTAAATCTGTTTTAAATTTTTTTTCTTCAGGATAATCTTTATTATAAACTTCATTATAAGCAATATATCGTGTATAATAACTATTTGTTTTACAATTAATATCAAATTCATTAAATTTTTTTTGTTCATCATATTCTTCTAACCATTCTAATTTCAATCGGGTCCCTTCATCTAATGGACTATAACTACTTCTAAAAAAAAGTTTATCATCTATTTTTTCATCATCATAATTTGCATGAAGTGAAAGACTAAAAGTTGGATGCACTGGTTTAATAGCTTTCCAACCAACAACATAAAACCAATCCTTAAATAAATCTTTAATAATAAGAGGTCTAACAGCATCTATATGACTTTTTTCAGGATCTAATAAATCATCCACAAGTGGATAAGCAAATTCATATTTATAAGCTTTAACTAAAATATCATATTGATATTTAGTTAAATATGGTATTTCATCACTATTATTTGGATCAAATTCAAAATATTTAATAATAGGAAATTTTAAGTTAGTCGAAGAACGTTTAAATGTAAAATACCAAGTAAAATTATTTTGAATAAATTCATTTCTTAAAGTATAAATTTTTTGTATAAAATCATCTAATTTATGATAATAAAAAAAGTCTTTCTCATAGAGAGTATCATTATAAAAAATTTTTTCATCTTCTAATTTTTTAAGAAGAACGAGCTCATGCTCGGCTTTTTTGAACGTATAATACTGGGCATCATCTGCTGGTTTAATTAAGTTTAAAAAATAAATAATTTTTGTTAATTTCATAATAAATTAAAGGCTTCTTAATTAAAAAGTTTTTTTTTTTTTAAATTTAAAAAAAAAAAAACTTCATTATAAAAATTAGTATTAATTACAAAATAATTACTTTTTAACCCATTCATATTTTTTATTATTGAATAAGTTTGTTTACTTAAACCTAAGTTTTCTTCAAAATAAATTGTTAATAAAACAATAAAAACATAAGCTTGTAAAAAAGTAATTCCAAATTCTAAAAAAATAATAATCCAAACAATAACAAAAGGAAAAAAACCTAAAACTAAATTAATTTTTGAAAGTTGTAAAATAAATCCAGTTAAAATATGTAATAAAATATGTCCAGCCATAATATTTGCAAATAACCGAATTGATAAACTAAAAATTTTAGCAATATGAGAAATTATTTCAATAACAATTAATGGAGGAATTAAAACTGTTGGGACATTAGATGGAACAAATAATTTCAAATATTGTACACCTTGAATTGAAAATCAAGAATAGTTAATCCAACCACAAATGAAAATGATAATAAAAAATTATTAATAATTAATGAAGTTATTGAATACCGTATGGAATTAATCCTAAAAAATTTGAAATTAAAATTAATAAAAATAAGGTAAAAAATAATGGATACATATTAATTAAATAATTTTTATATGGATAATGACCCCCAAAATTTTGCTTTACAACATTATAAAATCCTGAAACAAAAATTTCAAAAAAAATTTGACTATTTTTTTTAGGAACAAATGAATAATAATTAATAACCTTATCAAAAACTAAATTAATAAATAATATTATTAAAGCTTGAGCAATAAATAACAATGTAAATAATTTTATCCCAAAATAATATGAAGTAAAAGTTACTAAAAAAAATGTATTATTAAAAAATACAAAAAAATCAAAATCATTATAAAAAGAAATTAAATTAACTAAAAAATTATTCATTTATAAAAAAAAAAAAATTATTCGTAATTACACAAATAGCTAATATCATTAAATCTTCCAAAGATGAGGACGGGATTTGAACCCGTGATTTCCTTTCGAAAAATGGTTTAGCAGACCATTGCTTTAAACCGCTCAGCCACCTCGTTCAATAGCGGAAATTGGACTCGAACCAATAAAATTACCTTATGAAAGTAAAGTTTTACCTATTAAACTATCCCAAAAACGAAAAACTTAACGATCAACTTCTCCAAAAACTATATCTAATGTTCCAATAATAGTAACTAAATCCGCCAATTTATAACCCTGACTCATTTTATGTAAACCTTGTAAATGATAAAATCCTGGTGCTCTAATTCTACATCGATAAGGTTTATTAGTATCATTACTAATTAAATAAACACCAAATTCTCCTTTAGGTGCTTCAGTAGCAAAATAAACATGACCTGCTGGAATTGTTAATCCTTCTGTATATAATTTAAAATGATTAATTAATAACTCCATATTTGTTTTCATCAAAAATCGCTGAGGTACTAAAACTTTATTATCATTTGATTTAATAGATCCAATATTTAATTTATTTAAACATTGCATCATAATTTTAATACTTTCCTTAACTTCTTCTAATCTAATTAAATATCTATCATAACAATCTCCATTTTTACCAATTGGAATATCAAATTCAAATGAATCATAAATATCATTATTTAATAACTTACGAAGATCCCAATTTAAACCTGAACCTCTTAATAATGGTCCTGAAAAACTATAATTTAATGCTGTTTCTAAAGAAACTACTCCTATATTAATTAAACGTTGTTTCCAAATTCGATTATAATTTAAAACATTTTCGAATTCAGTTAAATTTGATTGAAATTGTACTAAAAAATAATAAATATCATCTAATAATTCTACTGACACATCATTTAACACTCCTCCTGGACGAATAAAATTTGCATGCATTCTGGCTCCAGAAACACGCTCATAAAATTCCATCAATTTTTCTCTTTCTTCAAAAGCCCATAAAAATGGAGTCATTGCTCCAACATCTAAAGCATGTGTTGTTAATGCCAATAAATGATTTAAAATTCTTGTTAGTTCTAAAAATAAAACTCTAATGATTTTAGAACGTTCAGGTATATTCAAACCAATTAAATTTTCAATAGCTGAACAAAACGTAAATTCTTGATACATCATTGAAACATAATCTAATCGATCAAAATATGGAATACCTTGTAAATATGATTTATATTCCAATAATTTTTCAGTTCCACGATGTAACAATCTATATGTGGGTCAGCAAATTTTATTGTTTCACCATCTAATTCTAAAATCAAGCGTAAAACTCCATGTGCCGCAGGATGCTGTGGACCAAAATTAATTAGAAAATTTTTTATTTTATTAAATTTCATTATTCTTAAATTTTAAATATTGTTGCCAAGGTGATAAAAAATTAAAATTTCTATATTCTTGCATCAATTTTAATTTATTATATTTAATACATTTCAACTCTTCACAATAACGCAATTCCAAATACCCTGTTAAAGGAAAATCTTTACATAATGGAAATCCAGAAAATCCATAATCTGTTAATATTTTTCTTAAATCAGGATGATTTAAGAAAAATATTCCAAATAAATCAAAAATTTCTCTTTCTGCCCAACAAGCAGAATTATAAAATGCTGTAACTGAACTTATAAAATTTATTTTATCAATATTACGAACAATAACCAATTTAGACGTAGTAATAATATTTTGAAGAACATAAAAAAGTGAGAATCTCGTTGTTTTTGTTAATAAATTTAAATTATCAGAACAAGTTAAATCATTTAAATATTTATATTTAAAAAGTAAACTTGTTTTCAAAATTTTTAAAAAATTTAAAAAATTTAAATCATTTATATTATTTTTTAAAACAATAACATATTCACTAAAATTATTATTTACATAATTAATAATCTTAATAGTTTTAATTAAATGCGAAAAAATTCTTAAAAATAAATAAATATAATTATAATTATATTTATTTATTTTTAAGAATTTTTTCGCATGTGTTTCATATGAAAAAACATTT
>C687J35021_10003437_pt1 | contig 10884 bp, 11 predicted proteins | sample RifCSPhighO2_12_FD_35021 | JGI IMG/M metagenome (IMG submission 35021)
TAACATAATTTCCGAATTTGCACAATATCAAAATGTGATTCAGTTAACTTATAAGGAAACAGGGAAAAAAAGAATATCAACAATATTATTAAAATCAAGCATGTTATTTCTAAATACTGAACTTAAGATAGATACTGATTACTCCTCATTTAAAGGAAATGCAAAACTGAATTTCGTATTGGAAACCGATGATTTCCCCGCAGTTTTAAAGGAAAAAATACAAAACGAAAATAAATATAAACTTTTAGATTTGAATCAGGTTAATTATTGTTTTGAAAATAATTTACATGATTCTAACCCATTATTTAAAAATGAGGAAGCCATAACAACAAAATGAGAAAGAAACAATGCTCCCAGTGTAAATCAAAAGAGACATATGTAAATCTCGATTATAGAACATCAAACGAGTATTTATGTATGAACTGTTATTACAACTTAATTTAACAGGGCGCGGCACGGCTAGGCAGGGCGAGGCATGGCGCGGCATGGCGTGGCGTGGCATGGCATGGCATGGAAATTATAAAATTGGGTGATTCACATACATGAAAAATAAACAAAAGAAAAAACCCGTAAAAACCTATAATCTGGATAGATTGATAGATATACGGTTGGGAAATGACTAAGAATGCTTCAGATAGTCTACCAGCCCCTTCAGAAAGACCCCAAGCAACCCCCCCAGTGTAATATCTTTCCAGTCCCCTAATAATCCCAGTCCAACAGTCAAAATCACAGGCGTACCATAAACCAATACATCTACCACGATCTTTTTAACCGTCTTCTCCCATTCATAACCAGTTTTAAATGCTATTGTCATACTTATCCCTCCAATTTTAAATATCGTTTAAACGTTTTAATTTCTCTTCACGCCGTCTCTTTTCGCGGTACTCTATACGTTTCTTGTCTTTTTTTAAAAAATTCGATAAACGTTTCCCCATATTTCTCAACCCCGCTATAAAAAAGCCAGCTTTATTACCGTCCCAAGAAACGCAGTCATAATAAACATAACTATCCAGTTTAAAACCTTTTGCTGGTTTATAAACGCTTCATGCTTTCCCACGTTGCCATTTATTTTCTCCAGATGTCTTTCTATTGCAATAATCCGTTCTTTAATAAATTCAAGACGTTCAAGTATAATCGCCTGATGTTTATTGTATGTGTATTCGTGTTTTGGATATTTTATTTTCAGATTGTTCTTTACCATGTTTACACCATTGCCTGAATTTATTGCAGTTCTCACATATCTTTGAACCACGATGCAGGGAAAAATACCAGTTATCACATCGTTTACATATCCGTTTATATATTCCGTATCCGGTCTTACTCATTTTATCGCTTCCTTTAATTTGGTTTTAATTTCTGCATCTTTAAGCAATTCTATCAGCATGTTCTTAAAATCTTTTTTTACTACCTTTAAATGCCCTTCTGTGAAATAGTTCTTTTCTATTTTGTCATCACCCCCAATGTCCAGATCTTGGGCTCAGTATTCGCTGAATCCGATGACAACGATATCCGAACCAAACGTTTTACTCCGGTATTAGTTATACTATTTTTTATGCCTGTTATAATAGTCCGATAATTAAACCCGTCTCCATTGAACTCTACAGTACTATCTCCTAAATCTTCACCGTGAACTTCTATCTGTACACTTGCAGCAGTATAACCAAGATCCGGTAAGGTTATAATAACCGTCCCATCCGTCTGGCCAGATGCAAGCTTTAACGTGCTATTGGTTTCCTGTGTGTTTGTATGTGTACATATAGATGGGTTCTCATCAAACCGGACAACGTAGGAATCCAGCATGTCATTCTCATTTTTTATTTCCTGCTGTTCTGATTGAATCGTAAATAAACTGGTGAATATCTTCGGTATATCTTTTAATTCCGATGCAAATTCTACCGACGTAATCCAACCATTAGTACTTATATCATCCCGAATAACTTTACTGACAAAATAATCATTGATCTTACATAATGGCACTGAACATTTAATGCTCTGCCCCGGGAAAACCGTAGGCAAACCACCTGTAGCACGCAACACACCTTTCGCAGGAGCCGTAGTTAAAACATTATATTCTGCATCTAACTTAGTTTGCAGTTCACCCATAGTACTTATATCCGATTCTGTAACTATTTCATCTTTAATCCATAAAACACCTTGATTTATCGTGTCCTCTTTAGTCTGCAAAAATATCACGTTAGTAGAATCCTCAGCAGTGCTGCCATAGACATGAACACGATTTGCACGCTCCGAGTTTCGGGAACCCCAATCAGATAACCCGTCAAAGTTAATACCATATGATATAGACTCGCTATTATTTGTCTGTGATGTAAATGCATTTATATCGTGCTTGTTGTTGGAGTTATTATATTTCAAATATCCATCATACCCCCCGCGAAGCAATAAATCAGATATAATCTGTATTGCAGGTTTATAGATATATGTCGCTGTAACAGAAGTGGGTATATTGCCCAATGAAACATATTCTAGTATCCCGGAGAAATAACTATCAATAATCTCTTTGATACAATCTGATACTATTTTATTTGTAAATGAAACTGTAATCTTTCTGTCAGATAGTTCAGGGACTTCTTTTCCCTCAAGAGTTATTGTGAAACCGTTCGCAAACGTACAACTGTAAAGAACGTCTTCAACTTTACCTTTGAAAATCCTATTGGTACCACCAGTATAATCCGCAAACACCTCAAACTTCTCCCCACCAGTATAACTATTCGTGAACTGGCCGTTGACATTGTCAAGAATGCATGTAAATGAACCGACACGATTTTGTCTCAGGCTTACCCGTTCAGTGCTCACGGAAAGAACCTTTGCAGTCTGGTCAACATCAGCTATCTCAACTACAAACACAGGTGTAAAAATCGCCTGTGGGATATAAATCGCTCCACGACGTTTTAATTCAGTTGTTCTTGGGTCTACCATGTCTTAATCAACTCCGTATACATCCGGTACAGTATGAGTTAAATGCCAAAACCGGATCAAGAAAATTAAAATTAGTCTCATTACACGATGTCAGGTTAACACGCATCCATAACCCATAATTGGAATTTAAAGCTATATTTGTCGTAACGTTCTGGTTTGTCGTAGTGGAAAAATTCAGCCATGTAGGAGTTGTTANAAAATTTGAGGTATTATACAGTGACATGTCCATACAACTCCCGTTTACGGTTTCATTAAATTTAACTACAACATCTATTGCTCTATCATAAGCAAGATTCGTTATATTAAATATCGGTACAGTTTCCGACTGTCCGAACGGCTCCAGATTCTTATCGTTCGGTGTTATCGGGTATATATTCCAGATATCTATTCCTGACGGAAGAGATACGTTAAATATTGAATATTTAACCAATAAATCCCAAAGCGTGCTGTTTATGTTGTAATCGGGTGTATGCGCCCGGATAGTCATGTTTTTAGAGCCACGATAATCAAACTTTAAATCATTTATAGTTATATTTCCATTACTAAAGTTAAATGCGTATCTTATTGTATTTGATAATAAATCAAGTATGGATGCATTGAACTCAATTGGGTTTATATTATAGGTATAATTAAAATTATAAATTGTAATTACTCCGGCTATAGCAGACTGTATTTGTATCGGAACCATACACGAAATAGAATTTAAACAATTCTCAGAAATATATGAATTGATATCTATTGTTTGCAGTGTTACATTTTGTGGTGAATTGGTTTTATTTAGAATATTATTATATTTCCAGTCCCCAACCGCATCTATACCAATTGAAATATTCTCAGTGGAACCTTCTATCACATCAACATAAATTTTACTGATATATGCTCTATTTGAAGTATTACTATTCGTAATTATAGTGCGCCATTTTAAATCTGTTCCCGGTACAGTTATAGTTTGATCTACTCCTAAGTTGTCTATATCTGTCCAGTTTACACCATTATTGGAACTTATCTGAAATATAACATTTGTATCTGTATCAATAAAATAATCTGCATTTAATACTGCTGAGGTAATGTTATTTGTAGTATTTTTTATGCGATTGGAAACGGCAGTTATGTTACTGGAATTATAATTCCCCGTAGTGTTAACATAAGGATAAATTCCGGTTGTATTTAAATAAAACATTTCAACAGTTCCATTTCCTCTTACCATTGATGTGCTTTTTGGTGCATTTGTAGTTTCCCAGACAAATTCCCAACTTTGTGCCGGATTTAATGCTGAAACAGACGTACTCCCTGAATTTGTCCCAACATCACCGGCAGCACAGGAGTGCGTCATATTAGCCCACCATACCCAATCTACATTAGTATCTGACGTTTTTGTAATATTAAATTTATATCTCATTTCCCATGGGGCATCTGTAAAATAATAGGTACTATCCAGCCATATACAATCATCTCCTGCGCGCCCATTAGGAGAATATTTAATATAAAAATTAAAAATTTCAACAGATGCTGCATCACCTTTCAGGTATGCTTTTAATGTAAAAGTATTGGATGGACTTGTCCCACCCGAACTGGCTCTTATAAAACTACCATTTCCATCAACAAATAATGTCCGTATTTTACTAAAGTTAAAATTAGATGTTGTAGTAGATACAACAGCAGATTCTCCTGCAGCACAACCTGTTGAACTTGTAAATAATTTCATACTATCCTCTGCATTATTTATAGTAGCATTAGCATAAGAAATAAAAGTCCCACAACTAATTANACTATTTGTCCATAATTTATTCATGGATTTATCGGCATTTTCAAAGCTATCCCATGATCCTATAAAGTTATTATTAACCATAGAAACTGTTGATGCGGAAGTATTCAGGTTTGTATTATTACGGAAATCCTCTTCAAAATCCAGAGCACCACCACTGTTAATTGTTGATCCATTTATCTGAAAGGTTAAATTATTTATCAGGAATGCATTAGAATTTTTATTTATTTGTTTTGTTGAAACATTCATATAAATCGTTTTAATATCTGCCGCTATATAAGTTAAATCTTCAGATTGTTTATAATTGGCAGAACTATAAAACCATAAATTATAAATGTCCGTATTTAGTAATCTCCCCATGTAATAGTTGTTAAGTATGAATTGTGTTCCGTTATAATAACTAATACTAATGTTTTCGGGCGTTCCTGCAGAATTGCTAATATTAAATGTAGCATTATATAATTCAGTTCTATTATCAAGAAATACTGCAACTTCTGTATTAGGCAGGTTTATTCGTGAGGTATTTGTATCATTCAGTCGTGTTTCACGCAATAAATCTATCGGATACTGGAACGTTGATTCCGGAGCTAAACAGGTATAGTTAATAGTCGGGTTTATATTAATATCAATGTCATAACAAACATAGTTGGAATCGTTATAATATCGAATATTATCAACTAAACTTTGCGGGGGATTTCCTACCCCGCTATTATTCCATAATAACCACAGCATATTATTATCAGAAAAACTTCGTACATCAATTGATACATTATACTCAGTTCCGGTTGTACTTTTATTGTAAACATTAGTATTCCCAATGTTAAACCGAAATGAAACTACTCCTGTTGTAGTTAAGTTTGTATCAAATACAATAAAGGCAATCGGAGTCAGATTAACTGATTTATTAGCCCTACAATTAGAACATCCAGCCATAGCTTCCTGAAGTCCTATCGCGGTTACATTCCTGCTTGCCCATCCGGTAAATCTCCCGATTACATTGGTTAAATCCCAGCCATCAGAATTGATATCGTTTCCTGTTTCGAAGTCATCATAATCATAATCCAAATCAAATACAACCCCGATAGTTGCATTGGTTTCATATTCATATAATGTATGGTTTTGCACTCCATTCAAAGTCACATTTAAATATCTTGTAACTGCTGTCCATGTCGGGTCAAGATACCCGTCTTTTGCATTTAAACTCCATTTTACAGTTTCTTCGGGATTAAGTTTTAAACCATACAAAATGAATTTTAGCTGCGTTTTAGAAGGGAAATCCAATGGGGTTTTTTTCGTAAGCTTCTGTAAATCAAGATAACTATAATCTTCAAAAGTAATATTATTATAACCAATTGTTTTATTTTCTGTATAAATAAACAAATAAAATTCCCTAACCTGTGGTGTGAATGTAAATTTGATTTCATTCGGATTGTAAATTTTTACATCATATAACTGTGGATTTGTAATGTTAATATAAGAAATACACGGGTCATCATATGTCCCGGCACAGATATCGTCAGTTCCCGTTATCTGAAAATTAAATGCCAAAATAAATAATGCAAGCAACCCTGTCAACGTTCCACCAATGCCAGCACCAATTTTTATCCATTTGGCATTTTTACGTTTACGTCTGGTCATATTCAATTAACTCCATGTTATATCGTGAAGGTTGGGCGCCTGCATCCGTCCATGTCAGTCTTGTGATTATATATGATCCGGAGTCTATGCCATCAGTATACTTCTTTTTGGTGCCATCTTCCAATGCTTCTACATCTGTCCGATGCTGGTCTATAGTTTTAGTCCCGGAACCAATTATAATCCCGTTTGCGGATATTCGTGTCTGATAACTGTTTTTCCCCAGAACAGGAAGTTCTACAACATGTTTCCCTATGACTTGCAGGTTTACAGATGGCTCTACGTTTTTCTCTATCTGCTCCCAGAATAAATCAACAGACCCCAAAGTTATAGTAGCATATCCCATATTAGTTATCCTGCCATTGCAAACCCGGCAGATTTTAATTCCTTAACCGTTGCACGAACAAATTCCTGTGCGAACTGGTTTGGATCGCCGGTATTTGCATTTATTGTAATATTTCCTATTGTAACATTACCTCCCATACGATGTAATGGCACTACCGCCTCGGGCCCAGCTTCACCAACCATCGCCATTGTGGGTCTTGTAAATACTCCGCCAGCCTGTGCCTTTGTTGCTGGAGATGTAACCCGAACTTTAGCATATGGACTTACATCCAATACACCTGCTGCACGTCCACGTTCAGTCGCAAACTGTGTTCTGTGTGCTATTGAACCTGCACCTTTAAGTTCTTTTCCAAACTGGAATACGGAAGCAGTAGCTTTATTTGTACCAAGTGCGAACTCTTTTAATTCTAGTGAAAGAAAATTAAATTCTTTATTTACCTTTTCCAGATGTGCCTGATTTATTGCTTGTGCAATTACATATTCTTTGCTTCCTTTTGTTAATCCGTCCATAGAAACAGAACCCTCTAATAATCGTTTTGTATATTGTCCCATCCCGTCGGATATTTCTCGCGGAGTCATTCTGGTTATATCATTCTCCAAACCATAGAAAGATTTTGTAACCCTACTTGACTGTATTGCCAGATCTCTCAATTCCGGGGGAAGGAAACTGAATTCCTTATTTACCTTCCCTAAATGCGTATTGTTTATGGCAAGTTGAAGTGCATATTCCCGGCTTCCTTCCTGCATATCTTCCAATGACAATGATCCTTCCAGTAATCTTTGCCAATATTGATCCATCCATTCGGATAGTTGTTGTGCACTCACTCCTGTTATATCAAATTTGTCTCTTATTTTCTGTAAGGCATCTACAGCTGAACCACGTGCTTCGTTTTCCTCATCAATAACCTTTTTAGTCTCTTTTTGCTGCGATGCTTTTAATTGAGATACGGCCGTAGGTTTATATTGCTGTGCATAACCCTGTACAGATGTAAATGATGCAGCTAAAACATCATTCATTGTCAAAGTTTCGTCTGTTACCGCCTTTATAGACATAACAGCTGTATTTTTGAATATAGTCCAGAACCGTTCAGAATCATTTTCCAGTAATACAAATACCGAACTTAATGTCTCGAAACCTTCTGCGGCTTCATTCATTCGGCCTGTTAGGAAACTTATGACCTTCTCCCCCTGTAAAAATGTATAAAAGAACTTCCCTGCCGTGACATTCATCTCCGACCATGCAGTTGATAATTCTGTTGTTTCAGATTGCAACGTGGCATATTCTTTTATACTATGTGCAACCCATGCAGCAGATGCAATAGCAAGGCCATGTATTCCGTATTTTAATGCTGTCGTTCCCTGAAGCATTAACTGCTGCTGCCGTGTAAATGTCGTGCCGAGTTTTTTTGATTCAAGTTCTAATTTTTTGAATTCTTTAGAATACTCATTTCTGGCTTTAATAATAATCTGCATAACTGCCCCGCCTGCAGCCCCACCAATTAAAGAACCGATGTCTACCATAGTTTAATCATTATTTCCGTTTTGATTTTAATCGTTTATATTCTCTTTCTTTTTCCTTTTGTTCGGAATTATATGCTTCTATTAGTTCGTTTACTTCATAAGATGTCAGTCCGGGAATATCAAAATACGTATATCCCATACGATGCAAAAATAAAATTACCTGTCGGTATCTTTTTCGGTTTTCAAAGTCCCGGAGTTTTTTTTTTCGCTGCCTACTTCTTCTTTGGCTGTAATCTGCGAATTCATTAAAATCGTATTAAATAACCTGTTAACCCAGATAGGTGTTAATGTTTTAATTTCTATATCTGAATATAATGGATTGACTATATATTTTCTAATCATTTCCAGCTGTATTTCAGCTGGGACATTGTTTTTTTCATCCATCTTTTCGAATATATTTCTTACATCCAGATAAGATAATGGAATAATTTCGATACTACGTTTCTGTGGATCTCCGTCTATTTCAACTGTCAAAGGGAGAATGTTTCCATTTACTCCCCTTTGAAATAATGTTTTTTCTTTATCCAGCAACATCAATATGCACCCGACCATGCAGTCCAGTATTGTGTCGTGTCTGCAGCTATAGCGTTAGCAGTTTGCGGATTAAATGTCAATGTAAACTCATGTATTCCTTCATTAGCGCTTGGCTCTGTCATTGAAGACATTTTACACCCGGACATTGCCAAAAATAATTCCCTTGAACCTGTTGATGCAACTGCTTCAAATAATGCATTAAATGTTGATCCACCGACAAAGTACTGGTCATAAAATACCTTACCCCATGTAGCTGTTGCGTTTGTTGTGACTGTAACTTCATAGTCTCTGTTTACCGGTATTGGTACTCCCGGTGCTCGTTTGGCATCTACATAATTCGGCTGAATTAGATTACGATTAATATTAAATTCAAACGACTTTAGTTCATTAACTGTTGTCCCCGAAGGTAAATGGAATTTGCAGTCAGACCATATAAAAGGTCTTGACGTGTCAGCTGTTACTGACGGTTGTGCACCACTTCCAAACGAAACAGAACCGGCAAGATATGTCATCTCTAGTTCAAGAGGGTTATTTTCAGTTGCGCTTAAACGTAATGTATCAACCAGGCACCCAAGAAAGAACCTGTTATGTGCACTACCTGTAGTTCCCATTGACTTCATATCCCACATCTGGAATGACGGCAAAGGCTGGTTGGCTATTTCCATTGATCTCTGGTTGGAATTATGTGCTGTAATGGTATGTGAATATGGTGAAGGCGACCCACCGTCAACTGCCCGACCGAATGCAAAATATAACCATTTCCAGTCCTGCGGAAACAATCTTAAAGTACCCGCTAATGTTATTGGGCCATCAATAAACTGCCCAACATCCTGTGATGCAGTTCCAAGATACCGAGAATTAATTACACCCATACTTTCATCTACTGAATGTTCCTGTACCATGCCCGGCCAATAGTTGTTTCCTGAACCTGATAAATAAGAACCTGATTCATATACCCATGAAAGTTGTGTTTGGTCTGCTACAAAATAATCTGGCATTTTAATTCACCTCGTTTTTATCTACTGTTTTATTTATTTTTTTTCCTGGATTAATTCGAAATCATGCGAATAGTATTTTGTTAAATAATCTGTTATTTTCTTTGGCAGATTGTATGTCTTTCCCTTTTCGAAATCATAATGCGGGATTTTGTAAATCTTTGCTTTATAATATCCCCCGATATATTGTATTTTTACCATTCATTATGCACCCCATATAAAAGAATATTGTACTTCTATGACTTTGGATTTTATTCCGGCTTCGCCTTCTTCATCTACATTAACTGCACTGTTAACTGAGAAATTGAAGAGATTCGCAAAAACTGTACCTGTAGCTGTGAACTGGATATTTCTTAATCTGTTAAGAGCATCTTGTGACAACTCATCACGTTCTTTGACATTTCTTGCCCAAATGCGTATTTCTAATGGAAGTTCAATTAAATGATGTGGCGTTCTAAAACCCAATGAAGCTGTTTCAACTATGTTAATATTCTGGATAGTTATTAAAGGGTAATGAACAGGTCTGCGGGGATATGATGTCATTACGAAGTTTTCACCAGTGGGTCGGATAGAAGAAATTGGGTCTGTTACATTATTGAGGATATCATCACGTAAAAAGATAGTACAATCAGATAGAAATGTAGCTGTTGCAACTGTTGTAACTGTCATTTAATTCCTCGCTTGGAAATCCTCAAAAAAATAAAAAAAGAGGTGGTTTGAAATGTGGCGAGGATATTTAAGAAAGGATTATAATTAAACCTTTCGGAAAATTATATAATTATGCAACCCCAAACATTCTCATTACGGATTCTGCCCATTCCAAATTGGTTTCCATATATTTACTAATCTGCCCCGTCATCTCAGCAACTTCTCGATTAATCTCATTTTGAATTACTGCGAGATCGCTTAATTTATCTATGTCTTCAGAATGTTTTGATATGTTTTGTTCTAATTCCCATAGTTTATTATCTAATTCCAGTTGTTTATTAGCCAGCTTTGTATCAGCTAATATTAACTGTTCTATTTTTAGATTTATTTCTTCCTTATTGTTTTTTTCTTGATTTGAATTAAATATATTTAAAACAATGTTAACCATTAACAAAATTATAACACCCATCAAAACCCATCTTAATGTTGTTTCTTTCATTTTTT
>C687J35021_10003440_pt1 | contig 10881 bp, 13 predicted proteins | sample RifCSPhighO2_12_FD_35021 | JGI IMG/M metagenome (IMG submission 35021)
CACACCAACCAGCGCCAGCATGAACCGCTGACGCGCGATCTTCGAGCTGACCACGCCCCACTTCATCGTCACGGGGTGGGCGGGATCATCCTCATCGGCCACTGACAGACTCCCGAATGCCAGCCCGAGCAGGATACAGCCCTTGGTGTTCTCCTCGGTGTTGCCTTCGTGAAACAGTATGTCACCCCGCCCCGGTACGCCCGTGACCTCGAACGTCTCTCCGAAATGCGGGCTCACCTTCCGCTTGCACAGGTACTTGCCCGCCGGGATGCAGGAGATTTGAGGCTTGTTCCCGAGCCAGTCGTCTTCGCCAGCACAGAGCCGTAAGACGCGCTGGCCGGCCTCGTTCATCAGGTCGAGATAGGCGAAGACTCCGAAGGGCGAATCAGCCACGCGCCGAAGAACGGCCCTCATTCCCCACCTCCGGTCCGGTGCTCATCGGTCTTCCCGGTCTTCCGCCCCCGCCACGCGGCAATCATCCGTACCACCGGATCGGGAAAGCCTACCCCCGCTCCGAGAACGATCAGCGCCACGCGGGGCCAATCGCTCCCCGTTNCATGGAGCTCTATTCCTCGGAACATCAGGACCGTGTGCNCGAACATGTGCACGATCGGCGGGGCGATGATGAGGACGCCCAGCGCGATCGCGGCCACCCGGAGCCAGCGTGGCATGTAAATCGGGCGGACGGACTCGGGTAGGGCCATCAGCCTACCACTACCGCGAGGCGTTCACACCGCTCGAACACATTCTCAGGATGCCCCCGGATTCCGGTTTGGGCATGCAGCATCTCATGCCGCCGACTCCAACTCGCATCAAGTGCGGTGCCCATCACAACGTAGGGTGCGAGCCCGATAACATGACGGGCTGAGTCATAGAAGCCATTCGCACCCGCAGTCTCCCCGTACTGGAACCCATAGAGATCCCCACCACTGATCTGCCACCACTGGATGGCCTCGAACGTGACTCGGGAGACGGCAACCGACCGACTCCCGCACTCGTGCCAAGTCCAGTTCCACTCCACTCGCCACGAGGGATCAGGGTTGATCGGGACCGCATCCAAGTTGGCCCCGAGCGGCATCTGGCACGCGGTCAGGAGAAGAAGCCCAAGCCGTTTCATGCGGCCGCCAGGATGGTGGTCAACTGGTTCCGCCGGCTCGCCAGCACCACCTTGCTATTGACCGGCTGGATATGATCCTCACTCAGCTCCACGATCCGGGCCGTGAGGTCACCATTGGCGATCCCGAGTTCCGAGTCCACCACGATCACCTGCCCCCCCATGAGCAATTTATCTGCTGCATAGATCGTGGAATCCAGCCGGTACAGGTCGATCAGGTCGATATCATAGTTGACCAACGGGTTGGCATTGGTCCGCAATACCGCGAGTGCATCCTGACAGTTGACCGCGGGCGTGGCGCTATTGGCTGTAAGTTCTCCCAGCTTGATCCCGTAGGTGGCTTGAGACACCGTATCTTCGAGGTATTGAAGCTGAGTCCCCGCACTGTCCACGGCGATGCGGACATTCTCGGCGACCGCAATACCAGTGGTAGACGCCATTGACAGCCGCGCGCGCGTTGCGGAAATGACCGCGGAATCGGTGATGAGATGGGCAACGGCACCGTCATCAATCACGTAGTAGTTGTTCAGCGCATCCGCTGCCAGGAGCGGAGAGATACCGCTGCCAACGCCATCCACGTCGATGTAGGCCCCAGCGGACACCACGGCAACCGGCCACTGGTTATTCCCGAGCGCGTTTTCTCCGTTCGAATCCACGACCACTATTCGGTTGGCTTGATCGAGCGAGCTCTGCCTGCGCCGGAGACTCACGAGATTCTTCGCGGTCAACACCAGAGGTGTCACCGCACTGTAGTTGAGTTGCGAGAGGTTGAGGTCGTAGCCCGTTGTGCCGTCCCGGCTGGCCGAGATCCAATAGACCGTTCCCGTAGCCAGGTTGGCCGCAGTCGCCACTCGGATCGCACCAGCCAATGGGGTGTCACCCGCAAAGGTCAGCGTGAGGACCGTTGTAGGAGTGACGGTGCCAACCCCGAAGTAGGTGGGTGCCCCACCAAGCGCATCAGTGGTTAAGAGGGTGGTTGGACTTGTCGCAGTACGCGCTACCACGAACGTCACCACGCCAGCCGTCGTCGTGGAGATGAACTTGCTCCGGTGCGCCAGGTCCATGATCGGCCCAACGCCGTCAATGCGGACCAGTCCGTCGCCCGCGCTTACATCGTCCTGGACTTGGATGCGGTATTCATCGAACGTGGTGTCAACGAACGTGAGCCGAACTACCCGCCCGTTAATCACTTCGGAGCGCTGTGCCCATGCCATCGGGATCGCCGCTGTGAGGCGCGGGACCACCACAAGCCCTTCGAGCTTGACTGTCGTGGTGCAGTAGACCAGCGGGAGGACGGCTTTCTGTACCCCGCTATTGCATCCGAGCTCGGTCCAGATTTCGGCGCGGAGGAGTCGGCTGTCCGGTGTGACAACGGCGGCAGCAGAGAGAGTCGGAACATCCTCGGCCTGTCCGGTTTGGACCTGAGCTTGGACGGCGGCTTGAGAGTGGAGCGAGGCAGCCAGCGCCACGCCAACCGCCACCCGACTAAACGAGGCCCACCAGCCCTCACCGTCATCAAACGTGATGGCTGCGGGGGCGACAAACTCATCCGCCCCCGAGTGGCGAAATCGAACCCGATAGCTCACCTAGTTATTCCACCACTTCCAAACTCTGTTCGTAGTTCAAGCTCGCCGTGCCTGAAGCGTTGTACACATCGAGCGAATCGCCCGAGGCAGCCCGGATGCTGGGCATACTGGCCGCGTTGAGAGCGACCCACCCTCCAGGTCCCGCTGCACCACAGCCGATGGCGAGCTGGTAGGTCCCGCCACCAGTACCCGCTGTTGGGCCAGACGCAGCGGTGCAGATCGAGGCCGGGGTCGTCGCCCCGCGCGGCGTGGGCGTGATAGCGGAGCCGGCAGTCGAAGCGGTAGTCCACCACTTGATGCGGAAGATGATGCCCGAGATGGCAGTAAGGGCAGCTCCCTTCCCGCAGACGAACAGGGATTGGATGGCAACGGACGCAGTGGCACCCGCAGCGACAAAGAGGCCATCCACTTCGGTGTTTGGGGTGGCGCTGGTCGCCTGGTTGGCGGCTGGACTGATACCATATACGAAAGGCATAGGACTCCTCCTCGGGTTAGTTGTGCCCCTGCTTGATGAGTGTGGCGAGCGGGGACACGTCCGCCTCCACGATGGCAATAAGTTCAGGTGTCGTCAGTAGTCTTCCGTACTCCGCAAGTTGTTCCTGCTTGACGTGCTCCCAGAACACCTCGTCGGACACGACCATGAACGGCGTGAGGTGCCCATGTGTCTCGTAACACGGTACGCAAAGCCAGAAGACGAAAGTGCTTGTTGCTGGCACCGCCGCGCCTTCAACCCCGCAGTTAGCGCAAAAGCATGGTACCATCCATCCCATCGAGCCCATGCGCGCACCCTTTGGCGTGGCGATGATACTGGCCCGGCTATCGGGCAGCACATCAGCGGTGAGCGGGTCGAAGCTCATGCGATCGCCGCCGCAAGAATCGCTGAGGTCTGGTTCCCCATCATCACGCAGCAGCCAATGTATGGCCCACCCAAGTAGTAGTTCGCCGCCTCCGTCTTATTGAGTCGGATCGTCGTCCCCCCCCACGCTGTGGGTAGCGCCGACACTGCGGGCGTCGAGGCTGTCACTTCACTCCCACTGCCCACCGTGCCGTACAACTGCGCCTGACCAGACGCGGAGAGGCTCCAACGCAGCTTGAGGCGGTCCCCGTCGAGGATCGTCAGGAGACCGGCCAACGAACTGCGCCGGAAGGTTATCCCATCCGGGGTATACACTAGCTCATAGCTCTTCGTGCCAGATGAGGTAATCGCGATGAAGAGCCGCGCTCCGGTGCCTAACCCGTTGGAAAGGTCGAAGAGCCCCATATCGAAGCTCAGGCCCGTGGGGTTATCGGAAACGAGATCCAGAATCCCGCACATTGCCTGCGGGATCATCGGCACGGACCAATAGAGGAAGGCGTTCGTGCTACAATAGCCGCCGATATCCGTACTGTTGTAGAAGTGCCAGGCCGGCGCATCATAGGAACTCGTGGTCACCGACGTCCCGAAACTGTCTGTGGAACCCCGGCTACCAACGTCAGTCGTCGCGCCTGCTTGCCCACTCTGGGCGTTGAGCGAGAGGTCCCGCGCCAGCCACAGAAACGGATAGCGTGCCGCCTGCTGCGTGGTGCGGCGGAAGTCGAGGGCGGGGAGGTTGGTAATACTCACAAGTAACTCTTCCACCAGAAGGCGGCGCCCGTTCCCGCGGATGTACTCAATAATGGCCACTGTGACGTAGACCAGTCGCCATCCTGCGGATCAAACGCCCAAGGAAAGTCACCAGTAAACGCCGTGATGTTGGAGGTGACGCCTGTTGCGTGTTTCGTCATCAGGTTAGTTCTCATGTCGATTTCGACCCAGTCATTCGCTCCGAGCGCCAACCCGAGGTCAAGGGTATGCACGGCCGTTCCGCTCGCATCCATGTAGGTGAGTACTGGCGTCCCCGCTCCATAGAGCCGGATGATCGGCGTCGATGGAGCTGTCCCAAGCGGGATTTCATAGCGGGTGCCTGCCACCTTGAGCGCCCGATAGGTCGGCTGCGCCAATCGCCAGTAGGGCGTCGGGCACTCCACTGTGACCTGCACCCGCGCATCCGTTGCCGCCGCTGGGTGGCCATCCGGTTGAACCTCCACGTCGGTTACATATCCATCTATCAGCCGCGGAGTCGTGGCCCCGTTGTCTTTGACCAGTCGGATATTCGCTGACGTGAGCGCACTCTTGAGTTGGTCCATAGCCGTCTCAAGCGCGGTTACCGTCTTAGCCGTGGTGGTTAACCCGCCACTCAGCGTCCCGATCCGGTCTGCCACCCGAGCAGGCGAGGTGTAGAGCATCCCGCGGCCCGGTATCCACACCTTTTGCAGGGTCCGTTTCGAGGAGCCGAAGATCCCCCCCGTAGCTTGGAGATAGAACCCGTAGGTAGCCAGGTCCGTCCCGTTGACACTCACGCTCCAGGCCATTTCAGGTCAGTTCCACGTTGCCAGCAGACTGCTGGGCAGTGACATAGTTATCTGCCAGCATCCGTTCAATGGCCAGTGCCTGCGTTTGCAACACGAAGTCCACCGAAACCCCAACAGCCTTAGCAATCTCTTGCGGGTTCCATTCAGTAGGCGCGACATTGACTGTGATAGACTCAATAGTGCTATTGACCGTATTGCTGCCGCCACCGCTCGAAGTGGGCAACAGGACTGGGGTGATCGGAGTAAACGTCATTCCCCCAAGCGGGTTTCCCATTGGGGGAAGTGTGGGCATGGGAAGCGGGGGCAAGGCCGGCACGCCTCCTGACGGTGCCGCAATGGAACGGATCGTATCCGCCAGTAGATTGATTACCTGATCAAACTGCGCGAGATTGAGCCCCCCGAGCCCGGCCGCACCTACTGCTCCACGATTCTGGGCAATCCCAGGCAGAGCACTAAGGATCTGTTGCGGCGATTTCCCTGCGAACGCAGACGCGAGAAACGGACTGCCATACGGACCAGTCACCAGCCCGAGAATTGCATCCAGTAGTTGCTGAGGACTATCCCCCCGAAGCCGTGCGGTATCTTGGATCTGCCTCAGCTGGCTCCCGAAGTCAGTCGGGATACCCGTGTCAAGCCCACCGACAAGCTTCAAGAACTCGGCGAGGATGCCCGCATGGATGCCCTTACCTTGGGGCCGCAGCGTCACCCCATAATCACGGGCCAGGGATTCGAGATCCGCGAGACTCACCCCCCGCGCACTGAGTGCCCCGCTCAGTTGGCTCTCCTGGCTCGCAGTCAAGTACGGCGTCATCGTTGACCGCTGGAAGGACGCAAAGAACGACTCGAGCCCGCTCTTGATCCCAGCCACGACTCGACCGGCGGTGTCTGTTTCACTCAGGTCACCGAGGGCTCGGGTATTATGCTGAATAGCTTCCCGTGCCTGCTCCAAGGCAATCCGCACCCGGCGGGAGCTTTCGGACTCGCCGGTGAACATCGAGACCAGCCCAACGATACCCGAGATACCCTGACCGATCCCACCGATCACGTCACCCGATGCGATCCGACCAATCCCATTCGCGATATTGGATACCCCGCTCGCCAGCCCCTCCATCTTGTCCGCGAACTCGTCGAGAGCGGGCGAGATACCACGCAGGGCGTGAGTGAACTCGGCCATCTTCCAAACCGCAGCAGACACTTCCTGTGTGTCCCGCTGAATCGCTAGACGGCGCGCCTCGTGTGCCGCGGCCGACTCCTTGGCCGCAATGGTTTCTCGGATTTCGGCAGGGGTTAGCCCCTCAAACTCGCCACGAAGGTCGTCCGTGAGTGTGACTGTTTGGGCAAGCGGCGACTTGAGTTGATCATGCTTAACCCGCATGTCATCAAGCTTCAGCGAATGGTCCGCTACCAACTTGCCAGCCGCGAGAGCTGCCCGGCCAAGCGCATCAAGCGCGACCTGGGTCTCTTGGGCACCCTCTTTCCCAGCCTTCAGTGCTGCAGCTTGTAGTTCGGTGACCTGCTTCCAGAACGGAGCAGTCGCCCGCAAATAGTCGCCGTAAAAACCCTGAACGGCTACGAGTTGGGTTTTGTAAAGGAGCTCCGCCGTATCGGCGAGTTCCTTCTGGTACGCTTTTTCGGCGGCGGCCTGACTGCGAAGCGCGTCTGCGGTAATCTGGCCGCGCCGCACATTGGCCCCGAACACAATACCCGTTTTTTTGTCTTCACCCTCTTCTACGACCTTACCGATCTCGTCAAACTTCTCCTTGTGCTTATCACGCAGCGCAGTGAGCACAACGTGGCTATCACGGACCATTGCTTCTCCCTTAGCCCGCAACCCATCGACAACCGTAATCCCGAAGAACTTTAGAATCGGACCACCGATGGCCTCAACCGCCTTCGCGAATCCAATAACCATCAGGCCGATTGACTCAGTGATCGACGCGACCAGCCGCTCGTTCCAGTCCCGGAACCCAACCCATGCATCTCGGATCTGGCCTAGCACTGTTAGCAGTGTGCCGCCAGCATCAATCCCGAATCTGATGATGGTGTCAGCGAACTTCTCGATTTTGTCCGCATTCTTGTCAACCCACTCCGCCATGCGGACCAGGAGGTCGACTATCCGGTCTACGGCACCACCACTGGCGCTCAGTTGCTCACTTCCTATGAGCGCAGCTCCGATCCGTTCCTTGAACTCTTTCCATAGGTTGTTAACCGTCCCGAGACGGTCACCCATCGTGCGACTGGTCTTTTCCCAATCCCCGAGTTTGGCGGTGAGTTGGGGCACCGCATCGACACCAGCTTTCACTTGGATGCCGAAGTTTTTAAGCTCACGACCGACACCGACATGTGCCTTAGTGACCATATCGGCCGCTTCGACCAGGCTCTTATTAGCGGCTGCGGCAAGGTTAATCGTGATCGGCATGTCTTTGAGCGCCAATTCGTAACTGCCGGTCGCTATAACGAGTTTTGTAAGCGCCTCTCGGGCTTCCTCATCAGAGTAGCGCGTTGTCCGCTGGATATTGTCTAAGTACTTCTCAACTTCAACGGCGACGTCTTTGTAGCTACGGCCGAGTGGACGCAAAGCGGCATCAAGCCGAGCCATCGACTTCTCGGCCTCAAGCGCCTCTGTGATGGAATCCCTGAATAGCTTCCCGAGCCCAATCGCTGCAATCGCGGCCCCAAGCGCCACAAACACGCCTTTGACTTTGCTCGCGAAGCTGTCAACCCCGTCCCCGATTTTGCGGAGCTCGCCGGTGACGGCATCAACGGCCTTGACAATAATGTTGACTTGTTTGTCAGCCATTAGAGCCTACTCCCCGGGAATGCCCGCTGCTGCGCGGAGCTGTGCGCGGTGTCATCCGACGAATCGGCCAAGCGGATTGCGAATGCCTGAGTCACTTGACCCAAGACCCGATGGGCGACCATAGCATCCAAGGCCACGAGGAAGACAGGCCACGGCACACCGCCATCGTCGGTCTGCCAACGTTCGGGATTCCATGCCCACGCCGCGCCATAGTGCGCCTCGGCTAGGGTGAGGGCGTAGGCGAGGGAGGTGACGCTACCGGAGTCAGCGGGTCGGGGGCCGAGGGCACTGGCGGGTACGGGGCCACCCCCTGCTGGTTCCGCCCCGTCGCCCAATCGAAAAAACTCGTTATCACCGCATCCCAAGCGGCAAGCGGAAGGGCATCAATCAACTTGACCGGGTTTCCTCGCCACGCCATTGCGGGATTCCAGGGGAAGGCACGCCGAAAGAGCTGGCGCATGACCACCTGGCGACGGGGCAGACTCGCCCCCTCCATCTCCGCAGCCGCCGCTATCACGGCATTCGCACTCACAGGGCGAGCGATCCAAGCACACTCCCGCCCAAGCCACAGATCCCGATAGGTCCAAGGCTCTTGCGCTTCTCGCCAGCGGGAAGCAGAGAACTCGGGCATCAGCGCTTCCGTTTCTTCGGAGCCTTAGCGGCTTTCTTCGGTGCGCGCCGTGCGCGCTTCGCCGGAGCGTCTACCTCTTGCCCACACTCCGGGCAGCGACCAACCCGATCTCCAGCCCGGAGGTGCTTCAACCCGCCGACCGTCTCCTTCTGTTCACAGGTCCTGCACGTCGTCGCGGTGGCCATTCACTCTCCTAGTCGCAAAGCACTGTGAGGTCGTCCTGCGCCGCTGGCGTAGTGTTGTACGGCCCAACAACCAGTTTCCAGCATGCCACGCCGTTCATGTTGACCCGCTCCGGGGGAGCCACTAGCATGGCTTGCGGCATGTTGAGCTTCCACTTGAAATACTGCGCGCCGGCGTGCTGGAAGGAACAGGCGAAGTTGATGCCACTCTCCCACAGCTCAATGGCGTCAAGACCAGCGCTCGAGTTGAACGGTGTCGTGATCATCGCGGTCTTCTCAACCGTGACCGTGAGGCGGGGCTTCCGGCCCTGCGCCGTGAAGCCGAGATGCCCATCCGCGGCATCCAATCCAGCCCGCGGGTTGAGCGTGCGCCCGAGGTCGAAGTCCACCGACTTCACCCCAATAGCTGGCGTGTAGAGTCCGAGCGTAACGGTCGAGCCAACTGCGGTTGTGGGCACAACCGCCGCCAGCGGGTAGGTAAAGCCTGCCGCAACAGAACTCGCGGAGCTCGCCACGGTCCCCTTGATCGCATTCCAGGAGAAGGTGTGACGGATGTATCCCGTGGTGTCGCCGCTGAACTTCCAGTTCAGCAATCCACCCCAGGAGGGGTACTTCTCGTCATCAGTGTAGAACTCAGTCGTCAGGGAAGTCGGGATGACCGAATCGAGCGTCGGAGTGTACGTCCAGGTTTCCGCTCCACCCGTTACAACCACCGCCGCCGTGAACCCCGAGGCTTTCCATTGCTTGTGCAGCGAGGGCACCACACTCGCCGAATAAGCAGCCCCGCCGCCCTTGAAGAAGAAGGGCAACTCACAGGTCATTGCCCCACCATAGGGTACACCGTGCCGAATCTCCCCGAGATTCCCCGGCGCTCCCCCAAGGTCCCCGTCATAGAGGTAACCAAGATTGACTGGCAACCCCCCGCGGTCGGTGTACCACGGCTGAATGGTATCGGCTGCACCAGCCACTGCGATGGCGGTGCCATATGTTGATTCCTCTTTGCAGAGGACACCAACCACGTTCACAAGTTTCGCTGCGTAGGCCATCGCTATGTCTCCTCATCCGGTGAAGCTGCCTTCTGGGCGCGTGCAATGGCCTCGGCGGCCGCTTTCTTCTGGGCTTTCGATGCCTCGGTTACTGGTTCGATCTGAGCCGTGACCGGCTTACTCCGGGCCACCTCTCGGGCCGCTCGAGCGGCGAGGCGTTCAGCGCGAAATGTTTTCTCGGCCTCCCGGTCCAGCACGGCAAGCCGCGCCACCGTCTTGTCAGGCTCTTTCAGCCATTCCTCAACGGCGTTATGGGCGCGCACAGTGTCCGGCATGGCATGGAGAACACCATCAATCGTGTGCAATTCCATTCGATCCTCCTTAGCCCCCGCTCAACCCGTTGTCGCGGTATCGGTACTGGACCCGCAACGCTCCAGTCACGAACCCGTCCCCTAGTGGCACCCGCTCACTCACGAACTCAATCGGTCCGCCATTGGTGAACTGGATATCGTTCTGGTCATCCATCGTCGTCCGACCCGCATTCCCATGCAGTCGGCGGAGGGACCAGATCGCCGCCCGGAGCGTATAGCCAGCGTGCTGCTTGGCGAGACCGGCGGAGACTTCCCGCGTCAGATACCTCACCATCATCTCCAGGTTCCCCTCGCCCACGTCATTCACTGCCGTGTCAGGCGACTCATCACCTTTCCATACTCCGACGCTGATAAACGGTCCTGCGCCAGTGGGAAAAGCATCCACGGCTGACATGTTGCTGCTCGTTTCCTCGATGATGCTGGCACTCGCGATCGTTGGCGGTGCCGCATCCCCCGAGTACCGGGGCACATTCGCCAGGTGGGCCGCGATCCCGTTCGTGGCATCGCGGAACCACGTCACGTACATCCGGCAGGGCTCAACGAACACGGGTCAGGCTTTCGCCAGAATCGCCATACTCAGAAGCCCGTCAGCTCGAGCGCGTACTTGCCGGATGGTGTAGGTCACCTGCGTGCTCACGCCAGCAACCGGCAACGTCACTACCACGTCGGTATCCTGTACAAGCGGGAGCTGGATCGGATCGAACGACAACGTCGTATCGACCTGCTGGATGTAGCGCCCCATTTGATCCAGCACCCACTCCCCCCGTTCCTTGAACTTCGCGCGCCCGGTATAGGCACCATAGACAACGGCCTTGCTGTT
>C687J35021_10003441_pt1 | contig 10880 bp, 10 predicted proteins | sample RifCSPhighO2_12_FD_35021 | JGI IMG/M metagenome (IMG submission 35021)
TACTTTTACAATAATCGGTGGAATTATCTTTTTGTTAAATAAGATTTTTTTAAGTAAATACAAAATTGGCGAAATTAATGATTATTATTCAGATGAAACGTTGCAAAGAAACATGAATGTAGAACATATAACGAATTTTGATCGTCTAATATTTGATGCAATTAATGAATTACCTGAAAACTTGAAGAAACATTTATCTAATATATCAATCGTTGTACAGGATAAACCGGATAATCATATAATAGAAAAATTAAGATTAAAATCTAATACACATCTGCTTGGTTTATTCGAAGGTATACCTCTTAACAGAAAAAGCGTCTGGCATTCTGCTACAATGCCGGAAAGGATAACAATTTTTCAAAAGAATATCGAGGCTTATTGTCACTCAGAAGAAGAGGTCAAACGAAGAGTAAAAAGGGTGATACGACATGAAGTCGCACATTTTTTTGGTTTTACGGAAAAAGAGATTAGAAACAAAGGCTATTAAAAATATTTTTAATATGTAGAATTAAAAAATCTGTTTCCTTCAGGAGATACTTATATGGCAGAAATGCATTCATTTGATATCGTGTGTAAAGTAGAAATGCATGAAGTCAATAATGCAATTGATCAGGCAAAAAAACAGCTAGCTGCAAGATATGACTTCAAGGGGAGTAAATCATCTATTACTTTGAATAGTGACAATTCAATAACGTTAATTGCGGATGATGACTACAAATTAACAAGCCTGACTGATATTTTAAAGGAAAAAATTGCGAAGAGGAACGTGCCTCTAAAATCGCTCAATTTCGGAAAGGTGGAACAGGCAGTTGGCAGCACTGTAAGGCAGGTTATAACATTCCAGTCAGGTATTCCAATGGAAAAGGCTAAAGAAGTTGTTAAATTTATAAAAGGTTTAAAACTTAAGGTACAGGCGCAAATCCAGGAAGATAAGGTCCGGGTTTCAGGGCAAAAAATAGATGATCTGCAGATGGTTATGAAGGGTATAAAAGACCAGAACTATGATTTTGCAATGCAGTATGTAAATTATAAGTGATAAAAGAAAATATTTGGAGCGCTAGTCTATATTTTATTTATTAATCTGTCTGCAAGATTTAGTTGTAAAAATTAAGGCAAAATCAGTTTGTTAGCTTCAAACTAATTTCTTTTTTCTGTTTGTCTCATTTGCATGCTAATTGTATTAAGGACTTCTCGCGCATCCGTATGGTTAGGGTCTATTGATAAAACTATTTTAATTGCGTCCAATGCCTTATCCAATTGATTGCTACTGAGATAAGCAGCGCTCAGGTTGTAATATGCATCTGCATGTCTGTTGTTGTACTTGATTGTCTCCAGAAATTCCGCTATTGCTTTCTCATGAAGTCCCTTTCTCAAATAAGTAGCCCCGAGATTGTTATGGGCATCAAAATAATATGGCATAATTGAAATTGCCTTTTGGAATTCAACTATAGACAAATCCAGATAATTTAGCTTGGCATACAAAACACCAAGATTATTGTGAGCGTATGCATAGTTTGGGTTTAACTTCAATGCCTTCTGGTATTCTGTCAATGCCTCTTTTAACATACCCTTTTTTCTGTAAGTTACACCGAGATTATTATGGGCATTGATATAATCGTCATAAAGTGATAACGCACGCTTGAACTCAATTATTGATTCGTCCAGCCTGCCAGCGTCTCTGTAAAAGTTTCCAAGATTATTATGCGCTTTAAAACTATTAGGAGATGTTCTTACCGTGTCCGTCCATAAAACAGACTGCTCAATCCATATTTTATTTCTTTTAATCGTTTTTAAAGATAAAGGTAACAATATAAGTATCAGTAAAATGATAATTGTATATTTTTGATAATTTATAACTTTAGTGTGTATTTGTAAAAAACATCCATACGACATGCAAAGGCCGAGTATCGGCAGATACAAGTATCTTTCTGCAATAATATTTTCAATAGGAACAATGTTTAATACAGGCAATAAACTTACACTAAACCATACAATAGAAAAAAATACGATTTTAGAATAAGTGTATAACTTATAGGCAATGAGAATAGCAGAAGATACAAGAAGAAGTGAAAGAATAAAAGAAATATCGAGAAAAGAAGCATGTGGCATAACGTAATCTGCACATAGGGATAGAGGCAGGAAGAAGAGCCCCATATAAGAGGCAATAACTTTGGTCATTGTCATAGCATTAATTAGCACACTATTGCTCGGATATGAAGTTTGCGCTTCAACTGGGTTGTAAAGAATAACGAATCTTATTATTAAATAAAATATTGCTATTAAAATATAACCGATATAATAATGAATGAGTTTATGGAGTAAATCCTTTTTTTTGGTAAGTACGAAATCGTATAAAAAAATAAGAGCAGGCAATATAATTGCCATTTCTTTTGAAAATACAGCAAAGAGACTACATATCAGCGAGGCAGAATATAATAAGCGTGTTTTTGTATTGCTATTTTGGTTTAAAACTAAATCATCTCTTTTACTGGTTTTAATATATAGTATAAAGGCTGCAATAAAAAATGTAGCTGTAAGCAGGTCTTCCCGATAGCTAATGGCATTGACAGTCTCAGAAAGTATTGGGTGGCATACAAATAATAGAGCGGCCACAAAAGAAACAGTCCTGTTATTTAGAAAATATGTAAACAAGAAGAAGATCAGGACAGAATTAAGTGTATGCAAAAGTAAATTGGTGAGATGAAATCCAAAAGGATTAAGTCCCCATATGGAATAATCAATAAAATATGATAAGGTAACTACTGGACGGTAGCTGAGTTCTTCAGCATATCTGAAGTAATCTTTATTAAAAAGGCGAGGAAAGTTATCCCACGTTTTTATGAAATAATTATTAACAATAACGAATTCATCATCATAAACAAATTTGTTAGATAGCGAATTTAAGTAATTGAGAAGAGACAGGCATACTATAATTAAAATTGCTATGTAAATACCAAAGTTTTTGGTAGCTTTTGAATTTATATATGCCATTTATGGGAAAATGCAGATTTGAATGTTTTCGCTTTATTCAGTAGTATTTGATGTTCAATAAAGGGGATGATAATTTCAGGCTTTATAATTTTCAATGTCCTTCGAGATGATATTATAAACTTCCTTTAGAGGGATTCCTTTTTCCTCCGCAATCTTTTTACAATCTTCATATTCTGGCGAATAACTTTTAATATTACCGTTAAACCTTCCAATCTTTAATTTTACTTTACCTAATTGGGTGTCTACTTCTTTAAATTCCCGTGTGAGTACTTTGCGCGCAACTTTGTGTTTCCTTATTCCAAAGGTAGTGGTTTGATTAAACAAAGCCAGTTCAACTGAGGATAGATTCATATCTGACACTATTGTGCTAATAATAATTCCAGGCCTTCCTTTTTTCATTTGAATTGGAGTAAAATAGGCGTCAACTGCACCCGCCTCAAACAATTTATCCATGACAAAACCCAAAATTTCACCAGACATATTGTCTATGTTTGTTTCAACAATCCACATTTCGTCAGACTCCCCATCTTGGGATAGCTCTCCAATAAATATCCGTAATAAATTAGGAATAGTTTTATTGTCATGGTTACCGGCGCCATAACCTACATGTAATATTTTCATTTCAGGGTTTGTGCGAAGTCCTTCGCCCATGATAGTTATTATTGCAGCGCCCGTTGGGGTTGTTAACTCATTCTCTGTGTCTGAAGATATAACTAAATGATTTTTAAGGAGTTCAACTGTTGCCGGTGCAGGAACTGGAAAAGTACCATGCTCGCATTTCACGAATCCGCGCCCTAGAGGAATGGGAGAGAAATATAGTTTCTCCACTCCAAGATATTTAATAGCTATTACCGAACCAACAATATCAACTATGGAATCAACTGCGCCAACCTCATGAAAGTGGATTTCTTCGATTGATGTGTTATGAACCTTGGCTTCGGCAATTGCTAAACTGTAAAATATTTTAATACTGTCATTCTTAATATCGTTACCGAGATTACTTTTTTCAATAATGGCTTTTATATCTAGAAATTTTAAGTGAGAATTATGATGATGAGCATGTTTATCATTTGAGGAGGTTATAACATGAACCTTTGTGCCACTTATCCCTGAGCGCTTTACCTTTTCTGCGTATATTTCGTATCCACGCACATGGAGTTTAGCCAGTTGTTCCTTTAAAAAGGTTACATCCAATCCGGCATCCACAAATGCGCCAAGTATCATGTCTCCACTAATACCTGAAAAACAGTCGAAATACGCTATCTTCAATAAATACACCTCTTAAAAATAAACATAAAAAGCTCAATGATTTATCGAAAATCACTGATACAAATGCTAACACACGCCTTTTAATGAGTCAATTAAAAACAGGTATGCAGAATTATTATTTAAAACTCCTCATGGTGTATGTTAATAACTAAAATCGAAGCAATTTAAGTTTTTATCGCGCGTTTGAAATAACAAACAAAAGTGAATACAAACCTTGTTGCGTAAACCCATTTTTATTGACTTATCTGCGGACATTTATATAATTCACTAAAAATAATTTATTGCTAAAAATAACAAAATGAACATTGGAATATTTGGCGGTTCGTTCAATCCGATTCATATAGGTCATCTGATCGTTGCAGAAGAAGTATTACAGCAGCGGGCATTGTCAAAGATAATATTTGTACCAACGGGGCTTTCACCTCATAAAGAAACAGGCGACCTTGTGGCCGCTTCTCACAGGTTTCAAATGGTAAAGGATGCGATAAGCGACAACAATCACTTCAAAATATCGGACATAGAAATCAAGCGAACCGGGAAATCATATACTATAGACACAGTCAGAATTCTCAGCGAAATGTATGGAGAATCTCATAACTTTTATTTGATTCTTGGAACTGACATGATTAATGAAATATCTACATGGAAAGACATAGGACTGCTTTCTGAGAGGTGTTATTTTATAGTAGTCAATCGTTTCCCCGTCTCAATAAATGGTAATTTCTCAAAATCCTTATTTTCTAAAGAAAAAGCGGCAGAGATTGAGAGACTAAAAGTTACAATACCCTCAATAGGAATATCGTCAACAGAAATCAGAGAAAGGCTGAGAAATGGACGCAGTATAAGATATCTTGTACCCCGATGCGTGGAAGATTATATCAGACTTAATAATTTGTATATGAAAAGTGTGTAAGTTGAAATATATTTGCTGGTTCTCTGTTTTATTTCTTTTTTTCCTGTTTAATAAGATAGGATTTGCCCAAGGCACCATTAATATTGTAGATTACTTCTTGAAAGATCCTGGGGCATGGGAACACACCAAGAGAATTATTCATAAAAATCCCACAAAGGTTATGGTAGAAAACAGCAAAGATCTGGTATTTAACCTCACTGAATTAACATATGGAGACGAAGTAGCATTGATTTTTCTGGATACTAAAAAGGCTGAAAAGTTTAAGCATGCGGGACTATGTAATGCAGAAGATAAAATCGTGCCGGGTATCAATAGAATAGTTTCTGTTACCACTAAAAATGCAGGGAATCGTACACAGTTTTATTACAAGTTCCTGCTCCAGAGAAATATTAACAATGTGCCTGTTACAATCTTTAATAACGGTAACGCTGTGTTTGAAAGTAAATACGACGGCAGCCAGCCGGTTAAAGATATTTCTAATTTGTCAGGTATTGAACTTTGCGAGCTAGAGGTTCGATAAGATTCTGGATATTTTATTTTGAAGGTATATTATAAATGAAAGGTAAGGGAAGTGTAGTCCTTATCTATGATTATAAGTGCAGCTTGTGTCGTGGATGTATGAAATGGATTGAATTGCATGCAATTCAAAAAGATATCTTTGAGTTTATTCCATGTCAATCTGAAGAACGCAGAAACAGGTTTCCACAGTTGTCAGACGAAATCTGTATGCAGTCAATTCAACTAATTTTGTCTGAAGGTCAAATACTTTCCGGTAATAAAGTACTACCAGAAATAGTCCGAAGACTCAAGGGATTCGCCTGGCTATACATATTTTTCAAATTACCTGTAATCAATACGATTTTATATGCTATTTACTACTGTATAGCTAACAACCGATACATAATATCTCATACCATAAAACCATTAATCGGTTCAGAACAATAACGAGGCTAATACTTGCACTTAAAATATAAAAGAAACTGCTACCTCATTAATATTTCAGTAGAATTGGTTTTTCTCTACCCGGCATGAATAATAAGTAGGAAAAGAGCGTATTAATTACAGAACAACTCATATACCGGTTTGCATACTCGACAAACAAATATAAAATAATCTTTAGTGGCAAATTTCCGGTCAGAAGCTATTTTTTATCAATTATCACCCACATTTTGGTTAAATTCAAGGTTTTGCTCCACGCCATCCCTAACCAAATCGCAAAAATAAAACTGGCGGCATGGCATAGAGCAAACTCAACAAATGATCATAAAAAATATTGTAAAATTGCAAGGCTTGGTGTTATATGAAGTGGCTGATACATTACCATTCAAAATTCACTATTAAATTGTGTTATCACTCGCTTATTTTAAAATCTACGCCTCCCCCTGTTTTGCCCCCTATCTCTATCTCTATCTCCTCTGCTTTTAGGTGGTCGGGCTTCATCAATATTCAAGGTGCGTCCTTCAAACTCGGTGTTGTTTAGCGCCTCTTTTGCTTTGTTAGCCTCTGATTGGTTTGACATCTCCACGAACCCAAAACCTTTACCTTCAATTATGGTAACTTGCTTAACTTCACCATACTTTGCGAACAATTCATCTAACTTCTCCTTAGTTACAGAATAATTAAGATTTCCTACATAAAGTTTACTACCTTGCATTCTAATCTCCTTTTTTCTCTGTGCGTATAATGTTTCTTTTGGAGGTAGACAAATAAAATAGCGATTCTAACTCCAACCTGAAAGCATCATTGAACACGGTCGTCATGCCGCAGGAGCGGCATTCTAAAATTATGAAATATTTATTATTTAAATACATTCATCAAACATTCGTACCAGAGGTACTCACTAATAACTTATTTTAGAAGATATCATTAAATTATTCTTACAACCTCCTTTCTTTAAATAGTCATTTCATATAACCCGTTTATAGAAGCATCGCGTCTATACCAACAAATTGGAAGGATATACGCAACTACATTTATAATCATATAATGCTATGACAAGCAATGTATATAGATAATTTAATTAAGATGCCACTTGAAATGAGGAATTCTATAAATAGACATTTAAAAGTGCTTAATGACCTGTATCTCGACTTTTATGGTTTTTCAGGCAGTTTTTCATTTTGTCTCTGTTGTAATTTTAAGTAATTATACACTCATTTCTTTAAAAATCAAAGGTATTTTTCAGTTAATTTACCTATTTATCTGAAGAAATGGAAGTCTGTTGGTTCCATAGTAGGCAACGTAAAGGAATATGTATTCACGAATAATAACCTTTAAATCCCACCTTTCATAATGATTTTGCTCAAATTCAGATAGTAATTGTTCTGCCTCCCGAATGCTAAGCCTATCTCCTCGAACTATATAATAATAATTCAACGCCAGATCCCACTCAGGATTCCTGTAATACAAGATACCATACTTATCCAAGTTTTTCATAATAGGCGCATATTTGGTCAAATCAAAAGTACCAAAACCGATTGAATGAATGTATTCCCTGTTTTCCTCCATAAATTTTATTGAGTCTTTAGCATCTTCATAAGTCTCTCCCGGAAAGCCAAAAAACCCCATCACATGATTCCATATACCAGCTTCTGAACTTAATTGCAATGTCCTTCTCATGGTATCAAGCGTTGTTGCCTTACCCATGAGTTCCAAGACACATTCACTACCGGACTCAAAACCAAAATGAAGGAACTTACATCCAGAATTTATAGCATCTCTCCATACCTCTTTATCAATAAGACCCTTCTCAAAGCGCAAATGAGTCGTCCATTCGATATCTACTTTATCTTTAATTAATTTCTTCGTAAGTCTTTTGAATAATGCCGGTGGGTAAGACTCATCTGTAAAGTGAAAGCATCTGGCATTGTATCTTTTTTTAAGATACCTTATTTCATCTATAACTTATTCAACTCTTTTCATCCGAAATCCTGATGTATAGCCCTCGCCATGGTCGCAAAACTTACAACGTCCTCAGTAACACCCACGAGTGGCAAGATATGGAAGTATCAGTTCAGGAGAAAAATATTTCTCCAGTGGTAATCCATCAAAACCAGGTGGAGGCAACTCTGATATGTCCTCAGCACGCGTTAATGACGACATACTAATCCCTGTAGTCTCCATATATATCAGGTTTGGGATTTTTGACAAATTACCATCATTGCTTAATGCCTCAACAAGGCGAAGGAATGATGTTTCTCCTTCAAATATTACTGCGCTGTCAAAAAGTGTAAACAAATCCGGTTTCTCAGGTAACACATCGCGCAACCGTGTAACTGTATTCCCACCTATAGTTACATGAATATGGGGAAATTGTTCTTTGATGAGCGCGCAAAATGTCATTGAAGAAAATAGTTGCTGTTTAAAAGCGATTGAAATCCCAATTATATCAGGACATTCCCTTTCAATTGCAGGACGAACTATATACTCATATACATCCCTATACACATTTACATTCGTATCGTGCACAGCCTTTAATAGCTCCGATGAGACAAACAATTTATAAGGCAGGTTCGTTTCCATTGGTGGCATACAAATCCGTGCAGGTGCGTATGCCAGAGAAATCGTGTGCATTACTTCATTGAATATATTTAATGCCCACACCAGTTTCTCTGCATCATAAAAATCCTGCGCCCTGACAAGATGCTTTGCGGTTTCTGCTTTTCTGGTAAGGTCTGAAATTCTATCAGGTGTGCGATTAATTAATGCGTGTAAATGCTCAATTTCATGCTCATCCAGTCCTCGAACAGTTGATTCTTTTCTTAATTGCTTAATCCTCTGATTTATCTTTCCAGACACTTTTTGAAGAAAATCATGACTAAAGAACCAATCGAACATTTCAACATTTACATCTTTCTGAATAACTATATGACCAGCAGAACGAAGTGTTGCAGTAAGCGTAGGCAGGCTCAAATACGGTTCCGAAGGAAACCAGTCTGGTGGGAAAATCAGCATGACCTTCTTGCGATCAGGTATTTTATGATGCCGTATCATTATTCCAAAGTAAAGATTATTTATTTAGTAAAATCTTCTTATTGACTAGCACCAAATACCCGCAGCCGAAACCAAGTTGTTGATAATTTTAAAATAAATCTGGATATTATTTTCATTAACATTTTTGGTATTAAGGAAATTATCACTAACAAAATCCATGTTTTTGATTCATATTTAATACTTAAACTGAATGAGTTGGGAGATATACCAATCATAAATAATACTAAAGTCAACTGCTATTGGTTAAAGCCGATAGTCGTTGACTTCTACCATGACTGTCTCTTATATTTCTTCTTCTGAAGCGACTTGGCAGCGAAGCGTTCCCCGGATGATACAGCAAGACCACTCGATTCTTTCAGCGTAATACAGCCACGGTATGTAAAGAGTATCTGTTGGAAAAACTTTTTCTCATCAGCGCTTGCCACGAGTGAAATTGCTTCACCTTTCTTCCCCGCCCGCGCAGTCCGACCAACGCGATGCGTGTACGATTTTACATCTTTCGGAATCTCATAGTTGTAAACGTGCGAAATGTCCTCGATGTGCAGCCCGCGTGCGGCTACATCCGTGGCGACAAGAACTGAGAATTTCTTCTTGCGGAATTCATTTGTAACACGCTCACGCTGTGGTTGTGACATGTCGCCGTTTAGACAGCGTGCGTGGACGCCATGCGCTGAGAGTTTTTTCGCCAGTTTCACCGTTACATGTTTCCGGTTGCAAAAGACTAAGGCAAGATGACGCTCGTGCTTCAATAAGCCAACAAGCAAACCCGCCTTTCCTTCAGGCGTAGTTAAGTAGTATGTTTGCTGGAGAAACGAAGGCTTTACAGTGGATGCCAGTCGGGTATGTTTAGGGTTGTGCAGGTATTTCCGGCTGAGTTGTTCGATCTCTCCAGAGACCGTTGCGCTGAACATAAGTGTTTGTCGTTCGGACGGGAGATACTGAACGATACGCTCAATATCCTTGATGAATCCCATGTCGAGCATACGGTCGGCTTCATCGAAAACGAGGTATCGTATGGTTTTGAGATGCACTGCGCGGCGTGTAAGAAGATCAATTAATCTGCCCGGCGTTGCAACAATGATATTCGCCGTCTTCGCATTCGTAATTTGCGTATTGATAGACACACCGCCGTACACGGGAACGATGCCGAGATGCTTACCTGAAGAGTATTGAATGAATTCACCGGCGATCTGCATACAGAGCTCGCGTGTTGGAACCAGAACAAGCGCACGAAGTCCATCACGCCGATGGAGTTGCTCTATGATGGGGATTGCGAAACTCAGTGTTTTCCCCGATCCTGTCTCTGATTGTGCAAGCACATCACGTCCCTGGACGATTGCAGGAATGATTTCTTTCTGGATAGGTGTTGCAACAGTGATGCCCTGCTGCTCGAGCAGTGAAATCATCTGTTTGCTGAGTGCTAATGGTTCTGATCTCATGGAAGTCCTTTCTTTGACATTAAAAATTATACAGGAGAACGAAAGTGGTCGAAAACCACTTGGAAACAGGCTACTGAACAAAAGCTAAATGTCATGATTCTGAAAATCCTCAAAAATTTCTCCTGTGATTTATTGGTAGATGTCTATAATCAAAAATACAATATAATAAAATATAGCACATATTGTTTGTATCCGAAATTATTTCGGATATCCTTTTAAAATTAGGTGTATTAGCGAACATAGTTCGGATATACAACCTTCTCACTGAATATTGA
>C687J35021_10003451_pt1 | contig 10859 bp, 3 predicted proteins | sample RifCSPhighO2_12_FD_35021 | JGI IMG/M metagenome (IMG submission 35021)
GTGGGGCGGGCGGCTCGACGCTGATCTTCGCCGCGGTAGCCGATGAATGCGATGGCGCATTTGTTTACATCGACAACGAGCAGCGCCATCTCGACACGGCTGAGAAACTGTTGAAGGAGCAAGGGTCGCGAACCGCCCGACCGATGCTAAGCGACTCGGTGGCGGCGCTCAACCGGTGGTTCTGTCCGATCGACGTTCTATACTTGGACTCGCTCGACACCACGGAACTGGGTTATGCGGAGCACTGTCTTGCGGAAGCCGTGGCCGCGCAGCCGCACATGGCCGCCGATGCCATGATCGGAATTGACGATTCGCCAACTGTCGACGGCGCGGTAATCGGCAAAGGAACGCTTGCCGTGCCATACCTTGTCGAACAGGGATGGCGTGTCATTCACGCTGGCTATCAGGCGGTACTGACCCGATGAGCATCGTACTCACCAACGGAGTGTTTGACGGCCTGCATGTTGGACATTTGCGACTGCTCCAGTGGGCTCGCGCGCAAGGCGACCACTTGATCGTCGCGATCAACTCGGACGAGAGCACTCGTCGGCTCAAAGGGCCGGGACGGCCGATCTTTCCAGACTACGAGCGTGCCGAGATCCTACGAGGCTTGCGATGCGTCGACGACGTGTTGATCTTTCAAGAGGACACCCCCGACATTATCATCAGGACGATTCGGCCAGACGTGTTGGTCAAGGGGCCGCAGGAACGCGGCCGCGAGATTCCCGGCGCGGCGTTTGTAGAGTCGTATGGCGGCCGAATTGCAGTCCCGGATTGGCCGGTTGAACATTCGACGACGAAGTTTATCGAAAGGTTGCAGCATGATCCTCTGTATCGGTGACGAGATCGACGATCGCGACGAGAACCTAACGGCCGTTCGCCAGTGCGGTGAAGGATGCCCGGTCGTCTCAGTCACTCGCGAGTCACGTCCGGGCGGCGCGGCGGCCGTCGCGGCAATGGTTCGTGCGCTCGGCGCGGATTGCCTGCTGATCGGCAACTCGCGATGTCACCGGCAACGGTCGATCAAAACGCGAGTACGACTGGACGGTCAACTGCTCTGTCGAATTGACGAGGACGAGAGAGAATCATTTTCCGACGAGATTGTGAATCTGATCGCAAGCGTAAGAGTCGAGCCATCGGTTGTGTTGTTGAGCGATTACGCCAAGGGCTGCGTCGACAGATCGGTCGTCGAAGCCTGTCTGTCGCGCGGCTGGCGAGTTGTGGTCGATCCTCACCACACAACTGACAAGAGTATCTTCGCGGGAGCGTGGGGCATGGTGTCGCACGCCAACGGCAGCACGTTAGAGGAATGGCCGCGGCGTTGCGTGAAGGGCGGAGCGAACGGAATCATCGCGTTCGAGGGCGAGCATTGGCAGGTTCACGAGTCCCGCGCGGAACTGCCGATCGTGGATTCGTGTGGTGCTGGTGATCAGCTACTCGCCGCAATCGGCTGGCAACTCTCTCTCGGCAACGACTGGCTTGCGGCGTGCGAATGGGGAAATCTTGCGGCTGGGCTCAAGTGTGCGAAACGAGGTACAACGCCGGTCACGTTAGACGCNNTTCCGATCNGCGGCGGTTCAACCGGTTTGAATCGCGTCCGTCACGCTGACAAGTTGCCCGAACGCACGGCTCGGCACTATAATCGGCGGACACCAACCCGGAGTGTGATTCATGGCGATTCGACTGGAACATCAGCCCGTTGGGATTTCAGGCTTGGCGGCGTATGCGGCAGGCGTTGGGCGCGCGAAAGAGCGGAAAAGCAAATACGTTACTGACTTGCTTCAGAGTCAGCAGGCTCGGGCCGACAAATACAACCTGCTAGCGCAGCAGCAGCAGTTCATTCTCGGACGGGATCGCGAAGGTGCTCGCATGGATGCTGCGGCCGATGCTCGCCGCAATGCCATGCGTGTGGGAGAGATCGAACTCGACGCCCGGTTAGGGATGCAACAGGACGAATCTCGCGCCAAAGCGATGGGAGAAAAGGACAAGCTGGATTTTTCGAGAAGTGAATTTGAGGATCGTCGGGAATATGCTCGATCGACACTGTCGAAACTTCCTCCCATTCCAGAGTATGCACCCGCGGACGTGCGGAGGAACCTGGAAAAATCTCGCAGTGCGATTGCCGAGATGGCAACAAGCAAATTCGACTTGGCGGATCCGGATACTGGCGCGGCGTTTGACGATGCCGTGAGATCTTACCAGACGGACTTAGGATCGATCCCAAAGCCGTCGCAAGCTGAACAAGCCAATCGGGACACGGTCTATCGTGATGCGACAGGCAAGGCTTATGACGATCCCGCTCCGGACCGCACGGCATTCAGCTTCAGCACTGGGAAGCCGCTTGTTGAACCAACCGAACCAGTCGAGACAGTTCCCTTCCGGGGCCAGCAGGTTCCCGTGGAAATGTACCAGGAGCATGTCAAGGGAATCGGCGAGGCTCAGAAGCAATGGGATCAAGGTTACGCAAACGCTGTCACCCCTGCGGATCAGGCGGAATTCAAAAAGAATGCCGGCCCTCGCCCGCAATCGCCTCCGTCCGCTATGGACTTGCGTTACCCGGCTCCCGCTTCCGCTGCCAATTCGAAAGCTGCAACGGACGCATCGCAAGTCACGCCGGCCGGGTCGGCACTGTCGGCCGCAGGTGCGCCGCTGCAAGATCAACCCGTATCCTCGCCATCCGCGGCGGCCGGCGGTCAGACTATGCGCGAACGAGCCATTGCAGCCGCGCAAGCTGGCGACGCGAATGCTCGACGTGCCCTTGAGGAAAGGGGCGTTTCCTGGGATGTCCCCGCCGTCGCACCAGCCGCGCCAGTCGCAGTCCCGTCCGCGACCGGGAACATTTCAGCCGGCGTCTCGTCGCCCGTTGCCGTGCCAGTCGCAGGGCCAGTTGCACGGGGCATCGAAGGGACGACATCAGGCGGGGCAGCAACGCGTGCAAGCATTCCAGTGTCGATAGCCGCGCCGCCTTCTCTCGATGAAGTGATCGACGAGTTCGAGAAGTCGTCACCGGCTCGCCAGGAAGCGGATCAAGCCGCCTACGAGGATCTGTTTGGAGTCAAACCAAAGGCGACCGGCGGGCCGACTGTTCTCCAGCAAACGATTGCCGCGGCCCAAGCTGGTGACAGGGCCGCGCAACAACTCCTCGACGAAAGGGGGTTTGGATCAAGATGGCGAAAGAAATCGACTGGGGTGCGGCGCTAGATGCCGAGATGGGGGCGGGCAACGTGGCAGTCCAGTCGCCGGAAATCGACTGGGGCGCTGAGTTGGATCGTGAGGATAAGGCCGTACGACGTGCAACTTTTGCAGCCGAGGCGGAAGCATTTGCCCGCGAGCGGCTTGGTAAAGTGATGTTCCCCAACGTAACGGCTTGGGGAGTGGGGTTGGGCAGTTCCGTCGTAGCCCCCACTGCTCGCGCGATTGGTATGGGCGAGCGGGCCGATCAGTTGCAGATGTTCGGCGATGCGTACCGCAAGGCGGCTGCGGAGCGAGACCAGCAAAACACGATAGTACCTCCGATCGTTAGCCGCGGACTACGAGGCGCTGCCGAATCGTTGCCGCCGATGATTCTTGCCGGGCGACTTGCTGGTCCGTACGGCGCTTTGGGTACTGCCGGCGTGTTGGAAGCCGACAAGTCGATTACGGAGGGAAGGTCCGCCGGGCTCGAAGGTGGCAAACTTGCTGCCTATGCGGGCACGCAAGGCGTGATCGAGGCCGGCGTGGGTGCGATCTTCCAGAAGATGGGGCTCGGCGGCGCGGAATCTCTAGCGGCTGGGAAAGCGGTCGTGAGTCGGGGCTTAGGTGCGGGTTTGAAGCAACTTGGGATTGGGACTGTCAATGAGCTTCGCGAAGAGGTCGCGACGGAGCTTGGTCACAGCCTCGTAGACAAATTGTCCGAAGTCGATCCCAACGCGACCAGTCCCGAGGCGATTCAGCAGACGATCGCCGACACAACGGTTCAAACGCTGCTTACGATGGGTGCGTTGGGCGGGGTGCAAGCGGCAGGTCAGTACCAAGTCGGCCAACAGCGAAAGGGCCAGTTGGAGCAAACTCGGCAGCAACGCGGCTCGGATCAGGCCGCGCTCGAGCAACTGGCGACTCCTGAAGTCGTCCAGCAGTGGGTCAACGCCAATCCAGAAGCCGCCCAGCGAGTCGCGGCGAAAGATTCGTTGTCGCGTGCGGATTGGCAGTCGCTGGGACTTACGCAGCGATCCAGCGCAGCCGCGCGCAAGGCGTTTGCGGATTCAGTAAAGAGTATCGTGACACCTGTTCAAGAGGAGGTTCAAGATGCCGAAGCAATTCGAGGCGCTGAAACGGAAGTACGGCCAGTCGAAGGCGGCCAAGATGTTCGTGGGCCTGGGCAAGAGCAAGTACCAGCGGAGCCAGCGGGCGAAGTCGCTCCAGCACGGCCGGAAGTACAAGTAGGGGAACCGACGACAGAACCGCCCGCCGACCTCGCGCGTCGCGCAGCCCGCGGCGAATCGATTGCTCGCCCGGAAGGGATCAGCGACGCCCGATGGCGGGTCATGATCGCCCAGCAGGCGAAGCGAATGGGGCTGAAGCCGCCGAAACCAATCGAGCCAGCCGATGCTGCTGGAACTTCGCGTCCTCCGCGCGGGGAGCCGGTCGCTAGCGCCGGGGGTGCCGTGTCGCAAGCACCAAGCACCGCCCCCGCGACGGAGACGCGTGAACCGTGGCAGATGACCGGGCAAGAGTATTTTGACTCACTTAGGACAGCGAATCCAAGTATCAGCAACTCCGCAGGTCCAATATCGGCTCATCGTTCCGCCGTTAAAAGTGCCATCGCCAGCGGCAAGCCCGTCCCGCCCGAGGTTCTCGCTGACTATCCCGACCTGCAACCCAAGCAACAACTACAACCCGAGGAACCTAATGTCCCTATCGAAGGAACTACGCCAGCAACTGGCACTGAAGCGGTTAAGGCAGTTCAACCTGCTGCTCAAGAAGGCGTCGGAACGCAGCAAGTGTCTCGAACTGTCTATCGAGCCGAGCGCCGCTCAGGCGACATTAAAGAAGGGCCAAGCCTTGGGACGTGGTTTACTCGATCGGAGAAGGCCGCAAGCCACTTCGCGCAGGGCGGCAAAGTTGAGACCCTAGACTTGCCGTCTGGAAGCTACATTCGCATTGTCTCGGACGAATTCGCCAAAGATGACGCGATCACGGTAGATCGAATCAACCAGCAACTTGCGGACAACGGTGTCGCGTTCCAGTTTGATCCAGAAGATTATGACGAGGGCGAAGACAGAGAGGCTTGGCGATGGGTTGACGAGGGCGGAAAGAAGTTGGTTGCCAGCGTTCGCAAGGCTGGATTCGAGGGCATCGAAATCGACGAGGGCGTAGGCGTAGGGCGTGAAGTCAGTCAGTCTATTTTGCAATTCCCACATAAAAAGAGCACGGGCGAGAAGCCGCCCAGGACGCCCCAGGACGCCGTAACGCCGCAACCGGCCCCGGAAGCCGTCCCGACGCCGGAAACGCGGCAGGCGGCGGCTGGGGAGGCGTCGCAGTCCATTAAGGGTAAGGGACGGAAGAAGTCTCGAAAGTCGCTGCCAGAAGCGATCGCGGATAAAGTTCTGGATATTGACGAGATGGAAGCCAAGGAAGCCGCGGCCAATGCCGAGTACGATCGGAAAGTAGCTGCCCAACAAGCGGAGGTATTGCAAGGTGAAAAGCAAGGGATTGGTGAAGCAGGATCAGGAACGGGAGCAACTCGAACAGAAGGAGTGGGACCAAGCCGACGCGATCTGGCGTCGTACGCGCAACCTGGAAAAGAAGGCAAGCTCGCCCTCGCAGGACAGCAGCCAAGGCCAGTCCGATACTACGCCACCGAAGACGATGGAATAGTTCCGTCGCACGACGCGCGTCGCAACTTCTCGAAGAACCCTGAAGGCGACCTTAACGAGCGGCCGTACCAAGATCCAAAGGAAGGGGCATCGTCTCGCGCCGTGGTCGAGGACATCGCTAAGGCGGACCCTGCGAAGATCGACCTGCTGACATCCGACACGTTGTCAGCTACCGATGGTCCGCCAGTAACCAACTCGCAGGGAATTGTTCTCGGCGGCAATGCTCGGTCGATGGGCATTCAATTGGCGTATCACCAAGGCGGCGAGACTGCCAAGCGGATGAAACAGGCGATGGTACGGGCTGCCGAAAAGTTCGGGCTTGATCCAGCGGCAGTCGAGAAGATGGAACGTCCGGTGATTGTGCGGGAACTGGCGGACGCTGGCCAACGCGGAGAAATGTCGTCGATTCTCAATGAGCCGCTTACGGCGGGAAAGTCACAAGCAACGATCGCGGCATCGCGAGGATCGAAGCTCAGCGACAGCACGGTCGAAGTCTTGTCGGCGATGATGGCACCGGATTCAGATGGAAACATTCCTTCGGTTCGCGACGTGCTGAGATCGGCAAGGAATTCCGATCGAGTGCTGCGCAGCTTGCAGTCGGACGGTGTTTTGTCCGAACGAGACACTGACCAGTATGTCGACCCGGACACCAGCCAATTCAACGACGCCGGCCGAGCAGCGGTGGAAGAACTGCTTCTTGGAAAGGTTGTTGGTGATCCGTCCATCATCGGTGACATGGCCCCCAGCGTTCGCAATAAGGTAATTTCGGCAGTTGGTCCGCTGGTACGAGGCATGGCCGACAAGACGCATGGCGAGCGATTTACGCAGGTTGTGCGAGACACGATTGCTGCCTTGCCGGGATTCCAAGCGTCCGGTCGCCCGGCGGCTCAGTATTTCATGCAGCAAAAGTCGCTGCTTGGCGACATGCCCGGCATGGGCGACGAGACGGTCGCCATCCTTGCCGACAATTTCACGAAGCTCGGTCCAGTGAAGTTTCGCGCGGCTATCAAGGAGATCAATGAGAGCCTCGGCGTTGAATCCGGATCGAAGCAATCCTCGCTCTTTGGCAACGTCAACAAGGCGACAAGTTTCGACGAGGCTGTTGTTCAGCAATTTGGACGGCCCGAAAAGGCGAAAAGTAAGGGAGCTAAGGAAGCACCTTCGCAGCCTCCGACGCCATCACTTGCTGGCAAATCAAGCAGTCAAATGGAAGGGATTGTGCGGCGCGACATTGCACCACTCGGCGCGAAATTGAAAGTCATTGCCACCTCAGAAGGGAGTTCGTATTACAGGGTCGTAACCAACGACGAGGACGAAGCGGTTCTGGTCGATAAGGTTCGTTTTTCAGACCACGCCGCGCGACCAAATGAGCATCTCTCGCCAGACTGGGATCTTGTCGAAGATGGCGATGTCGATGCTGAGTACGACGGCCTGAAGCAGCACATCAAAGATTCTCTTGCGTCGTGGACGTTGGAGAAGCAACAATTGCAGCCGCCGGGCGGGGAGCAGTCAGGGGCTTCGGCGGCCGCAGACACCGCCGTCCCCGCTCCGGCGGCCGGCGAGGCTGAACCGGTTCGCCAAAAGAGCAAGGGCAAGAAGCCGCGGCAAGGCGGAACCTCGGCCAGCGCATCGTTCCGCGAAGGATCGAGCGCAGCGGCAGGCGACACGTTCACGAAGACGGAAGCCGATCCGGCGGGTGCGTTTGTCTCGAAGCTGAAGGGTATTCAGGTTCCCGAATTGGTCTCGCTGGCTCGCGAATTGATGGGTGGCAAGCTGCCGATTGTCGGAGGACTCAGGAAATACCTGGGGCTGTTCAAGGGCATGGAAGGCGTATCTAAATCCACTCGGATCTTGCTGAACCCGTCGATTGCGAAGGACGAACGCCAACTGGCGGCCGTGCTGGCTCACGAGATCGGCCACTTAGTCGACTTCCTACCGGATGCCACGATGAAGCGAGGCAACATCCTGGGGCGGATCGCCACGCTCCGCGATCACCTGAAGGGCTACATGGCGAACAAGCCGGGCGGACTTGGGGAGCTGACGTCCAAGGATCGTGCACGGCTGAAACGACTCGCCGAGAAGCTTGCCAGCAAGGGTGCCGAGATTGAGATCGACGAAGAGATTCGAACGACCATGCCCGTGACGCCCGAGCAGATCATGGCGATTTGGAATTCGGTCGACACTTCGAAGCTCAATCCGCGGCTCTACCAGTACATCAAGACGCTTTCTTCCGCCGAGAAGAAATCGATTGTCATGGAAGCGATTCGCGGCAAGGTGCCGGACATCCTCAAGCAGTACGGCGAAGTGAAAGTCGAGAAGACCGGCCGCAAGATCAAACAGATCGTGAAGATTGACCCCGCCGAGATCGCCGCCAAGTACCAGGAGATGGTCGAGGAAGAGATCCGCAAGCGTGAGCTTCTGAGTAACGCGATCATCCGCAAAGAACTGATTGCGCTGACCAAGTGGTGGAGCGGCGACTATGCGGGCGGGTCGTATTCGTACAAGTCGTACCGTGAATCCTCGAAGGAGCTTTACGCCGAAGCGTTGTCCGTCTTCTTGACCACTCCCGGAGAACTGGAATCCCGCGCCCCGATGTTCTGGAAGGGCTTCACAAACTACATCGGGAGCAAGCCGGACGTCCTGAACGAGTACCTTGCGGTTCAGGACATGCTGAACGGCGTGCCGGCGGAACTGGCACTCGACCGCTCCCGTCGCATCCGCGGCATGTTCACCAAGGGCGACGAGGCGATCCGAGCGGCGAACGCGGCGCGAGATGGTGCCCGTCAGTCGGTGTTCGAGTCAGTTCGGCAATTCCTTGGTCAATACATCCTGGACTCGCATTCGCCGGTCAAGCGTCGGGTGGCGATGGCGGAAAAGAAGAACGCGGCCAAGTTCGACGATGCTGACAACGCGAAGTACATCCTGGACGAACTGCACTCGATCGACTCGCCGAATCACGTCATGCTGTCGCGGATTCAGCGGGAAGTCTACAAGCCGTTGCTCGACGCCGGCTTTACCCGCGACGACATGGGCGAATACCTGTTTCTCAAGCGGGTTGTGAACGAGCGAAACGAGATCATGAACCCGCTGGGCTTCACGCCCGAGACGTCCGGCGAGCAACTTGGCCAACTGCGAGAACGTCTTGGGTCGTCCAAGTTCGATCAGCTCCATCGCGCCATGCAGGCTTGGCACAACATCATCTTCGAGTCGGTCGAGGAAGCGGTAGAAACCGGCGTATACAGCCGCCGGACGTTTGAGGAGACCATTAAGCCCAACAAGGACAACTACGCGACGTTTGCGGTCACGCACTACCTGGAGAACGACGCCCACATCTCGGCCGGGATCTTCGAGCAAGTGGGAACCTTGCAGGAAGTGGCCAATCCGCTGGACGCCACTCACATGAAGACGATTACGCTCAATCGGTTGATCCAACTGAACCGTGCCAAGAACTCGGTTCGTGACCTGCTGTTGCGTGAGTTCCCGTCCGAGATCGTCGAGGTTCCGATTCCGTACGGGAGTCGCGAGCCGTCGAAGCCAGCGCCGGCCGGCAGCGAATACATGATCGTCTTGGAGGACGGTAAGCCACACGCCTACCAAGTCCCACAAGAGATCGCGAAATCGCTGATGCGACATGACATCGGCGGCTTGTCGAAGATCGGGCGATTGTTGGAGTCAGCGGTCTACAAAGTGTTTCATCCGCTGTTCGTGACCTACAACCCTGGGTTCCAGGTCCACAACCCGATTCGCGATCTTCGGCGAACGCATCTGAATTTGTCGGCGATTGGCACTAGGTTAGGAAAGGAGATCAGTCTGGCCGAAGTGCTCAAAGCCTACTGGGACTCGAAGGGGGCGGCATGGCGGCGAGCCCGCGGGCTTCACGACGACGTCATCGAGCGGATGATGAAAGAACGTGCGATCGACATTCCGTTTGTGTCTGTCGATTCGACCACAGTCGGCGACGAAACCACGATCGGCGGTCATTCGTTGATTAAAGGTCCGACCGATCTACTGCTCGAAGGGCACGGCCTGAGCGACTCGCCGAAAGAACGCGGTCGGATCATGAAAGTCCTGGGGCCGATCGGGGATGTGATCGAAGGCGTTGGGGTATTTCAGGAAACAATCTCAAAGGTGGCAGGCTACAAAATCCTTGAGAAACGCAGTGTCGGCAAGCGCGAACGCGCCTTCATCGTGCGAAAGTACGTCGGGACTCCTGACTACAAGCAGCGCGGGCTGGCGACCGGATTGACCAACAGCCTCTACATGTATTCGAAGGTCCGGTGGAATGGTCTGCAATTCGACAGCGAGTTGGCGACCTCGGCAGACACGGCGGCCGGATATTGGTGGCGACGGATGGTCTGGACCGTGATGCCAACCACCGTGACAAAGGTGGCGGCGGCTGGTTTGCTGGGGCCTGCGGTGGCGGCGATGTTTGCCGCGATCCCCAAATACTTCCTCGACAACTACGATGTTTGGCCACTGGGCTGGATCAAAGACGACGATGACGACGATGACGATGAGGACAAAGGGAAGGTGGCGTTCATCACCATCCCACAAGACGACACTGGTCGCTTCTTGAAACAAGTATGGTCCCACATCTTGGACATTGGGATCGAGGCATCTGGCGGCGAAACCAGATCGAGCGGGCTGAACGAGATTGCCGGCGATCTATTTGGCGACGTCAAGGCGGAACTATTCCCGTCGTTCAATCCGATCATCGACATTTCCCTGAAGTGGGCAGAGTACGCGACGGACATCAACCCTCGCGACGCCCACTTTGGAAGTGACATCGTTTCTCCCACGGAATGGGATGCTCGCTACTCCGACGCATGGCCGGCGCGAAAGAAGATGCTGGCTTGGACGTTCGATAAGTTTGGCGTGTTGAGTACCATCGGGCGAGCGGTCACGGGGCCGGCGGTCGGCAACCCGTTCGATAGCGACAGCGAGACCGTTGTCGAGCAGTCGGTTCGAATGACGCCCGGTCTTGACCGGATGATTCGGATCAGC
>C687J35021_10003452_pt1 | contig 10859 bp, 11 predicted proteins | sample RifCSPhighO2_12_FD_35021 | JGI IMG/M metagenome (IMG submission 35021)
ATTGAACCTTTCAATATACCACAGTATGAAACAATTAAAAGCTATGTCTTTTCAGTACTGTCGGCATTGGGTATAAATTATGGACCTGCTCACTCAGAGATTTTTTTAACAACAACGGGACCTGTTTTAGTGGAAACAGGGGCTCGGCTTATGGGAGCTTCAATTCCAGAATTTTTTGAAAAATGTATGGGGCATAGCCAATTAAGTTTAGCAGTTAAAGCTTATATCAAACCAAAAGAATTTCTAGATTATATTAAAGCGTCTCACGTGCCACTTAATGCACACGGTATGTATGTTTTTCTTATCGCTAGTGAAGAACGTTTAATGAAAAAAATTAATTATCCGGTATTGTCTTCTCTGCGTTCATATTATGATAATCATTTATATACTCAAGCAAACCAAAAATTAATAAAAACTAAAGATTTAATTAGTTCGCCAGGTGTTGTTTATTTGTGTCATGAAAATAACCAAATTTTGCAAAGTGATTATCAAAAATTGCGTGAGTATGAAAAAGATAATTTAATTTATTAATGATGGCCCACTTTGTTTAAAGATACAATTAATAAAGTGATTAAAATTAATGCTGATACTTTTACCCAGCTAAAAATAATCATACCAAAAACCAGCTCTAGTAAATAAGTAAAAATTATTGTGGCAGGAATAATGTAAGAAACTTTAGCGCTTCCCAGTGAATAAATACCGCGTTGAATTAAATAGAGTGGTAGCACAGTAGTCAGGAGTGCTAACACAATAAGATAACTATAATCAATTTGTTTTAATTGTGAAACAAGGCTTGTTGGACTAATCCAGATTGGAATCATGATAGCAGTTACTACAATTAGTAAGTAAAAGCGTACTGACAGTAGCTGAGAGGTAGTGAGCTGAGTATTTTTTTGAAATTTTTCAGACATGGTTAAATAAAATGCACCAGCAATAGTTGCGATTAAACATAAAACTACGCCTAGGTTGTTAAAGTGATTAATGTTAGTGCCGGGATGATGAATATAAATAAAGAAAGTCATAAGGAAAAACAGAATACAGATTAATATAAATTCTTTTTTATTTAAGGTTCGTTTAGTGAAAAATCTAATGATAAAAGTAAAAATAGGAATAAATGACATAAAGATAGCAATAAAGAAAGAAGGAATTATATATTTTAAACTCCAGAGTGTAGCGATCCAATTAACCATAGTCGTGAGATTGATACCAATAAGATTTGGTATGTCTTGTTTAGATTTTTTAAAGATATTTTTTAATTTTGAAAAATTGATACCAGTAAAAAACACTAAGCAGATAAAGAAAATGATTAGAGCAAGAATATAAGGGCTGGTTTGTTGGGTGGTATTATGAATTGCTAGCGTATAGTAGGCTGTAATTAAACAGTAACCGAGTACGGCAAGATAACCCCCAAAACCCTTGAACCCCATGTCTACTCCAAATTAAATATTGCTGAGAGAAACTAGAAGATACTGAATATTTATAAGAAATTCAATTAATTAGGAAAGTTTATGGACTTATAGATTTGATCAAAATAGTTACAAACCATTCAAGATATTATGTTAACAACCCTCATGCTTACTCTTGCTATGCTCGGAAATACTCGTTATCTTTACTTTATGGATGATGGAGTGGTAAATGACTACAAATGATCAGGCTGCTGTTGAGCTTGAAGTAAATGACCAATGCTTAAAGATATTATTTAGTGGTATTCTAAATATCGATACAGTTGCTACTTTATGGGAAAAATGTCTGCAACTGTTTACTACTCATGTTCGTCAGCATTTAATTATTGATGCACAGCGAATTAGTTATTGTGATAGTGCAGGAGTCAGTCTTTTCTTGCAGTTAAAAGAATCTCAATTAGCCAGGAAAGGTCAGTTTGAGTTACTAGGGCTGGCTGATAAATATCAACATTTATTTAATTTAATAGAAAATCTTACTACAAAACCTATCCAATCAGAAAAAATCTCTTTGCCACTTTTAAGTCAAATAGGTAAGTTTACTTTAGAAATACTAACTATAATGCGGCAAAATACACTTTATATTGGAGAGCTTTGTGACGAGCTTTTTAAAAGCTTGTTATCTCCTAGAAGAATTCGTTGGCGAGATGTTTGGCAAACTATAGAAATTGTAGGACCTAATGCTTTGCCTATCGTATTGCTGTTAGGATTTTTGATGGGGCTAATCATGTCTTTTCAATCAGCAGTTCCTTTACAACGTTTTGGGGCGGTAATTTATATTGTAAATATTGTTGGTATTTCTTTAACAAGAGAGCTCGCGCCCTTAATGGTCGCTATTATTTTAGCAGGACGCACAGCTTCTTCGTTTGCGGCCGAAATTGGCACGATGAAGGTAAATCAAGAAATTGATGCTTTATCTACAATGGGACTAAAGCCTTTATTATTTTTAGCAGTGCCAAGGGTTATAGCTGTGATGGTTATGACACCATTATTAAATATTTTTATGATAGTAATAGGATTAATTGGTTGTGCTTTATTTATGATGGGCATTGGCTATTCAGCCGATATATTTATCCAACAAATCCAATCAGCAATTACTATAGGAGATTTATTGGGTGGTTTATTTAAATCAGTGATCTTTGGTTTATTTATAGCAAGTATCGGATGTATGTATGGCCTTCGCACTCGATTTGGTGCGAGTGCGGTAGGTGAATCTACTACGAAAGCGGTTGTTAGTTGTATCATTATGTTGGTAATTGTGGATGGAATTTTCGCCGTATTATTCTATCTGTTGGGTATTTAAATGACTAAGCCAATAGTACAAGTTAAAAGTTTACGTGTCAGTTACTCAGACAGAATAATATTAGATAATATTAATTTCACTGTTCAACCAGGTGAGATATTTGTTGTCTTAGGTGGGTCTGGTTCAGGTAAAACCACGTTGTTAAATCACATGATAGGCTTATATGACCCTATTGCTGGTGAAATTATTCTAGATGGTCAGGATATTGTACAAGCAGAGGGAGAGCAACGTAAAAAAATTCTACGTGATATAGGTGTTATGTTTCAAAGTGGTGCCTTGTTTGGTTCCTTCACTTTGCTTGAAAATGTACGCCTACCTTTGGAAGAGTTAACAGACTTACCCTTAACAGCAGTGAATATGATCGCATTAAACAAGTTAAAATTAGTTGGCCTGGGTAAATTTGCTCATTTTATGCCCGCAGAAATTAGTGGGGGGATGCAAAAACGTGCAGCCATTGCCAGAGCGATGGCGCTTGATCCCAGTATACTGTTCTTAGATGAACCTTCAGCAGGATTAGATCCTATTACTTCAGCAAATCTTGATCAATTAATACTGAGATTAGCAAAAAGTTTAGGGATAACTTTTATTATTGTAACCCATGAGCTTCCTAGTATTGAGGCTATTGCAGATCGAGTTATAATGTTGCATGATGGTAAAATAATTGCGGAAGGGGATCCGAAAACGCTGCGTGATTTAACTGATAATGAATATGTAAGGCAATTTTTTAATAGACGAGCAGGAGAGGAAGCAGAAAAAAATGAGGCAACATGAGGAAGCCCGCTATTTTAAAATAGGGTTATTTGTTTTTATAGCAATCTTATTGCTTATTGTTTTAATAGTGCTATTTTCAAGTGCTAAGCTTTTTACTGGCAATATGTATGCTGAAACTTATTTTAATGAGTCAGTCGAAGGATTAACAGTTGGTTCGCCTGTCAAATATCGAGGTATTACAGTTGGTAAAGTTAAACAGATAACTTTCGTGACTAATGTCTACGATGTTGCTAGTAATAGTAATTATGGCCGTTACATTTATGTCTTATTTTCTATAAATACTGATTTTCTAAAAAATATTAATGCAGAAGAATTAGGACCTTTTCTTGAAAATGAAATTAAGGCTGGTTTACGAGCCAAATTAACTTTACAAGACTTAACAGGAAATGCTTATTTGGCAATTAATTTTATGAATCCTAAACAAAATCCAGTCTTACCTATTAACTGGAAGCCTAAGTATATCTATATTCCTTCTACTCCCAGTGTACTTTCTTTGGTTGCTGATAATATTGAAGGTATTTTGAATAATTTACAAGGTGTCGATTTTCAAAGATTTTTTGATAACGTTGAATTACTGGCTGCTACTACCAATACTACTATGCAAGGTGTTAATTCTATTTTAAGCCGTTCACAAAATAGCCTTGTAGCCACTAGTCAGAATATGGAAACATTAACCAATACTTTGCAACAATTAGTGACTGAGCTGAAGGCAAACCCTTCTAGTATTTTATTTGATAAACCGCCGGTAGTGGATCCGTCAAAATTATGAAGAAACTCAACGTTAAAATTTTAGTTGTTATTGTAACCATTCTGTTGTCTGGTTGTTTTGCTGGCAAGACCATGCCGCAAAATCAATATTTATTTGCAGTTAATTATCCTTCGCAGTCAACTGCTGCAGTAAATAAAGTTGCTATTGAAATTAAACCATTAGTATCTTTACCACAGTTTACTTCTAATGAATTTTTGTATCGCTTATCTACCTATAATTATATAACAGATTATTACAATGAATTTTTAGTGCCGGCTAGCCAACAAATTACAAATGTTTCAGTGGAATTTTTATCAAGACAAGGTTGGACAAGCTATATTAAGAGTGATACATCTCCTTACCAGCAGGCTGATTATGTTTTAATGGGAACAATAGTAGGGCTTTATGCAGATTATCGAATTTCTTCTCAGCCTAAAGCAATATTAGCTATTCACTATGTTTTCTATAAAGACAAAAAAGATCGTAATCATATTTTACTTGATAAAGTTTATACCCAGGCGGTTCCTTTACAAGCCAAGTCGACCCAAGCTCTAATTACTGCTTGGAATGCAGGGTTAACTACTATTATGTATCAATTGGCAGGTAATATTAAAATTGCAATCAATGATAATTCTACAGGTAGTTAATGGTGAATATAACTTATGGTAAATGTAAACCTGCTCCCAAGTTATATTTATTATTTAGTTAAATTTTTATAATAAATACAAAGCAAAAAGGTATTTTTGGGTAGTTATTAGTATTATTTTTAATAAAAGAAGATAAGAAGTAGTTCATGAGATATCCCCTTTTTAATTGAAAGGCTTTTAGCAATAGCTTTTTTAAATAACATTCTAATCGCTAAGTTAACAAGGTAATGATTATAAGGTTTCAATTAATTGCACAGCCTTTTCAACTAAAGTAAAAACATTGGCCTGTTGGCTATAGGCCAAAGCGTGGTAGTGCCATTCTTTTATGGTATTGGGGTTTAATGCTTTAACCAGAGCTTGATTGGCTGTAAGTTGTTTAAAAGAAGGAATGATTATTCCTGCTTTAGCTATATTTATATAAGGTGCATAACCACAAATGTCAGTTGCAATAACAGGCGTGCCTGCTATTAAAGCTTCTAAAATTACTGTGCCAGTATTATCAATTCTAGCAAAATGTAATAGTAAGTCAGCTGCAAAAAGCAGATTAGGAATATCGTCTCTCGCCCCTAAAAAAAGAATTTTTTCTGCAATAGAGGTTGCTAATTTTAGATAAGGTTTTGGGTTATCTTGGCCAACAATCATTAATTTAGCTTTATTTTGCAAAACTTGGGGTAAAGCTTTTAAGCTTTTAATCACACGATCTATTCCTTTAGTATGAAAGCTAGAGGCTATCGTAATTAATAAAAATTCTTCATTGGAAATATTCAAAGAGGAGCGTATTTGAGTACGAATTTCATTAACATTAGGCGGAGGTATGCAGGCTTTAGTTATTCCTGGTGGTAGCAAATATAAGCGTTCTTTAGGGGGTTTATAGACTGCTTGATATTTACACATCTCGGTTTCAGATAACAATAAAATTTTGGTTTTAGATTGAGGTGTAAAAACAGTTTTTTCTAAATTTTTAAAAACATAATAACGTCTGGTTAGGTATTTAAATAGGTTCCAATAATACTGAGGTTTAGTAACAAAACAACCATCAGCTGCATAATAAATATCCAATCCTGGCATTTTATTAAAGCCAACAATTTTATCATAATGAGTGGATTGTAATTTTATTTGCAGGGCTTTAATAAAGCTTAGACAGCGTTGATGATTACTCAAACTTTTAACTGGAATTAAGTGAATTGTTAAAAAATTAGGTCGTTCTCCTTGCCAGCTCATGGTGTAAACATCAATTTGATGGCCGTGTTTAGCTGCTAGATTGGCTATCCTTAAAAAATCTCGTTGTAGACCCCCATAGGGAAAGTAATTAAATAAACAAAAAGCTAATTTCATTGTTTTCCTAGACTACGAATAAACTTAGTAAAATAAGACAATTGTAATAAACGTGCTGGTTTTAAGGTAATGGCTTTACAATACCATTGTCTAGCTACTTGATAATTGCCTGCTCTGTAATGATCTCTAAAAAATGATAAACATAAACGACTTTCAAATTCTTTTTTATATGACAATAAGGGAGCTGGAATAATTGCAGAATTAAATAAAGTTTCAACAATGGCAAGACTACCATATTGTTTGTCTAGTTGATGACGAAAGCTATCAGGATGTTTAATAACCTCTAATACAGGGTTATTAATTGTCACGGCAGAATAATTAGCTAGCACTTGCGCAAAAAAAACAATGTCTTCTCGGCCTAATATATTCCTGGGATATTGAATATGATTAAAAATATCACGCTTTATAATGTGTGATCCGTGAGGAATAGAAAATCCTTTGCGTAAATAGAAAGTAAAGTTATCAGCTTTGTTTTTACTAAGTTTAGGCTTGGGTTTAATAGGGTGTTTGCCATTAGCGCTTACTGCAACATGCTGTGCAATAATTAAGTCTGCTTGCGGATAGTCTTTCCTAGCTTGACGCATTATCTGTAAAGCATTAGGAAGTAGCCTATCATCTGCGTCGAGCGTAAAGATAAATTCACCTTTAGCCATTTGCGCGGCAAAATTTCTAGCAGCGGTATGTCCTTGGTTAGATTGATGAAAATATCGCACTAGCTGAGGATACTTGGCTAAATATGGGTTAATAACTTCAGCAGTGTTATCTATTGAGCCATCATCGACAATGATTATTTCATAGTCATTTCCTTCTTGAGCGAGGATGGACTCTAAGGCTATAGTGATGCGATTAGCATAATTATAGGTAGGGATAGTAAAGCTAAACTGCATATTGTTCCTTGGACGAAATTTGCTTTGCAGATTATAATACACTTTTTTATCTCATTAAATGGTATAGTAAAACAATGAATTGGTTGGAAAAGAAGCAAAGAAAATACGCAGTTTGGTTGGGTAAAACCTTTAGGGCTTTGCCTAAGCCTAAAATACCGGTCATGGCAGTTTTTTGTGATTTTGAAGGGCATTATACGGGACTTATTGAGGCTGAAAAGTATGCTGAAAGTGGTACTGATCGATTATTGGCTTTATTAAAGAAACATCAGCTTGAGATTACTTTTGATACAGTAGCTGAGCTTTGTATTAGTCATCCAGATAGAGTAAAAAAAGTTTTGGCTGGTGGACATGAAATCGCCTGCCATGCTTGGCGGCATGAAATCCCTAAAAACCTATCTAAAACAGCTATTCACGATATGCTAGCTCAGGCACAACGATCTTTTAAGACTTTAAACATTGAAGTGAAAGGGTTTCGTTCGCCTCAATCTGCTTGGTCTATGGCTTTAATTAAAGCCTTACCGGATTATGGTTATGAGTGGAATACCGAGCGCGGCAATCAACGTAATGCTTATTATATTAGTAAAGATATTCTTCGTTTAGAGGTAGCAACTGACGATTGGCACATTGTTATTAATAACAATCCGACAGACATGTTTGCAACATGGTGGAAACTTATAGAAGAGGTTAAAAAACAAGGCGGTATACTTTGTTTTGGGATTCATGAATGGATAGTAGGACAATATGATGAGTATGCTGAGCAATTAGATCAGTTTTTAGGGCAGGCTAAACAAGTATTATCGATTAAAAAAATAGGTGATATAGTGCAAGAATGTAAGGGACTGGCTAAATGATCTTAGTGACAGGTGGCGCAGGTTATATTGGTAGTCAAATTGTAAAACAGCTAGTACAACAAAATGAAAAACTTGTGGTGGTTGACAATCTTTCTACTAGCCTTAAAGCAAATGTAAGAGACTGTGAGCTAATAGAAGGAGACATTGGTGATCCGACAATCTTAGCCTATTTATTTAATCACTATCGCATTGATGAAGTTATTCATTTAGCAGCCTCTACCGTAGTCAGTGAGTCAGTGGTCAATCCTGCAAAATTTTATAATAATAATACTTCTAATACAGCTAAGCTTTTAGCAAAATGTGCCGAGCACCATATTAAGAATTTTATTTTTTCTTCTACTGCTGCGGTATATGGAAATGTAACTAACCTACCTGTGGTGGAAGAAACTTTATGCCAACCTATTAATCCATATGGCCATTCAAAATTAATGTCAGAAATAATAATTAAAGATATAGCAGCAGCTTCGACCATGAAACAAGTGACCTTGAGATATTTTAACGTAGCAGGGGCAGATCCGAGCAATAAGTTAGGTCCTTCTTTACAGCATTCTACGCTATTAATTAGAATGGCTGTTCAAACTGCTTTAGGCATTCATTCTCACCTCAATATTTATGGCAATGATTATGATACTGTTGATGGCACAGGGGTTCGGGATTACATACACGTAATTGACATTGCTAAAGCGCATTTGAATGCTTTGACTTATTTACGAAGTGGTGGGAGTTCGACAGTATTAAATTGTGGGTATGGTCGAGGTTATAGTGTGCTAGAAGTTGTTAAAGCAGTTGAAAAAATAACCGCTCAAAAACTACCAGTTCAATATTTGCCTAGACGAGCAGGAGATCCTGCATCGGTTATAGCCAGTGCTGATAAAATAAAAAAAATACTAGTTTGGCAACCTCAATATAATAATTTAGAAAAAATAGTTACTGATTCTTACTATTGGGAAAAACAATTATTGCAACAATAAAAAGGCTGACGTTATGACAAAAAAACAATTAAGATCCTGTGCTGATAAAACACGTCACATTATATTAGAAGCTGCTTGTAAGATATTTGCCAAAAAAGGATTTTCTGGCACTTCTATTAACGACATTAGTAAAGCAGCAAAAGTTAATTTAAATTTAATTTATCATCATTTTGGTAGTAAAGAAAAATTATGGATCACAGTTAAAGCCGAAGCGATTAAAAATTACAATACAGTTGACTGCAAAAATTATTCATTAAAACAATTTTTGCAACACATTGTGATTAACAGAACAGAATTTTTTAATAAACATCCTGATTTTTTAAGAATATTAAATTGGCAGGCATTGGAGCCTAATCAAGAGCGCTTATATGGTTTGTGTAATATATTTGATGAGTGGTTGAATCATGTGAAAAGGTTGCAGCAAGCTGATGAAATTAGAAGAAATTTAGATCCTTATCTGGTGGTAATATTTATATTGTCAGCTTGTGATGGGGCTTACCGATCTGGACCAGAAAAATTTGAAACCATTAAGCCTGTGCGTCAAAAAAAATATATTAATCTGATTATAGATGGTTTATATAGAATGTTATCACCAAAAGACAAAATAGAAGATTAAGAAGTTTTATGAAAATTACAGTTTTTAGTGCCAAGCCTTATGAAATAGAACTTTTTATAGCAGCTGATTATAAAAGCTTTGAATTTCAATTTATAGCTGATTCTTTAGATAATCATACAGTAGAAACAGTTAGCTGTGGAGAGGTTGTTTGTTGCTTTGTTGTCGATCAATTAGATAGCCAAGTATTAAATAAACTGGCACAACAAGGAGTAAAATTGATTGCTTTGCGTTCGGCAGGTTATGATCATATAGATTTAAAAGTAGCCAAAGGGTTGGGTTTGATGGTGGTTAATGTTCCCTCTTATTCTCCACAGGCAGTAGCGGAGTTTTCAATAGGCATGCTATTGGCATTAACGCGTAAAATTATTCAAGCCCATGATAAAATAGAAAAATTTAATTTTTCTTTAACAGGGCAGCTGGGTTTTAATTTAGCAGGTAAAACAGTAGGGTTGATTGGTACCGGACATATTGGTTCTGTGGTTGCAAAAATTTTAACAGGGTTTGATTGTAAATTACTTGCTTACGACGTCACGCCTAATGATTTTTGTAAAAGTCTGGGTGTAACTTATGTTAACCAAGAAACCTTGTTTCGTAGTGCTGATATTATTAGTTTGCATTGTTTGTTGAATGACTCCACTCGTTATATTATTAACTCAAAAAGTTTAGCATTAATGAAAGAAAAGGTAGTAATTATCAATACTGGGCGAGGAACTTTAATTGATACTAAAGCTATTATTGCTGCCCTAAAATCAGGAAAAGTAGGGGCTTTAGGTATTGATGTCTATGAGTATGAACGAGGTTTATTCTTTAAAGATCATAGTAGTGAAACAATAACCGATGAATTATTCTTACAGTTACAAGCTATGTCCAATGTCTTAATTACTGGTCACCAAGCTTATTTTAGTCAAGAAGCACTAGGTAGTATTATTAAAACGACTTTAGAAAATATTTTAGCATTTCAAAATAACATCTTGCGTAATCAATTGGTTTAAGTATTTTTAACTGTTTTGATTTAGCTGATAATTTTTAGGTAACAGTAACCAGTATCGGCCAGGTTGTTTCATGCTGCTCGCTTGGGTTGCAGCTTGGAGTCCGGCGCCAAAATAAATATCGCCTCGCACACCACCATAAATCGCGCCACCTGTATCTTGAGCGATAAACAAACGTTTTAGTGGCACGGAATGAGAGGTATTAGAAACATTTGGTACGTTTGTATTCAGCCAAAGTGGGCTTCCTAAAGGAATAATATTATTATCAACAGCTAGTGAGT
>C687J35021_10003458_pt1 | contig 10821 bp, 25 predicted proteins | sample RifCSPhighO2_12_FD_35021 | JGI IMG/M metagenome (IMG submission 35021)
TCGCCAGTTCGCGGGCGTGGGCAGCGGCGGAAGTATCGGCGCTCTCGGCGGGCTGGCCCTGCCACGACCGCTCGGCCAGGATGCGCTCGGCCTCGGCTTTGGAAATCTGGGCGTCGCGCTGGTGCTCGGCGACTTCGAGCGTCATTACCGCCAGGCGCGCCCAGGGGAAGGCGCCTGAGAGAATGAACACGAACACGAGCGACCAGGGCGGGAGCCAGCCGGTCAGAACGATGACGGCGGCCGCCAGGGCAGTCACGAAGATGGCGAGGCCCACGCTGAACAGAACGAGCCAGGCCGGGCGATCGGTGAGGTCTATTTGTATCATGACCTATCCCTCGGCGGCCTGAGCGCGAGGCCGTAAGCCATGAGCGCGAGCCCGACGGCGGCCAGCAGCAGCAGGCCCGCGACCGGCGAGGCCGAGAGCGGCGGCAGCGTGAGGCCCGCCAGGCCGATGATGCCGGAGACGAACGCCGCGCCGGAGAGGGCCAGCCCGAAGGCGTCCGGGNCGCGCATCATGTCATGCAATACCCGCTTTCGCAGGTATTCTCCTCATCGGGTATGAGCCGGGGTTGCCGAGCAATTGCATCATGTAGGGGTTGCGCTCGTCGCGTTAGCCACACTCTTCTCCGCCCCAGCCGTTTGCGATTGATTGACTCTTCTATCTCCATCGCTTTCTCAAATAGATCGGGGCGCCTCTCTCTCAGTTCAATCCACTGGCCGATGGAATGGAAGGGACAAAAATAGCACGACGATTTAGGCGGCCTCGGAATTCCCGCTTCTGCGATGACCTGGTAGCAATTCGCCTTGGTCATCCGCAATTCAACTAATGGATATTCGTTCACGAATCGTTTATCGTCACTATCGTGTATGCGTTGCACCGCCTCTTCCCAAGAAAAACCAATCCCCGTTACATGGTCACCCGCCCCCAGCCAATCATGGATTACCTTAATCTTGAATTGATAGCTGCATGTCCGATGCCCGGGTCGGCCACCCGCGATACGTAAGGGGATCAGGTTGTGGTCTAGTGTTCGCATCACCTTCGCGTACAACGTTTCTTCGCCATGAGTTTTCCGCCGCGTTTCCACAAAGGGAATTCCGTGCGCCTCACAGAAGGGCTTTGTCACCCGCTCAATATAGGCCAGGGTGTCCGGATTTTCGCTGTCCTCCCCTACGTTGGCAAACACGAAGGCCTCGTAAGGCTGGGGTAGTCGGCCCTCGGCCTGTAGCACCATCAACCCATGTGACTGAACGCCTCCCCCGAAAGAAAATACTCTCACCGCCCGCCCCTCGCAATGCGAAAAGCAAACACGGCCAGGCCGACGGCGCCGGCGACCAGCAGGGCGGCGAACAGCGGCGCGTGGTCGGCGACCAGGACGAGCAGCGCAACGGCGGTCATGTCTTTTCCTTCGGCGTCAGCAGCCGACGGGCGGCCAGCAGCAGCAGGCCGGCGACCGGCGAGGCGGAGGAGAGCGGCGGCAGCGTGACGCTCAGCTGGATCATATGGCCAGCCTCACCTGCACCCCGTTCGTGCGAGCTTCGGCCGATAGATTCACTTTGCGTATCTCCCCATATAATACATAATCTTCTCTGACGGTATCGGAGAAATGCCTTTACGGTTGTGATACCTCGGGTGATCTGAACGGGGAATGGCAATTATGTTTTCTATCCGGTCATCATCAGATATGCCATTGAGATGATGTACCACGTCTCCAGAGAGAAGTCGACCATAGGTTTTCTTCCAAAGGAATTTGGCATACTCCTCCCAAGTTTTAGGATCAGATACCTTGATGAAATTTCTTATTCTACCGTTCTTGTCTCTCCTTTGAGTAAGAGAGCCAATCTCTAATCTCTTGGCACTCGGCTGACCCTTCTTGAATTCCGTTTTGGGGGAGTTTCGTATCCCTTTGATTCCCTTATTCCACGGAGGGACACCGGGCTTAAAAGACGTTTGATTGGGCGGATTCCCTTGTGCGAACTTGTTGCCTATTAGGTAAGAATTGTCCCTGTTCATGCCAGAATTGTATCATAGGCTGAGGGACAAGGCAATACTCAAGTGGGAAGTCGTATTTGTACGTGATTAGTTCTCTCAGTGGCTAGTGCGAAGTAGTCCTTTTGCAAATCAAATCCAATTGCCTTTCGGCCCAAACGAATTGCTACTCTCCCAGTGGTGAAAGTTCCGGCGAATGGATCAAGCACCGTGCAAGGGATGGGCGGAAGGTCGTGGGCGCAGCCTGGCTGCCAGCCGGTGGTGATTGTCTCTCTGTGGGCGTTCGGCTGGTATCCGTCTTTGAATACATTGGCGCTACGATAGTTCGCCTCTGTGGCAGTTACCAACTTGGGAGCCTTGCGAATTGTGTTCTCGTATCCGGTATCAGGAACAATGTCACCCTTCTCCACCACCCTCACCCACTGCGCGCCGCACTCCGGGCAGCAGCCGCGTTCGGAAGTTCCGGCCAGGATCATCGGCTCGACTAGCGCCTCCGGGAAAGTTGCAAAGTGGCAGCCCCTGTATGCCTGCGGGAGCACGTCAAAGCCGACAATTTCATCGTGTAGAATGAGCATCCCTACGCTGTCAAACCATAGATCGCTATTGCGCCAGTTGCGGCCATTGGACAGAGCGCCGTTCTCGCCCGCCTCGCGCCATCGATCATTGAAATTAGTCCAAGTGCGCTTGTCCAGAGCATCCTGCTTGCGCGTACCGTGCGCCGGGTCACGGTCTACCCTCATCCGGCTCTTCTTACCGGCAGGATTATTGTTGTTGGCCCCTCGTTGCTTCACCGCTGCCATGTCAAAATAGTAGTGTTGGCTTTTCGCCAGCAGGAATACGTATTCCAGCGACGACGAGGGCCGGTCGGTCACGCTTTCCGGCATCGCCGAGCGTTTGACCCACGGTGCGGCCGAGCGCAGAACCCAGCCGTCGGCCTGGAGCGCCAGCGCCACCCGCCACGGAATGCCTTGCAATTGCTTGCCCGTTTTCCCGCCGCCGCCCCATCGCCCAGGATCGTTCTCGATGCGCTTTGACTTTTCAATTTCAAAGTATGAGCCGCGATTGGTGATTTGCTTCGGGCTTGTGTCAACTCGATTGCCGCCAGTGCCACGACCATTTGACCCGTAACTATCCCCCAAATTAATCCAGAACGTGCCATCATCGCGCAGAACTCGCCAGACCTCGGCGGCCCACAGCCGTGTAATGCAAACGTAGCACTCACCGCAGTTCTCGCCGCGCGCCCAGCCCAAGCAATCGGGCCGAGCCTCCAGCCCGATCTGATTGGGCATGCCATAGTCACGCAACGCCCAATAGGGCGGCGATGTGGCAACCATGTGAACAGATTGATTTGCCATCGGCAGCCGCCGGCAGTCGGCGCGGGCGAGGAGTGCGGTCACTTTTTCGCCTTCGCCTTCGGCGTCAGCAATCGCCTGGCGGCCAGCAGCCGGCGGCGGGTGCGACACGGGAACCGTTCGGGTTCGCCGGCGGACTTCGCGCAAAGCTGGCAATACTTGTGACGGAGAAAGCCGGCCACGTTCGGGCGCAGCTTGGTATGCAGCGCCAGGGCGGCGTCGAGGCAGCGCATCAGCGCGGCGTGTTGGGCGCGGGTGAGGGTCATGCGCGCGCTTGTTTCAGATCGTAGATCAAGGCGCTAATGGATTGCGCAATACGTTCGTTATCGTCCACGTTAATCTCCTATCGCGAAGTGAATGCCGGCCTCGTCCTGCCAACCTTCGTGAATGTAAGTATAACGGAAACGAGCATCGTTTACTCCGAGAGCGTCCGCTATCCCGTCCGAGTAGGCTTTGAGCGAGGCCTGGGCGTTATCGTAGTCGTAGGCATGAAGCTTGCGGTTGGGGACGAACGTCACCAGCACCGGAATTTCATAGGGCAAATAGACTACCGGGACCGCCTTCATCGCATCCATCGCCAGAATTCTAGCATCGTGTCGGGCGTTCTTGACGGCCAGAGCCTTGACCGACCAGTGGCTGCGGCTGTTGGGCGACAGCGCCGCTACCGGCCAGGGGAGCCATACGGAGAGGGTCACAGGCTGGCCTTCTGAAATTCTCGCGCCTCGGCCAATTTCCGCCTCACGATCCGGGCGTGCTGCAAGCAGAAGCGATGGCCTTCCACGTTCTGCCGTCTATGTCTCTGACATCGGTCGAACACATTTCCGACGCCCACGCGATGCACTACTCTAGATTCACACTGGCCGAACGGATCGAGGTTCGTGTGTCTATCGAATAGGTAAAATTCAATAGTGTGCGGGCCAGCCTGGCCGGAGAGTGTCACGCCTGCACCTCCACGCCGGCGGCCCGAAGAGCGGCGCGCAGCGAGGCCAGCCAATAGGCGTTGATGATGGCCGAGTTCTCGTCGCGCGGCTGCGCCTGCTCTACCACGTCTCGGGCGGCGGCCAGCACGGCCAACAGGTCGCGCTGCGATGTGTGTCGTTCGACGTTGGCCTGCACGATTCCGGTCACGAGGTCCAAGTCTGCCCGGCGCGCGGCGGCCAATCTCTCCCCGAACTCTTCTTCGTCGTCTTGCGCGCGTTTGGCCGCGCCCGCCGCGACGCCCTGATAATATGCCTCGGTTCTCTCCGGGTTTTCGTCGGTATATTCTCGAGGATCAGAATTCATTTTATCACCCTGATTTTCACGCGAACTTCGCGCAGTTGTGCTTGCCGTAAGCCATGTGAACTAAGCCCAGACGAGCCCGGATTGAGGTATGTCCCCACACCCCGACTTGCGGGAACGCATACGACCATCGGCAGTGAGAGCATCCCCATATAGTCGTCCTGTTACCGGACCTCGTAATAGTTTTCATTCCTCGGATGGTCGTATTCATTTTATCACTCTCACTCTTACGCGCAGCCCTTCCCAGTCGCAGGCCGGGCCGGGCAGGCAGATGACGGCTGCGCCGTCCGGCAGCGGGTCACGGCCCAGCACCCATACTGGCAGGCTGCCATTGATCGGCGTCTCGCCGGAGGCGCGCCGCCCCGTCTCGGGAGTGCTCTCGGCCCACCGGAACAGAAGCTGGCGGGCGAACATTCGCTGGTGGAGCGTTGGCCTGCTCTGCCCCGGACGCCATCCGCTATCCCGGCGGGCACTCGCGAACTGCCACCAGGCCAGGTGGGGCGGGTACTTGCGGCGCTCGGCGGGCGGATAGAAACTGGCGTTGTCTTTCAATCCGCACATCCGGCTGCGGTCTTCGTTCACGTCACGGGCATACTGGCTGAGCGTGACGCCGAAATGAGTCACGGCCGCCAGGGCGCAATCGCCGAGGGCCCAACTACAGACATCTCTATCTTCCCTCGCTTGTATCCCAGCGGATACCAAGTCTTCGTATGGCGTGTTCATGGATAAACAGATTTCGGCGGGGCGGGCAACATAATCTTACTAATCGCTTCGGAGATCCTCCGGTGATCGATTGAAAACAGGTCTGGGGTATACGGGACTCCCAACTGAGCAATCGCCTGCGCTTCGTCCCGCATCGCCTCGGCCCCGGCCCGCCAGCCAGCGGCAAAGGACTCGCTGGCAAATATCTCAAGCACTAAAGACACTCCGGATTGGGATGGGTAGTTAGCGCTCAAGATTGTCTCGGCCAACTCTTGAGCGCGTTCGGTCAATTCGTCCGGTAACTGGCTCATGGCTTCATCCTCCGCATCTGCCAGCCGTAGGCATCCGCCTTGCGGCTGATGTCGGCGCCGTATGCCTGCCAGTCGGCCTCAGCCAGGCTCACCCACAGTACTCCTTCCCGCCATGCTATCGGCGCTTCAAGGCAGGTGTAGCGCGCCTCGGGAGCGTAGGCGTACAGGTCCCAGACCAGGTACTCCCATCTCGGATCGATTCGTTCTACCGTTCGGGCGGCCATTTGCCCTCCGCTTTGACGAAATCCAGGTGACCCTGTTCCTGCGCCGTAAGCGGCCCCTCGCCGCCATACCAGCGCCGATACTCCTCTGTCTCGCCCGGCTCCCCGTTCGTGCGCTCGTACAGGGTAACGAGTTTTGGCACCAGGCCATAGGGGGATAGAGCCATCTTCAGCGCCCCGGCCAGGAACGGGTCGGCCTTGACCCGCGCCTCCAATGCCAGCACCTCGGCCAGGCCGCCGCGCGCATTCCGAATCAACTTGCGCGCGCAGTTCTTCAGGTCTTCCCGCATCTTGTCGCCGCAGGCGCGGTATGCCTTCCGGCTGCCCATGATCCGCAGCAGCATGGCCGCCACGTCGAGCACGGCCTGCTTTTCCGGCGGGTCGTAGAACGCCGGCTGGAAGTCGGCGGCCGTCAATCCGTCGGGCTGTGCTTCCCCGGCTGGCCGCCGGCGAGGTCCTAAGGCGGTGTCTAGTTCGCTCATTCGATCTCCTGTTCCTGTGACTGGTTCACGGGAGCCGGCCATAGGCGGTATTCCCCCTAACGGAAAGGGGGAATGGGAAGGTGTTCACGGTCTGCCGGGTGGAGCTAGGGTCGTCCACTGACCAGGCCGGGGGTTCGTTGTCCCCCGAACGCTTCAGCCGCCGCTCGGTGAGGGTCATCGCGCCCAGGTCTACCTTTACCGCTTGCCTCACCGCCCTGCCCGAAGGCAGTAGGACGGGGGTGTCTCATGTGAATCTGGGTCGGCGGATTATCTCAGACCTACGCGCCGCTCTCTCCGTTCTAAGACGGAAGAGTCTGATGCGCTGGCTGATGGTGCTGGTATTTTCTACCAACTGCTCCGACCCGCCCGGCGGCCACCCGGGAGTTTCGAGCCATTCCCTATGATGAGGCAAGCGGGTCGGCGCTTGCCCGTTTGACAAGCGCCTTACTTCTTTCGTGTTTGGTCTGCCTCCCAGTGACACGCTAAACACAAAACGACTAGGTCGCTGGACTTTTCGCGGCCTAGTCGTTCGTAAGTAAGGTGATGGACTTCCAATCCATCGCGTTCGCCGCACACCTGGCACTTGTGTTGCGCATGTTCTAGCTTGGCGATGCGCCTCTCTTGCCACACGGCGGAGCGTAGATACTCTATGTACTGTGGGGAATGTGACAAAAGAAAAGCGCCTTTCTGGTACGTCTGTGCCTGCGGCGATTCCCCACTGTGGTAGGGTAAGGACACAGGCGCACCGGAAAAGCGCCTTGTCCACAGTTCCTCGGCTCGCCACAGCCGGCCCGCTCTTCGTGCGGGCAATCACCATCATAATCCACGTTTCCCCGGCTGTCAAGCCTCAGCCGCCGTCAGGTTTCCGGCGGGCGTGTTCGGCCAGGTGCGCGACGAACTCGCGGAAGCTTTTGAACTCGGCCCCGCAGCGCAGGCAGCGGAAACGGATCACGCCTTCCCCAGGGCCATCTGTCGGGAGCAGGTAGAGGCGTGTCCCTCCTTGTAGCGGAACGTGAGACACCATGGGCAATATCGGGTATCGGATTCGCCTTCCTCCTCCTCTACGTACTCCACCTCTTCCAGCGCCTGCCGCAGCAGAGCCGCCTCGGCCTCGGCCCGCTCGGCGCGGGCGCGCAAGGCGGTCGCCTCCTGGCGGAGTGCTAGTTCGTAGTCCATGGCTCGTTTCCCAGTTCCAGCGGTGAGGGATATTGCCTGAGCGCCCTGGTGATAGCTTGGCGGAGCTCGATCAATTCGCTGCGTGTCTGATCCGCAAAACGGCAGTCGAATATCGTAGAGGCGTAGGGCTCGACCACCATCAGACCGTTGGCGTCCTTTCCGATGTCGAACGTCCAATCCCTAATCTTGTCTTTCATGTTTTCGCCTCCTGGGGCCGGGCCTGGTGTCCGCTGGCCCGGCCCCGTGACGCCGCGCCCCGGTTCAGGCCAGGTCGATGCGGTCGATGTCCTTGTACGGATTCCCCTTCGAGTTCAGCTTCTCGCTGAGGTGATACGTCACTTTGTACTGCGGCGCCAGGAGAAACGTTTTGGCTTCGGCGAAATGCCCCACGGTCCACCCGCCGCAGCCAGAGAGCAGCATGGCCCAGGCCTCAGCCGTCTTGGTTCCGCTGAGCACGGGGAACTTGTGCGACGGGTCGCTGTCGTAGAACTTTACCTCTGCCTTTCCGTCCTTCGGGGTGACCTCCAGCTTGGCGGCGAAGATCACGAGCGGGCCAGCCTGGGGCTTGGCGGCCGGCGCTGCCGGCAGCGGGGGAGCGGCAGCGCTGCCGTTGGTGGGCATCGGCGCGGGCGAGGCCTGCGCCTGGCCACCCTTCGGGCTGCCGCCCAGTTTGATCACGGCCCGGACGGTCTCGACCACAGCCTCCAGGTGGGCGTGGATTTCGGCGGTCGTCGGGTTGCCCCGTATGGTGGTCTGGAGGCTGTATCCGGCTTTGCTCGTCCAATAGAAATTACACGAGAGCTCTTCGTGCCGGACGGTGAACGGGCGGTCGAGCTCGTTGGGCGCGTCGGTGTTGATGTTTTCGTAGGTAACTTCCTGAGTTTGGACCGTTCCGGTTGGGTCGGTCATCGTCGTTTCCTTTCGTCTACTCGTTCGCTTCGGGTGTTCGGGTGGCCGGCCCGGTCGTGGCCTCGGTCTCCATCAGAGCCTCCCGATAGGCCTCCCAGGCGGCGGTGGTATCGGCGACCGCCTTCCAGTAGGCCAGCGGGCTTCCCATCGGTCGGCGCCGCTCGTCGTCGGCTCGGAGGCCGGCGGCCAGGTACTCGGCGCGCAGCCGGTCTAGCCGGGCGAGCGTGGTCATCCTTCTACCAGGGCCAAGTCCGGAATGTACCCTTCTAGCCTGAGCACACCATTCGCCAGCCACTGGTTGACTAACTTACGGCCCATGCGCCAGGGCTTGCCGGACGTGGGGTATTTGACCACTTGATTGTCATTTGCATACCACGTGGTTGGACAGTGGAGCGACATGGCATGTGGAGCCAGGCTTGAGGAACCGAGTGTAATCGTCCACACTGGCGTAAACGGTGATCGGAATGTCGCGCAGGGTCAGGTGAATTGATAGAGTTGCCCCTTTTCCGTCCAACGTCCAGGGGAAGAGTGACCTCTTTGTGATTCTCCCGGCCCCGGCTCGGCGCAGGCGGCGAAGTAGGCCGATCCAGTTTCCATAGCAATGCAACTCAATTCTGTTCCCGTTGTCTACCGTCATATGATCGTAGTCCCCAAAGTAGGTGACGAAGGTCTGCACCATGGTTTTTTGCTTGGCGGATTCGGCATCGATTTTGTCAAGAAGTTTTTGTGCGTTCATTCTAGTCTCCCGCGCATCCTGGCGGCCTGGTAGTCCGGGTCGTCGGCTCCGGCGAACGGCTCGCCGTCGTCGTAGCCAGTGTGGTAGAACNACGGCGGAAGGGCGGGAGGCGGCGGAATAGGATCGGGGTTGTACTCGTCCCATTCATCGACCGCTGCGGGCTTCGGCTCTTGTCTCTGGCGGCTTTCCACGCCCGCCAGGGCGATAGAGACAATCGTATTGGTCAGTTCGTTCGGCGCCGGTCGGATGACCTCGAATTGCTCTCGCCGGATCATCGGCGCCAGCCGGGTTCCAGAGGCATCCTTCTTGTCCAGTATGACGGTGTAGCGGTCGCCGTCACCTGGCGAGTAGGGCGCGAGGTGACCGGTCTGGCCGGTGTCGGCCAGCCGGACGCGCGTCCCGCCGGGCAGGCGGGGGGAGGGCGTGTCAAGTGCTCCGGTGTCACGTGTCAAGGCAGATCGGGCCTCGGCAATCAGCGCCAGCTTGGCGCGCTGATTGGTCGGGGATAAGTCTTCTTCCCACTCCAGCATAGCCGTGGTTGTGGCTTCTAGAGCCGCTTCGAGCGCGTTGACGCGGGTGGTCAGCCGCTCGTTCTCGGCAGCCAGCGCCGCCTTCTGTGTGCTATACGGTATGTCTCGTCCCGGCAGGTAATACGCGCTGCCGGACTTGAGAATCCCATACTCGTCCTCCTCAAATGTGCTCATCTCATTCTCCTATTCCGGCTGCCCGCCGGCGGGGGTCTGGTCTATCTCGTCCATCTGCGCCCGCTCCGCCGCCGTCGGCGGCTCGGGCAGGCACTCACATCTCGTGGCTGCCTGGTCGGCCAGCCACCCGGCGAACGCGGCCAGGTCGGTGAATCCCCAGGCGTTGGCCGCGTCCACAAGAACGCGAAAGGTGGTTATCTGGATTGTCATCCGGGCGCTGGTGTTCAGGTTCATAGTTACAATTTAGCACCTTTCATCGCATCAGGTCAAGAGATTCTGGTTAGAATTGCGGTTGTTCTTGGTTAGAGTTTCCGGCTTGCGCCCGCTCCGATCCGGGTGTACACTGGCTGCACGGCGACCCTGCGCGGGGCGGCGGCCGTCGCCGGGGGGATAGTGCAGCCCCTCTCCTATCCGCCGCCCCACATTGGAGGCATTATGTCTGCTGACTCGATCAAGTCCTATCTCCTATCTCTCCTCGGCAAACTGTTCGGCCTGCTCAAGAGTAGAAAGTGGTGGGCGCTCGTGACGGCCGTGGTGGTCGTTGCCCAGGGCGTCGCCCTCGGTGACATCACCCAGTGGCAGGCAGCGCAGGCCCTCATCGCCGCGCTCATGGTCTACACCGGCGCGACCGCGCTTGAGGATGGCCTATCTCGCAAGGCGTAGCGGCTCCGGCCCCGCTCCCGCCGGGGTGCGGAGCCGTGTTCCTCTCCGGGTTGGGGGGACGGGGATCGCCTCTATCCTGCGGCCCGTCCCCCCTGTTCAGGCCTGAACAGATAGCGCCGCCTAACTGGAAGGAGGACGGCATGTCGGAGCGAAGACCAGCGGAAACGTTTCCTCCTGGGGAAGTTCTGCGAGATGAGCTAGACGAACGCGGGTGTTTGAGATAACATCGCTAGATGAAACACCCAAACTTGCGGGCGCTGCGCGGCGCCGGGGGAATGAATAGCGCCGGGTCATGGC
>C687J35021_10003460_pt1 | contig 10818 bp, 13 predicted proteins | sample RifCSPhighO2_12_FD_35021 | JGI IMG/M metagenome (IMG submission 35021)
ATCCTTTGACAAACACCTTGCAAAGGCAAACTGAAGGATAGCCGGGACGCAGTTATCGGGTATGACCGAGGCTTGAGAAGCACCAATATCCGTAGCTTGCGCTAGAACTCCGGCAAGATACGTCGCTGCGTTATTCGTTGATGCAGTGTCAAAGGTGATGACCGGATTAGTGAAGCGAATGTAGTACTCTCCTGAAGCTGTGGTAGCAACCAAGAACGAATTCGCCGCCTTAAATTCTGAGGCGGGGCTCTGGAATCTTACTCTTGCCGGATAAAGGGGCGTTCCTGCGTTGTGGTTGTACTTGAGCCATATAAGCTCAAGTGGTACTGCTGCTAATGTCGCGGTCGATAAGCCAGAGTTGACAGTAGCTGTAACAGTTGTAAATAATGGTTGAAGTAGGGGCGAAAGAGGAACGTCCTGATTGGGAATAGCAAACTTCTTCGCCCGATAGAGGCCGAGAGCAAGATAAATCACCGCATTCTGACCGTCCGCTAAAGCCGCGTAAGCTTCAGCATCTGTCCAGAAGGAGGCGGAAGCCTCATCAAGTAACGTTCTAAGCCGGGCTAAGAGATTCGGGCCTGTCATTCCGTGCTCACCGGCCTTTGGGCTGCCGTATTGGATTCAGCGACGATCTTCGCTATTTCAGGATCAACGGGAAGGGGCTGAGGCTGTGTCAGGCTACTTCGTGGGCCTGAGATGATGGGCTTTGACGAGCCCTTGAGTTCGCCGCTCACTGTCCAAACCTCACCATTGGAGAACGGTCTGGATTCCTCGATCTCTTTGACCTCAATATCCGATTTGGCGATGAAGATCCCGACAATCCCATTCGAGTTGAACTGGATTTTCTTCTTACCGCCTTCGACCCAGAGAGTCAGGGCTTTGCCTCGTGATGCGAATACAACCGGTTCAAAACCTTTTTTCGGCTGCTCAGGCCGTGACGCTTCGGGCGGAGCACTTACTTCATCGACTGTCTGACCTTGAAGGGGTACTTTCTTTACACGAGTCATAAATCCTCCTATGAGTTTGGAATATCATCTACCGCATCTGCCACTATCCATGCCGCATTCCATACAATCGTCTTAAAGTGAACGGGCTTAGGCATGGGGCTTTTGGGATGGATCATTACTTTCGTGTTGTGCATCATAAAATTGTAGGTGGCGTTAAAGACCTTCCTGGCTGTATCAGACCATCTCCGCCATTGCTTCTTCGGAACACGGTAAAGATTTCGCATACGTATTACTCGGTGAAAAAGAAAGGGGCGAGCCTCCGCCCCCATCATTGAGATTTTAATGACCCCGCTTATGAGCCACCATGTAAATTCGTACGATGGTGTCTTCTTCATTTGGGGTTGTAACACCCGATCCCGTCAGCGACAAGCGCCCAATCGTGGCTCCACTTGTAGATACAGAACCTACATAAGTGAGAGCCTCCAACTTGGCTTGTGTCGTATCGTTGACCGTTCCCAGTGTTGCGGAGAAGTTTGTACCATCGAATGAACCAGTCAAGATGGTCTTAAACTTCGGTACTCCCACAACACTTGTGGCATAAACCCAACACTGAAGACTGTCGTATTGGGCAATGGAGAACTTATTACTTGTCACCGTTGCGGCTGAATCGGCTGTGAATGGGCTCCATGCTGTGACCTGCAAGATGTCAACAGTCTGACTCAAATTGTCACCGCGTAAAGCAACGGAAACAGTCTGAGCACTCAGTGTCAACACCACCGTCATCAGAAGGGCCAAAACAAACATGATGCGTTTCATTACTTTTCAGTCCTTTCTGATTTATGCAGCGTAGAGGATGCCCTGTTTTTCTTCGTTCGGAATCTGGATACCAACGTCCATGAGAATCTTGGTCGTTGATCCGTCCGTTCCAGGTGTCTCAACGTTTTCCTCGACCCGGAAGCGCCGTGAACCCTTTTTGTCGTTCGCCATAAAGCGCAGAGCGACATCATCGGGATCAATGGAAAATCCGTATTTCGAGTACTTCCCATCAAGCACAGGATCCCATACGACATCGACCATCCCCGTTGGGGGAAGGAGGCGGGTCATCTGGACTCCATACTCAGTGGTTACGTTGTCTTTAAGCTGGATCTTTGAAGAGATCATCTGGTCGATCGCGGAAAGCTGATCCGAACCGACGTAGTGAATCCGGCGTTTCGAGCCTTTGGCGAAGACTTTCAGCCAGTGAGCATTCCACTGGGCCTCGGTCATAGCCCCGTCGGTATAGGTGGAGAGATTGGTCGTAATCCGGCCAAGTGCTCCATTGCCATACGTCCAGAGATAGGAGGATACCGTACGCGTTGCCGGTGTGGCGGTGGAGAGCAGGAAGAATCGCTCGATTTTGAGTTTCATCTCCTTGATCTTCTTTTCCACCTGTTCGTCGTGGGTTTCTCCATCCGTCCAGGCTTCGCCCGCTTCATCGCGGCCGGTGGTGGCAACGGCATCCGTGAAGATAGTGAGGTAATTGTTTTTCTCAATTGCCTCGGTGGACATTGCCGTTGGTGTTCCGGCGTACTCGTTGTTCAGATTGCCGAGGATCTTGATGTTTGTACCGTTCGCGGCAGCCAGCAAGTTCGTCGAAGCATCCAGAGAGCTGATCGCGACCGTTGAGCTTGAGGGCGTGGCAGTCAGGTAAGCCATCTGGTCAGAATCTTCAATGAGAATAATATCATTCGCCTTGAAGTAAGTGTAGTTTGTGATGTTGAGGTTGCCTGTGGCAGCACCGGGAGCGGTGAAAGCTGCTCCAAGCGCGGCTTGATGCGGGAAATACTCATCTTCAAACCATGAGAACTTCCCTGTCTTGTTGATAACCTTCTTCTGCTTGACTCCGGCAGAGAAGAACAAGAACTGAAGGAACGGCGTTTGATACGGCTCCAAAAGAAATAGAGCGCGCTCTATGTCCGGCTTCAATTGCGCGGCGACGTACGATTGGCTTGACCGTACGCCAGAGATGATTCCTGTCATAGACATGGAAATTTATTCCTATCTTCCTCGAACGCCCGGTTCGGGCATTTTGCCTTCGTTGCGTTCGATGATTTTTTTGATTGCCGGGGAAAGTCCTGAGTCCTCCGACTTGACCTTGACCGAGCCTGTTTCCTTCTCAGGCGCACCCTCGATCTTCGTTTTCAAGGCCGTCATTTGATCTTTGGCCTCTTTACGCTTCTCTTCGGGTATCCCTGCTGTCAGGCGCTTATTCTCCTCCATGTAATACCAGGAGGCGATATCCGAGGCTAAAAGCTCCGGCTTGCCGTGGTACATGGTGGGATTTTCAGCGATAACAGGAGCGATGAATTCACCAAACCCCTTGTGAATGGCTGTCATATCCACCCCTTCGGGGAGTTTTGAGGCTACAAGTTCTGTGGCCTTGATGATGCTCGCTCTGGCCTCTTCCGAGCGCTGACGTTCCTCGGCCATACCCTGCAAGGGCTTGGTGTCGGCTTGTGACTGAAGTTTTGCAACTTTGGCCATGAGCTTCGCCAGTTCCTTTTTGTGTGCCTTTGGATCGTCAAGCGGGTCAGGAAGTTCGGTCTTCTCGATCAGTTCGTCGATCTCTTCCTCGACTGATTTCGTGATTTGTGCATCAATGGCGGGCTTTTTCTCCTGCTCCTTCGCCTTTACAGGCGCAGTCTTCAGGGTGTTAAGCTCGTTTTCCGACTGGCTCAAGCGCGTATTCATGGCCCCGTAGCTTTTCAAGAGTTCGGTGACGGGTTTCCCCACCATCGTCTTTAAGCCGGGGTAATCTTTGACCATCTCTTCCGTGACTACCGGGACGTCCGGTTTCGTCTCTTCGCTTTGAGATGGAGCGAGTGGGCCTTCATTTCTGGCGACGATCTTGGCAACAACTCCCTCTTCCTCTTGGGTTTCGAGAGCCGGGTCTTCCACCTTTTTCTCGGTGGTTTCGACCTTTGGTTGTTCCTTTGTCTCTTCAGCCATGATTGTACAAACTCCTTTTGTTGAAATTGATGAATGGTTATTTGAATTCTGCTACAACACTTCCAAATGCGGGGTCAAGCGCAGCATCCCCGCCTGAACCTACGATGTCAACATAGACATCAGCTTTTGCACCTGCAGCGAGGTGCTGTTAGTTCCTTCATCGTTTCTCTTGCCCTCTTTGCAGCTTCCTTCGACTGCCTGATTCTTTCCCTATCCTGAAACTTCTGCCATCCGCTTCTTTGGCCCGGTAAAGGCTTGATCGGTCTGAACGTGCCGAACATCGCATGCCTGAACGACTTGACAAACTTCTGCATGTCCTTCGGCTCTGGCATCGTCACCGTGAACTTCTCCACCTTCGGAGCTTTCTTCGGGAAGAGCTTGCGGAAAAACTGTGAAAATCTTGTCACTGTGTCCCTTTTATTCCATCCTGCAAGACTTTGGCCTTCTCGATGTTCAGTTTCTCCCGCTCCATATCCATTACCTGCTTGACCTGCTGTTGCTGCTGCTGAGCCTGTGCCTGATAGGCCTCCCTGATCTTATTTTTGAGCGAGGAATCCATTTTGATGAACTGAAGCACGACTTCAGGCGGCAGCGGTGCTCCGGTGATCTTCTGGTATGCCAAAAGCTGATTCAGTTTTTGGTCTGCATCGATCTCCGTGAGTTCGCCCTCGGAAATCACCAACTCAAGCCTTGCATCCTTCAGGTAAGAATCGGGATTGCCCTTCTGGTTGATATAAGCAAAGCCCGTCCCTGGCTTGTTCTTTGACTGCTCATAAACCTTGTTCTCGATCAAGAGTGCCTTCATTTGCTCATCCAGTGAGTCCCCGGCTACTTTCACCGTCCGTTCGGCGGTTTGATATATGCCAATCCAGTCCAAAACCACCTGACCNACATGACCCTTCCATCTCATCAGATTGTCGATGAAAAGTTCCGCTACCAGTTGACCCTGAGACTGCTTCAAGGCAATAGCCTTGCCGGATTCATTCGACTGATCCTTCAAACCGGAGAATGATCTACCGCCGGCCAGATCCTCCACAAAGTTCTGCATGATCGCCGCAAGCTGAAAATACTCCTGTTTGGCTCCCACGGATTCAATGGGATAAACAACTCTTTCCGGCCCCCGTTTGAATACCGTTCCGCCCGACTTGGTGATCTTCCTCTGCGCTGATTCAGGGGTTTCATTTTGGGCCAGAGCTTCGATGTTGATCTCATAGGCGTTCTTCACGTCCGTTCCGAGGCTGTAATCAATCTGACTGAGAAGGCGGTCAAGGAAGACCTGCGGATCTTTGAGTAAATCCGTCATCGTCCACCAGTCATCCAAGAGGTGGAAGGCTCGGTACACAATCAACGGGCATTGGTCGGCATCAAGATCAGTCTCTTCATAGGCCAAAATGCCAACGTAGGTGAAAACGTACTTATCCAGCTTATCCTCAACCTTGCGAATGATTTCCGAGGCGCCCGGCCTCTGGCCGATAGACAGATAAGGCACTTTCATCTCGAGAATCTTCTCTTCAGCTTCTTTGCGCGTTCGGTATTTCCCCACAGCCCGGGAGCCCATCTTCCCGTTCAAATTCAAATAGTCATCGAACAGAGCGCAGAAGTACGTTCTTTTCACCCTCTGGTAATGCGTGACTTCGCTAATCAGGTCGTAATCCGTATTGCCTGATTTTGATACGTTGATGAAGTAATTATACACAAGGCGGTCAGACGTTGAAAAGGCATCCCCTACGGAAATCCTGTCCACAATCGCCCCGTATTCTTCCCTCATATCTTTCCGGTATCGGGGGCGTCGCTTGGCAATAAACAGGGCATCCCGCAAGAGGTAGTCCCTTGCGTTCGCATCCCAGATCACGAGCTTGTAATCCAAGGGTCTGCACATGACAACCGTATTGTAATCCTCGTCAGAGTCCAGATACACCTCCACCGCACCGTAATCGACTCCTACACCTTGAGCGAAGGTTTCAGATTCCACGTATTTGAAGGAGACCCGGCGTTCAAAGTCCTTCATCTCGATTGTGGCGAGTTCGGCTTTCACATCATCGGCGGGATCTTGCGCGGCATCCACTCTGAAGCCCGTACGCGTATTCCTTTGCAGGGCACAAATGGTATTGATCTTGTTCGCAATCAGGGCAAAGGAGTACGCTTGCCGGGTCTTTTCGATGTCTGCTTTCTGCTTCTTGCTCCAATGCTGATACTTGATATACCGCTCGTTCTCATTCCCCCTTTCCCACGAAGGGGAAAACGTAGGGAGAATATCGGTATGGAGCTGAACCAGATTAGCCGAGGAAATCGGTGTGCCGGTTATGAATTCAGCGGTCTTTGTGGTTTTCTTAGGCATTGGCGAGTAAGATCAACCTTCCCAGTGGCATAGCCCTATGAGATGCGCCCGGATGATGAAACGTGACGCTTTGCAAGTGCTTCTGACAATACTTCACTCCATCCAAGTCCCATACCGCCCGTTCTTCGCAGCGGTGGAAATGCTTCTCTCCGTCCTGCTTCTCGATCCATTGGCATTGATGGTTATGACCCATTAGAACCTCGCCCTGATGTCTTCAGTGTCTTCGGATTCTACAAGGTCGCGGTCGCGCGGTGGCACTGCAGGCGGACCCTTCTTGAGAGGCTTCCGTATTGCCATCGTGCAGTATTTGGCTGCATCGAAAGGGTCTTCAATGGTCTGACCCCTGATGAAATCAAGCCCTTCAACGCTTTCCTTGTCTGATTGAAAAACAGGCATTGTCACACGCAAATGCTGACAGTTCCTTGTGACAAAGAAATGCGGCCTTTTCTCGTATTCACCCTGTTTGTTCTTCCGCCAGTCCAGGAGTTCCCTCATCACCTCATTCGTCACCGCCCGATATCCCTTTTTGTCCGTTGAGGCTTTCGAAACCTTAATCATCTGCGGAGCATTTTCGCCCATCTTCAGCTTGAATACGTCCCTGAAAATCTGCGCCGGGGTCTTATCGGTCCCGTAATAATTCTTCAGGTCGATGTCCATGTTCGTGTCGTAGTACATCCTCAGTTTCTTCAAACCGGCGTTTATCAGCACATCGGCTATTTCGTTGGCTCGCTCTGCCGGGCTCATAGCCTCGGTGTAGCACTCAAGGAAATTGACAATCGTGCCTTCGTGATCCATAAACTGAACCTCAAGCACCGTCCTTTCCCCGTAATCCAAGCCGGCCACGACTTCAGCACCATCCGGCGGGCTCATGGGGTCAATGATATGCAGATCACGCCTCCACATGGAGAAAAACTGCCCTTCAAACACATCGAAGTCACCCAGGAGTTGGGCTTTGCGCTGAGATTCAGGCTTTGCATCCAAATTCCTGCCGTAATCGCTTCTGGTGATGAAATACTGAAAGCGCCTGTCACTGTCCCACGAGTAGTATTCAGCCACCGTAAGACGATCCTGAATGAGTGCCTTACGGACCCATTCCACGTTATCCCATCCGTAAGCACGGATAAAGGCATATTCCTCCGGGCGTTCGTAGGATTCATACTGCTTGTCAAGAAAGATTCGCTTGTGATACTGGTGGCCTGCATCCCCCGGGTTGAAGGTCAAGAGCATTTTCGGGGTAATATCAAGGTTGGTTGTGCAGCGGTTGATGGTTTCGAGAAATTCAATCTGTTCCTGTGTGAACTGTTCGGACTGATCAACAATCACATCGGCAGCTTCTTTACCGATAAACTTGAAAATATCGTCGTAGTTATCGCTGGAGATGAAGCGAATGTAAGATCCGTTCGGAAACTCAATCACCTTTTCCTGCTTCTTGTAGTATGGCTCAAGAATCGGGTATTCTCTGAGCATCGGGCGAATGTGATTGTCTCTCAAGTCATCCAACGTCTTGCGAATGAGATAGCCCGGTGTATTGGCATACTTCATCCGGCGTAAGATCATTACAGCCCTTGCACCGTGGCTCTTTGCCCCGCCCCTGGAGCCCCCGTAGCCGAAGATTGTTTCGGGTCCCTGGTCATATCGTTCAAACAGTTCCCGTTGCTTCGGCTGAAGGGCTATATCAATCGGGATTCGGTTGCTCATTTCACGCTGCGAATAGTGATGTCGAACCCTTCCGGTGCTGTGTGCTCAAGCGTTTGCGGAGCCTTGCCAAACCGGAACTCAAGAATCGTCTTCGCTGCGAAACTATCAGGAGGTTGTGAATAGATTCTTGTCTCTCCATCCTTCAACACCTTCTGTACCTCCACTCCTTCAACCAGCTCCCACAATCTCTCGATCAATCCATCATACCCGCCATGTTTCTTCGCCACTCGGTCAAGCGCATCCTGAAGTAGTTGCTTCGCTTCACCGACGACACCCGGCTTTCGCCCTGCGCCTTTTCTCTTGCCACCCTTCATTGAAAAAATCGATTGTTTTTCATTGTGGATAAAACCCCTGGGCCGGAGTCATGCTTCATCGCCCCAGCCCAGAGAGTTGATCGGGTTACTGCTTGCAGTACAAAGGTAAGGGATTGGAAAGGATTGCGAAAGGTAGGGGAATTGTTAAAGAACTGTTAAAGAATTATTTTTCTTTGGCGGGATGTTGGCTACGTTGGAGCCATCGTAAGCTGTAATTTGGGTCTCGGCAAATCTGCGCTATGGTGTTTTCGGATAACCCCCCGAACCTCTCCCCCACCTCCCTGAGTATTTCCTTGGTGATCTCCGTTACATTCCCCCCGTTGACGCACCTCTTCAATCGTTCCTTTTTGAGTTTCTTGACTAAGAACCGGATGTTCTGGTCTCTTTTCACGTTCAGTTCGATCATGGATGGGCGCGACATTTCTTTTTTAGTTTCCTTTATTATTACAGAACAACTTCATTGATACCCACGGATATCTGGGCTTCCAAGAGTAGGATTTTCCCTTCGGGAAGTGCTCAACCTTGTGATGGAGAATGTCGGAACAATCCTCGCAATACTTCCGCGTGCCTCGGCGGGGCTTAAGAACCAGTTTACCACAACGTTTGCAATTTAGAGTTTCGTGAACCACAGCCAGTTCTCCTTTACCCGTTGCGGGAATTGAAACATCAGCCGTAAGATTCTTGCCCTGAGTGAAAGCGGATATTCCATTGTTCCTTCCTTGATCCCCACCCTCCTCGCAAGCCAGATATGCACCCTTGCGCTCAAGGGGAGTTTTCCTGATTCTCCCGCCGGAAGGTCCATCCCTGAGTTCCACCTGCCATACTTCAGCTTCCATGAGCCGTCCTCTTGGTCGCCGAGCCATTTGTAGTAGCTATTCCTCATGGACTTCATCGGTGTGCACCAAGAGAAACACAATGAGAATCGGAATGAAGAGTATCAGGCAGAGAAGTTTTTTCATCGTTTCTTCCACGGCCAGAAGGTCAAGGCAATACCAACCACGAACAGAAGCACACAGACAACCAGTATAAAATCAGCCATGTTTCTCCCTGAATTGTTTCCAGTCCGCTTTGAACTCCTGCCACTCCTTGCTCGCCTTCCAAGAAACATCCATCTCGCCGGGGATGCCATGCTTCTTCTCAAAAAAATAGGCGAGGACTATTCCAACCACGGCAAGCAGATACCACCACCTCCAACCCAGAGCGACAACGAGAAGGACTGTGTTGAAGACGGTGATGTAGGCACTCATCCTCATTGCCCTGTATTTGAATTGACCGAGAGAACGAAGGATGTTCATTGAACTATTGTCCACTTGTCCCCGCTCAACCACATCCGACGAAACCTCTGCACCGTTTTCTGAATTGCAGACCGCGCACTATCATCCGTTGCAAAGTACCCGTTAAGGTAATAGAACTCCCCGTTGTTTATGAACGGGCGAACTATCGGCACGACCCTGTAACCGAATTCGGCGTTATGCTCAATCCTGTAATTCGATTCAAGCGCGCACAGGCGAACACTTTTCATATTGTATTCACCGCCGATCTTCAATCCCAAGAACAGAACCCCAAGAACGAGAACGACGAGTGTTACGACTATCCTTGTTTCCATCTTATCCTCCTATTGTTTGACACATTCGACAATGATGAAACGGTTAAGTAAGTATCTCAGTACAGGGCGCATGCCCAGCATCCACGAAATTCTTTGTTTCGTGTTCGGGCTTTCCTGTTCCTTGCGCGTCTTCTTCGAGAATAGTCTCAAGGGAAAAAGGAAGCCGTAGAAGATGAACTTGAACGGCCAGGGATTGTGAACCTCCTCCCTCACAATCTTGAATCCTACATACTCAAGTATAGACCGAAGCGAGCGCGGGTAGAGTTCGATGTAATTCCCCTTCCCGTGAGGCCATGCAAAGAGCCAGAGTTTCGGCGTGGAGAGATAGAGTTTCCCTCCGGGCTTCAAATGCGCGTAGATATTCTCCAAGAGGAATAACTGATTCATTACATGGTTCACCACTTCAAAGCAGGTGATAACATCGTACTGTTCTTTCGGGGCTTTGAAGGACTTGTTCAAATCTCCGTGAGTGAAATCTGTGATTCCGAGTTCCTTCCCGATGTAATTGGGCGCACCGACATCCAAGACGTCCCCTTTCAGTTCCCCCATGAAGTGCCGGAAGATTCTCAGACGGTGTTTGTTGTTGGGGCGGTCAAGCCCTGCCGTGTAAAAGCCGGAGAAAGGAATACCCATTTTCTTTCGCATTTCAAGTCCTGAGTGAATAAGGTTGTGCATGAGGGGATCGGGCCTCATAGTTTTCCCAACAACCATGCAATGCCAAGCATTACAAGGGTCGTTGCATAAAGAAGACAATTAGAAATCCACATTTTCCGCTTAATGTCTGCGGGGACAAGGTGATAATACGGATGACGTTTCATTGATTCCTCCTACTTGAATGGTTGAAGTAATTTGTTCTCCCCGCCGATTCTCCGCCGTCTGTCAGCCATGCCAACGGGATCCTCATGGAAGTGAGCATCGTCATAGCAC
>C687J35021_10003462_pt1 | contig 10812 bp, 8 predicted proteins | sample RifCSPhighO2_12_FD_35021 | JGI IMG/M metagenome (IMG submission 35021)
CCTCGGCATTTTATTTCTCTATCCCATTTTCGGTATCTCCGGACTGGCCGCGGGAGTGGTGCTCGGCGCGCTGATGCACTTTTTGATTCAGGCCTTCGCCGGAAGGGGCTCGGGCTTTGCGCCGAGGTTTTCTGTCGCGATCAATTTTAAAGAAATAAAGCGTGTGGTGCTCACATCGCTACCGCGGACCCTCGGACTTTCTTTTAACAATATCGCTTTAATTTCAATAATTTCTCTCGCCTCGTATTTACAGGGGGGATCAATTTCAGTTTTCAATTTCTCTCTCAATATCCAATCCGTGCCCCTCGGGATCATTGGTCTCTCTTACGCGGTGGCTGCTTTTCCGACCTTGACTCGGTCCTACGCTTCGGGCAAGCTCGAGGAATTCAGGGATCATTTAGGATCTGCCACCCGGGCGATAATTTTCTGGTCTCTGCCGGTAACTTTCCTCTTTATCGTTCTTCGAGCACAGATCGTGCGGGTTGTCCTCGGTTCCGGCTCTTTTTCCTGGGAAAATACCCGACTGGTGGCGGCTTCCCTCGCGATATTTTCAATTTCCATAATGGCGCAAGGGCTCATCGCTCTTTTCGCTCGCGCCTATTACGCCGGGGGAAATACCAAACGTCCGCTTTTAATAAATTTCTTTTCCTCTCTTTCCATTATTTTATTTTCCGTGGTTTTTCTATATATTTTCCAGCATTATTCGAGCTTTAAATATTTCATCGAAGCAATTCTCAAGGTCTCGGATGTGGCCGGTACGGAAGTGTTGATGCTTCCTTTGGCATATTCCTGCGGCACTATCATCAATTTCCTTCTATTAGGTTTCTTCACCAAAGGAGATTTTATGAAGAAAAATCAATTTATTACCAAAACATTTTTCCAGAATTTAAGCGCTTCATTTTTTATGGGAGTGGTGGCCTATATCGGCCTAAATATTTTTTCTCCACTCTTCGGATTGGATACTTTCTGGGGTGTCTTTCTGCAGGGGTTTATCTCCGGGGTCTTGGGCATCGGCGCCGGAGTTTTTCTTCTATATCTCTTCGGCAGCCAGGAGTTGAAGGATCTAGGCAAAACTCTCCATACTAAATTCTGGCGGGCGAAGGTTATTGCTCCACCCCAGGAAGGGCTTTAATCTTATCTTCTTTAAATCTTGGCTATTTTCTGCTAGAATCCTAATGTTCCACTAAAGTGGATTTTTCTATGCCTAATTTTAAAAGCACAATCTCTTATATTTGGCCGACGGTCCGAAACTACAAGTGGCAATTTTATGGCATATTTTTCCTGCATACCATTCGCATGTTGCTTTCCAATGTTATCAATCCGTTGTTTTACAAGCGAATAGTTGACATTATCTCTGACACCGGAGTAAGTAGAGCGCTTTTATCCGATGCTCTGTACAGAAATTTATTTTTTATCGCCGCCCTTTTGCCGACTGCCTGGTTTTTCGGACGGCTGACTCAATATGTAGTGGCGAAGTTCCAATCCTCAGTAATAAAGGATCTGCATAATTTTGCCTTCAAAAAAATTCACGGACACTCCTACACTTTCTTTTCAGATCAGTTCTCTGGTGCTTTAGTAAACCGGGCCCGAAAATTTGTACGGGCGTTTGAAGTCATGCACGATATTTTAATTGATAATTTCTGGACTTCGGCAATACTGCTAGTCGCGATATTCATTGTATTTTTCCTGCAAGCCCCATTGATTGCCCTGATTTTTCTCGGGATGTCCGTTGTTTATATTTTTATAATCCTCCTGATGTCTCGCAAAAAAGTTGCTTATGATCTGGCCGAGGCCGCGGCTGATTCAAGAGTAACCGCCTATCTAGCGGATACTATTACTAATTCTCTCTCGATCAAGGCCTCCTCGGCCCTGGATCGGGAAATGCAGAGTTTCCAAGGAGTTACGGGCAAGGAGGCAACCCTGCGTCTCCGTGCCTGGAATTTCGGTAATAAAATAAACGCTATTCAGTCGGGATTGTCCATGTTGGCGCAAATAGTCGTCGCCTTTATTACTGGTTACCTCTGGCTCACGGGTAAAATCTCAGCTGGTCTGTTTGTTCTGGTCCAAAGCTACTCGGTAACTATCGGACAGCATTTTTGGGATTTGGGAAAGGCAACCACCAAGTTTACCAAATCATTTTCCGATATGCGGGAAATGGTGGACATATTTAAGCAGTTGCCGGATGTGCTGGATATGGACAATCCGGAAAAATGCGCAATCAAGGAAGGACGGATTGAAATAAAAAATATAGATTTCTGTTACTTAAATGGCTCTTCTGTTTTCTATCAATTTTCTCTTACCGTTAATCCAGGAGAGAAGGTGGGGTTGGTTGGGCGTTCCGGTTCTGGAAAAACAACCATCACCAAACTGCTTCTGCGTTTTGTGGATATATCTTCCGGTGCAATTTTGATCGACGGGCAAGATATCAGGCACATTACCCAAAACGATCTGCGTAAAAATATTTCTTACGTTTCCCAAGAACCAGTGTTGTTTCATCGGAGCATTCGGGACAATATCGCTTATGCCTTGCCGGGAGCGAGTGAAGTGCAAATTGTTGATTCAGCAAAAAAAGCTCATGCGCATGAATTTATTTCAAAACTGCTTAAAGGATATGATACTTTCGTAGGCGAGCGTGGGGTGAAACTCTCCGGCGGAGAGAGACAGCGGGTGGCCATTGCGCGTGCCATGCTCAAGGATGCCCCAATCTTGGTCTTGGATGNAGCCACTAGCTCGCTCGACAGCGTGAGCGAATCCTACATTCAAGATGCCTTTGGTGAACTGATGAAAGGCAAGACCGCTATCGTTATTGCTCACCGGCTTTCCACCATTCAGAGAATGGATCGCATCATCGTGCTCGATCAAGGCAGAATTGCCGAAGAGGGAACTCACCGAGAATTATTAAAAAAGAACGGAATTTATGCCGATCTCTGGGAGCATCAGACCGGCGGATTTTTAGAATAACCAGATAGCGCCTAAGGCGCTATTTTTATGATATACTGATGCAATGAGAAAACAGGCGATTATAACAGGGGAATATTACCATATATACAATCGCGGGGTTGAGAAGCGAGATATTTTTATTAATAAAAAAGACCTGTCTCGTTTCTTGGAAAGTATTACGGGGTTTAATCGACCCGAACGCATAGGAAGTTTGACAAACTTAAGAAAGCATCGAAGTGAGATAGCGCCTGAGATAGCGCCTAAGGCGCTATCGAAAATAAAACCCTTGGTGGCCATAGTTGTTTATTGCATAAATCCTAACCATTTTCATTTTGTATTAAAACAATTAATAGATGGAGGTACAGCAAAGTTTATGCAAAAACTGCAGGCAGGATACACTTCGTATTTTAATGTAAAATATTCTCGCACAGGGTCACTCTTCCAAGGTACATTTAAATCCAGCTTGATGAATAGTGAGAATTATTTTAACAAAATTCTTGGCTATATCAACAAGAATTATCAAGTTCATAGTATTCCAAAAAATAAAATAGATCTTGTTATAGCCAGTGACCATGAATATGAAAATGGTCGATTTAATATTGTTTCAAAAGCCGAAGCGAAAAAAATTCTTGAAATTTTTAATGGAGGCAAAAATTTTAAAAAACATTCTCAAGAAATTATCTCTATAGTGCGGGAAGAAAGAGGGCGAACTTCTTTATTAGAAGAAGAAAGTTTACCAGATAATGTCCCAGATAGCGCCTAAGGCGCTATCTAGGCGCTATCTATGCGCTATCTATTTATGGATTTAAAACACATTCGAAATTTTTCAATCATCGCGCATATTGACCACGGCAAGAGCACCTTGGCGGACCGGATGCTGGAAATAACGCATACGATTGAGGCGCGCAAAATGCGTGACCAGGTTCTCGACTCCATGGAGCTTGAGCGCGAGCGGGGAATTACCATCAAAATGCAGCCGGTCAGGATGCAGTATGGGGATTATGTTCTGAATTTGATCGACACCCCCGGGCACGTGGACTTCTCCTACGAGGTTTCTCGCGCCTTAAAGGCCGTAGAGGGCTCTATTTTACTGGTTGATTGCACACAGGGAGTGCAGGCGCAAACCCTTACCACGCTTGCTATGGCGCGCGATGGAGGCAAAGAAAAAGCTAAGCAAATCATTCCTGTCCTCTCCAAGATTGATTCTCCTTTAGCAAGAGTGAATGAGGTTAAACACGAAGTTATTAAGCTACTTAATTGCAACGAAGAAGAGATATTATTGGTCTCGGGTAGGACGGGCGAAGGGGTGGAAAATTTGCTCCAGGAAGTCATAAAACGCATGCCTGCCCCCACCACAACATACAAAGGAGACAATGTCTTGCGTGCGCTAGTTTTCGATTTTAAATATTCTAATCATAAGGGAGTTGTGGTTTTTGTGCGCGTGCTGGACGGCAGCGCAAAGCGCGGGGATAATTTAATTTTTTCTGTTTCCGGCGAAAAATTTACTTCGTTGGAAGTCGGTACCTTTTCTCCGGAAGAGACACCGCGTGGTTCACTTTCATCCGGAGAAATTGGTTATATCGTCACTGGAGTAAAAAAACCCGGAACCGCATCCGTCGGTGACACCATTACTATGGTCAAAAATCCGCTCCCTCCTTACGAGGGCTATATGCGGGCCCTACCGGTAGTTTGGGCCTCAGTTTTTCCGGAGGATGCGGATGATTTTGCTACCCTAAAATTATCCCTAGGCAAACTACGATTATCGGATTCCGCTTTTTCTTACGAAGAAGAGTCCTCCGGATCGCTCGGCCGCGGATTTCGCTGCGGATTCCTGGGCATGCTCCATCTAGAAATAATCACCGAGCGGCTAAAACGGGAATTTGACTTAAATTTGGTTATTACGACTCCTTCCATTATTTATGATGTGTTGTATAAAAACGGGAAGAAAGCCACCATTTATTCCCCGTACTTTTTCCCAGACGACAGCAATATTGAAAAAGTTTTTGAGCCCTGGGTGGATGTAAAAATAATTACTCCGGCGCAGTATTTGGGAGGCATTATGCAACAACTTTTTGATCATGAGGCAGAGGTAGGGGAAACAGAAAATTTTGGAGATAGTCGCTCCGCCATAGCGGTGAAGATGCCGTTACGCGAGCTTTACCGCAACTTTTTTGATGAATTAAAAAGCATTTCCTCCGGCTACGGATCGATCTCTTACGAAATAGCTGACTGGCGAGAAGCGAACGTTACCCGGCTCGATATTCTGGTGGCGGATGAAGTAGTGCCGGCTTTTTCTAAGGTGATTTCTAAAAGGCGGGTGGAGGAAGAGGCCGAGAAGGCAGTGGAAAAATTGTCAAAAATTTTACCACGGCAGATGTTCACCCTAAAAATCCAAGGCAAGGCACTGGGGCGAATTATTTCTTCACACACCTTATCCGGTATGAAGAAAGACGTTACTCAACATATGTATGGCGGAGATATTACTCGCAAAATGAAGCTTCGCGAAAAGCAGAAAAAAGGCAAGAAGAAAATGAAGGAGCGTGGGCGAGTTAATATTCCGCAGGAAGTATTCTTGAAGATGATGTCCCGACCATAGTCGAGGATCCTCGATTCAAGTGAATCGGGACGTGCCGGAGAATAATTTATTGAAAAATAGGAGCGTAGAGAAGGATCATGCTCACGATAATCAGCACGGTAAGCACCGCCCAAATCACCTGCACTTTCTTTTGATGTTTTTTATTGAAAAGCATATAATACCTGAGCAGTATAACATAGATTGCTTATAATGAGAAATTTTGGAAGAACTAACCAGTGGAAAAATTTACTGGCCTCTCGCGCTGTTCTAGTATTTCTAGGCATTGTTTTTCTAATTTTTGCCTGGAATGTTTTCGGTCTTTGGGGCAAGATGCGGGAAACATCCCGAAATAGGGAAATGGTGGAAAATAAGATTAATGACTTGAAACAAGAAAAAGAAGAGCTCTCCTTCAGTATCACGACTCTCAAAACCGAGGAAGGAATCGAGGAGAATATTAGAGATCGATATGGTTTCGGCAAAGAGGGCGAGGGACTGATAGTCATAGTCGATGAAGATAAGGCCGAAGTTCCACTGGAGGCCAATACCGGGGGATTCTGGTCTTTTTTAGCAAATTTGTTTAAATAAAAAATGCGAGCATAATATAGTGGTAATATATTTGCTTCCCAAGCAAAAAACGCGGGTCCGATTCCCGCTGCTCGCACAAAGCCACTGTGGATAACTATTTGACAATACCCCCAGGGGGGTATATACTTTAACTATGCAGACAAGTAAACCAAAATTGATAAGGCGTTTGAAAATTCTTGAAGGTCAAATCAGGGGCCTGCAAAGTATGGTAGAAAAAAATTCATATTGCGTTGATATTATTACTCAAACTTCAGCCGTAAAACAGGGACTCTCAAATGTAGAGGACGCTCTTCTTGAGGGGCATCTCGGGCATTGCGTAGTGAACCAGATAAAAAGCGGACAGACCGACAAAGCTACCAAAGAAATTTTAAAAGTTTACCAGCTAAAGCGCAAATAGGATATGAAGAAAGAAACATACAAAATAAAGGGAATGCATTGCGCCAGTTGTGTGGCGACGATTGAACGAGCGCTTTCTAAGACGGCCGGGGTGCATTCCGCAACGGTTAATTTTGCCTCCGAATCAGCGCTGGTTGAATTTGACGACACAAAAATTTCTGAATCAGATCTGGAAAAAGCAGTAGATAAGGCGGGCTATCGCCTGATTTCTAAAAATGCTAATACCGTTTCTATAAAAAACGAAGCAGGAATGAAAATGCCCCACATGGATATGGAAATGAATTCTCCGGAGCATAATCATATGGAGATGGAACGGGAAGACCAAATAAAAGAAATGAAACGCAAGCTCGTCGTTGGCGGCGCACTCGCGCTAGTCGTATTCCTGGGCAGTTTTCCACAGTGGTTTTCTTTTGTGCCGGAGTTTCTGAATAATAATTGGCTTTTACTAGTGTTAACCACCCCGGTGCAGTTTTGGGTGGGTTGGCAGTTTTACAGCGGATTGAAACTGCTTATCAAATACCGCACGGCTGATATGAATACCTTAATTGCCGTCGGAACATTGGCCGCGTATCTTTACAGCGTGGCGGTTACTGTTTTTCCTCTTTTTTTCATCAAAGGCGGGACAACGCCAGCTATTTATTTTGACACTTCGGCAATCATACTCGTCCTAATCCTTTTAGGAAAATATTTTGAGGTTTTAATGAAAGGGCGGGCCTCGGAAGCCATCAAAAAGCTCATTGGTCTGCAGCCCAAAACCGCAAAAATTATAAAAAATGGAAAAGAAACGGAAATTCTTATTGCCCTAGTGCAGGTCGGGGATTTGATAGTCGTTCGGCCGGGGGAGAGGGTTCCGGTTGACGGGAAAATAACCGAAGGCGATTCGGAAATTGACGAGTCCATGATTACCGGAGAGTCAATGCCGGTGCATAAAAAAGTTGAAAGCGCGGTTATCGGCAGTACCATCAATAAATTCGGAACTTTTACTTTCCGCGCGACCAAGGTGGGCTCTGACACGGTGCTCTCGCACATAATTAAAATGGTGGAAGAAGCCCAGGGGAGCAAGGCGCCGATTCAGCGCTTGGCCGATTTAATTTCTTCTTACTTCGTGCCCGCGGTATTTGTCGTGGCCTTTTTGACTTTTCTTGTTTGGTTTTTCTTCGGGCCGACTCCCGCTTTCACCTTCGCTCTGATAAATTTCGTGGCGGTCCTCATCATCGCTTGCCCGTGCGCGCTCGGGCTCGCCACTCCCATGGCCATCATGGTTTCTTCCGGCAGTGCCGCCGTCCGGGGGATTTTAATAAAAGATGCCGCTTCGCTGGAAATAGCCAATAAAATAGATACGGTNGTGTTGGATAAAACTGGTACGCTGACGGAAGGAAAACCGCAATTGACCGATATTCTTGTTTTGGGCAATGAACCGAGAGAAAATATCTTAAACCTCGCCGCTTCACTGGAACAGCGCTCGGAGCATCCCTTAGCGCAGGCCATTCTGGACGGGGCGAAAAAAGAAAAAATCGGATTATATAAACTTGAGAATTTTAAGGCCCTCTCCGGAAAAGGACTAGAGGGGGTTCTAGAAGTCGGACCCCAAAAGGTTGAGGTCTATTTGGGCAACCGGGCTTTAGTATCAGATATTGGTCTGGATATTTCTCCTTACGAGACCAATATTGCCAAACTGGAAAACGAAGGCAAGACCGTAATGATTCTGATAACCGATAAAAAAATTAAAGGCGCGCTGGCGGTAGCCGATGTATTAAAGAAAGAATCAGTCCAGGCAATCAAAGCCCTTAAACAAAATAATCTGGACGTGTGGATGATTACCGGAGACAATAATCGCACTGCCCAAGCCATTGCTCGGGAGGTGGGTATAGAAAATGTTATGAGCGAAATATTGCCGGATAAAAAATCGGAAAAAGTGCGCGAGCTTCAAGCGCAGGGAAAAATCGTGGCCATGATCGGCGACGGCATCAACGACGCCCCGGCGCTTACCCAGGCCAACATCGGCATCGCCATGGGGGAAGGCACGGATATCGCTATGGAGTCGGCCAATATTACCTTGATGCGAGGGGATTTAATGCTTATTTTGGAAGTGATAAAAATTTCCCGACGGACAATGAGAATAATAAAACAAAATCTTTTCTGGGCGTTTTTCTACAACATCGCCTTCATTCCCGTGGCCGCCGGAGTGCTGTATCCGTCCTGGGGCATTCTTCTGAACCCGATTTTCGCCGCGGTCGCCATGGCCGGGAGCAGTTTAAGCGTTGTTTTAAATTCGTTGCGATTGAAGAAAATTAATTAAAAACATATGGAATTTGATTATACGATAATTACCCTAAAATCCTTTGACGAAGTAGTTCAAAACGTGCAGGATGAAATCGCTAAGGCGGGCATGCGGGTTTTGTATATTCATGATGTGCAAAAAACTTTAAGCGAGAAAGGGTTTAAAAGAGAACCGTTTAAGATAATTGAATTTTGCAACGCAAAATTTGCCAACGAATTTCTAAATATTGATATTAAAATCGGGCTTTGTCTACCTTGCAAGATAAACGTCTATACCAAAGACGGGCAGACATTTATTTCCGGCATGCGTCCAGTCATTCTGTCACAATTTTTTCCGCAAGCCGAGCTTGGAGAGAGACCAAAAGAAATTGACCAAATTATTCAAAATATTATCAATAATGCAAAATAGCTTAAAATTAAAAAGGTCGAAATTATTAAAATAATCAAAAAATTTTATGACAAATCAAAACTTAGGTAGATTGGACAGAATATTTAGGTTTATTTTAGGTATTGTGTGGCTTAGCCCGCTTGCTCCGCAATTTGAGAACAGCGCCTATAACACGATTATTTTTGTTGTAGCCCTGATTGCTCTAGTGGAGAGCTTCTTGGGCTGGTGCTGGTTGCACAAAATCTTTCACATCGATAACAAGAATCAGTAACACAACATTAATGATAGTTTCAAAGTAAAAAAATTATGAAATTACAACCTCTACAGAAACTCATCGATCTTAGCGGTAAAACCGCTATTGTTACCGGCGGCGCAATGGGCATCGGCTTCGGCATCGCTTACCGCCTAGCGGAAGCGGGNGCGAATGTAATTATTGCCGATCTGAATGAAGAAATTGGCAAAAAGGCAGTAGAAGAACTGTGCAGCCAGGGAAGAAGGGCGGTCTTTCTCCGAACCGACGTGGCTAATGAAAGAGCAGATCAGGATGCGGTAGATTTTGCACTAAAGACGTATGGCTTCGTGGACATTTTGGTGAACAATGCGGGCATTTACCCCATTATTCCGGTTATGCAAATGAAGCCGGCGGATTTCGAAAAGATTTTATCAGTTAATCTCAAGAGCGTTTTTCTCTTTACTAAGTTGGTGGCCGAAGCCATGATCCGGCAGGGCCGAGGCGGCAAGATTATCAACATTACCTCCATTGACGCTCTGCATCCTTCCTCGGTTGGGCTCGCGGTCTATGACGCTTCCAAGCACGGTCTCTGGGGATTTACTAAAAATACCGCCCTGGAACTTGCGCCATATAACATTCAAGTGAACGCAATCGCTCCCGGAGGCATTGCCACGCCGGGCACAGGCGCCGGTCAGCCGCCGACGAAGGAGATGGAAGCCATACTTGAGAAGTTCTTGGCCAAAATTCCCATGAAGCGCATGGGGGCTCCCGACGACATCGGCAAAGTAGCGTTATTTCTGGCTTCCGACATGGCAAGCTACATGACCGGTTCCCAAATCGTGGTGGATGGCGGCGTGTTGCTATCTTGATTTGTCGCCGACGATAGGATAGAATAATACCCATGATGGGATATGGCTACGGTTATGGCGGGATGATGGGAGGAGGATTTGGGTATATTATCGCTTTAATAGTGACGATAGACCTGATTCTGCTCGGCATCTGGCTGTACAAACAAATCAATAAATAAAAAAAATGAAATTACATTTTCCAAAAATTTTCTTTGTTTGTTTTGTCTTGCTTGTGTATGTAAGCATAGGTGCGTTTGGCTTGCTACAATGGGGTCATCTTTCTGAAACACCGATGCCTAATTGCCCTTACGCGGAAAGCGGGACCGCTATCTGCGAGAACACACTGGGGCACATAAAAAATTGGCAGCAGTTTTCCAGCACAACTTACGTCTCGCTTTTCATCCTAATTTTGTTTTTGGGTGTGATTTGGTATCTGTCCGTGGAAAATTTCTTTAATCCTAAAAAATATTTTTACCGCAATAAATACTATTTAGATAATAATAAAAAAATATATCTTAGCACTCAAGCGGCAACCCGCTGGCTTTCTCTTTTTGAAAATAGCCCCTCC